>ENA-UERG01002950-UERG01002950.1-human-gut-metagenome-genome-assembly--contig:-NODE-2950-length-11452-cov-4.821451_pt1 | contig 11452 bp, 8 predicted proteins | sample MGYA00242954_ERZ507954 | MGnify/ENA primary metagenome ERZ507954 (study PRJEB26167, sample SAMN06115478) | human gut metagenome | host: Homo sapiens | place: China:Sichuan | collected 2015-01-21... | reverse complement strand
AGTGACAGTGAAAGCGAACGGATATATGCTCACTCCTGACCAGAACTACAATTATAGGATATCCAATGTGCTTTCCGACCAGAATATCATACAGCGACAATTTATTTTTGAAACTGATATGCCGCAGTATGAATACGCATATAGTCTTCACAACCCATCCTACCGCAAAGGCCACGGCGAATACTACCAGTGCATATACCACGACGAACGCATCGTCTGTTTTGGGCAGATGCAGTGTCTTGATAAGCCATGATGAAAGACTCATCAAAAGTCTGGCCACGGCGTATGTGCTTTGCTCCGTGACCGTCTCTGCTATATGTAGAGTCGGCATCTTATCGGTTGCCTCGGCAATAATGGATGTAAACGTCATATCCTATATATGGTTTAAAGTGGATATTTTCAGTTTATAGCGGAGGTAAATACAGAGAGAACGTACTCACGCTCCTATATATAATACAATGTGTGGCCGGGGATGGTTCGGGAACGCAATCAACCGTTTTTATGCCATGTGTCGGTATGCCGTTCGAGAATGTGTAAATATGGCCATGAAAATGCATAATTGGCAAAATTGAAATCAAAAGATGGTGAGAATGGGGAGGTTACAAAGCGTTAACATTTATTCACAATTCGATAAATATATTTTTGCACACAAATTGCGATCTGTGCAAAATGTTCGAAAATATGCTGTAAAACATATTTTTGGGTTAAATCGCTATATTATTGGTAGTTGGGTGTAAAAATACACTTATGGATAATTATATTTTGAAAAAAAAGATTAAAACGTTTGGTTTTTTCGGAGAAATAGTTTTACCTTTGAGAAACAGAGAGATCGAAATCTTAAAAAGTGTTTAAAAGCATGGAGCGTACATTAGTAATCCTGAAGCCCGGATGCATCGAGCGGAATCTGGTAGGAGAAGTTATAAGCCGCATAGAGAAGCGAGGCCTTACGATATGTGGAATGAAGATGATGCAGCTGGACGAAAAGATACTGCGCGAGCATTACGCACATCTGGTAGACAAGCCCTTCTTTCCCGACATCGTCGCATCGATGACGGCATGTCCGGTTATCGTGATGTGTCTGCAGGGCGTGGAGATCGTATCCGTGTTCCGCGAGATGACAGGCGTGACCAACGGCCGCAAGGCAGCGCCGGGCACCATCCGCGGAGACCTGAGCATGAGCGGATCTCTCAATATAATACATGCATCCGATTCGGTAGAAAACGCCAAGATAGAGATAGCACGTTTCTTCAAGCCCGAAGAAGTGTTCGACTATCAGCCGGCCACACTTAAATACACATACGGCCCGGAAGAACTCTAAAGAAAGGCATCCGAATCGGCGAAACCTGAATTATGATACAGATAAGGAAGATATTAAGCGGAACGTTACTTGTAGCTATGGCGTGTATGGGAGCGCAGGCTCAGAACGTACGCTCTAAGAACCCGCACTCGCAGATCCACAAGCAGCTGCTGGCCTCGCAGACCAAAAGCTCAGATCAGATAAAGCTGATAGAACAGAACACGTTCATCGACCTGATCGAGGATCTGGAGCCGGAGATCGACATCTACACCGAGGGCTGGAATTCCAAGCGCGTCAATCCGTTCCAGGAGAAGGACGTGCCCAACCAGCAGGTAATCGATGTGACAGGCTACCACATGCCTGTCAAGAACATCCGCATCACGTCCAACTATGGCTATCGTGCCAAGTTCGGCCGTATGCACAAGGGCATCGACATGGGAATCAAGATGCGTGACACCATCTATGCCGCGTTCGACGGCAAGGTTCGTCTCACCAACTATGAGGCCAAGGGTTACGGCAACTACGTGATTCTTCGTCACCCCAACGGACTGGAGACCATCTACGGCCACCTCACCAAGGCACTGGTGAAACCTGAACAGACCGTAAGGGCCGGACAGCCCATCGCCTTGGGTGGCAACACGGGACGAAGCACGGGCCCGCACCTGCATTTCGAAACGCGTTACATGGGTTATGCCATCAATCCGTCGGCAATTTTCGATTTTGCCAACCGCACCACCCATACCGACACGTATACCTTCAGCAAGAAGACATATACTCAGCCGCGTAACTACGCTCCCAGCCGCAATGCGCTGGCCAAGACAGACGGCAACAGCTATCATGCCGCATCCGGCACCCAGAGCACATATACCGTGAAGCGCGGTGACACACTGTCGTCAATAGCCCGTTCCTACGGTATGTCGGCAACGACTCTGAGACGACTCAACAAACTGAGCCACGCCGACAAGATTCAGGCCGGCCAGGTGTTGAAACTGAAGTAAGAAGTTGATTTTAGAAGATGTTATACAGAGGGCCGATTAAGTTCGTCCCCGATTATCAGGCTCCGTTCAGCATTGAGTGCGAAACGGAGCCTGATATTTTTTTCATGCAGTTTCAAGGTCATGGGTTTGTGTAATTGCCGACAAACGATTAACTTTGTAGTCAATACCCGAATCCGCACCATGTCCGGAGCCATGATTGACAGGGTATATGTATTATAAGATGGACGCAAAACAACTGACGGAAGAATTGGGTCGACGCCTTGAACGGGAGCCGCAGGATGTGACGCTGCTGTGCGAGCAGCTTGCCGGAGTGATCGGCGAAGTGCTGGCCGAAGGCGACAGCGTGGCCGTGCCCTCGTTCGGATCGTTCGAACCCAAGAAACGGATGGAACGCATCACGATGCATCCCTCCACAGGCCGACGCATATTGATACCACCGAAATTGTCGGTTACATTCCGACCCTCCACAATGCTAAAACTCAAGGTACGTCAATCATGAGCGAGAATAACGAGAATATTGAAGATCGCAGACGCGATAGCGAGAAAGTGACGTTGGCAGGGCTGACGGCACGGCCGTCGGTGCGCACCGGCGATACCAAACGGCAGACCGAGGACTTTCTGCGCGAACTGTTTGCCCTGATTTCCGATGAGCTTGAGAAAGGGGAGAGTGTCAAGGTTCCCGGCCTGGGAGTGTTCAAGAGCATCGAGGTCGAGGCACGCAAGAGCGTCAACGTCAATACGGGCGAGGAGACGCTGATACCGGGTCATCGAAAGATAGTCTACATGGCGTCCAAGGAACTCTCGGCCACTGTAAACGAACCGTTCAGTATGTTCCAGACCATCGAGCTTAGTGACGAGGCCGTAGTCGAGCTGGAGGGAGCAGAAGCCGCAGAGCCGGAACCTGAGGCCGTCTGTGACGTGCCGTTTGCAAGCACCGTCTATGAGTTGGAGGAGCCGGAAGTGATAGCAGAGCCTGAACTTGAGCGCGAATCGGCGCAGGAAGCCGCATCCGAATTAATTCCGGAACAGCCGGAAGCCTTCCAACCCGCTTCGGAAGAATCCCCGGATTCCGATGACGACCCTAAGGACCCTAAGGACCTTAATGACCTTAGGGACTCTAATGACCCTAAGGACCCTAAGGACCTTAATGACCTTAGGGACTCTAATGACCTTAAGGACTTTAAGGACTTTAAGGACCTTAATGACTTTAAGGACTCTAAGGACCTTACGGACCCTGACATTTCTGAAGACTCCGAAGTTCCCGCCATTCCAAAGAAACGCTTCTGGCCCGGCTTCCTGATCGGATTCGCGGCTGCCTGTATGATTGCGTTCGTTGCGGTGTGGGCGCTGTTCGAGTACGGTGTGCTTTCTTCTGAGCGCTTGGCCGAAGCCGAACCCAAGCCTGCGGTCAAGGCTGCGGCGATGACTCCCGGATCGGTGGAAGTGCCGGCAGTTGAGCCTGATAAGTCCAAGTCTGAACCCGAGCCGGCTGCAAAGGAGCCGGAAGTTCAGGAACCGGAAGTACAGAAACAGGCAACTAAGGCCGAAACGGAACCGCCCGTTCCTACTCAGCCATCGGACAAGAAAGTGTATGACACCATCACCAAGACCAGATACCTCACCACCATGGCCAAGGACCATTACGGCAACTATCACCTGTGGCCATATATCTACAAGGAAAATGAAAAAATCCTCGGCCATCCGGACCGCATAAGGCCGGGGACCAAGGTCGTGGTGCCTCCTCTGTCCAAGTATGGCGTCAATCCTGACAACAAGGCCGATATAGACAAGGCCAAGAAGTTAGGCAACGAGATATACGCCCGCTACAATTAAGCATAATCCGTCGCATAGGCGGCTATGCGACGGATTATGATGTAATGGCGTGCCGAAGTGGCCGTTATTTCTTGTCGGAACCGAATTTATCCTTCATGAAATCGCCCACTTTGTCCTTGACATCCTCAAGCATGTCTTTGCCTTTCTGGACGTATTTCTGACCCTCGGGACCGTTGATCCATTCCTTGCCTTTCTCCAGGGCTTCCTTGCCCTTGTCGATAGCACCCTGCACCTGAGGGCTGTTCATGAAATCCTGTGCGGCTTCTTTTGCTTCCGCGGCACTCTTTTTCAAAGCATCGGTGTTCATATCGATAATGTTTGATGCACTCGGGGACCTGAATCCTTGCGTGCGGTTAATATGCAATGTATTAACAACCGACATGCCTGTGAGGTTGGTTAATAATTCACAATAACGAGATAACAAAAGCATAAAATGCTGACGAGTTATAATTCACAATTGCTTGACACGGCGGTGTCCGAGTTGTCGAAATTGCCGGGCATCGGCGAGAAAACTGCGTTGCGGCTTGCGTTGCATCTGTTGCGGCGTGAGCCGGAGGCATCGGAAGCGTTAGGTAACGCAATCATCGAGATGCGGCGGCACATCCGCTATTGCCCTGAATGTCACAACATCAGCGACAGCGGCGAATGCCAGATATGCAGCGACCGCCGGCGCGACCGCAGCACCGTGATGGTGGTGGAAAACGTGAAGGACGTTATAACCATCGAAGCCACACACGAGCACCGCGGCCTGTATCATGTATTGGGTGGCCTCATATCGCCGATCGAGGGCATTTCTCCCGGCGACATAGAGATAGCAAGCCTTGTGGAGCGTGTCGCAAAGGGAGAGATAAAGGAAGTGATACTGGCCTTGAGCCCGACTATGGAGGGTGACACCACCAATTTCTACATCTACCGCAAGCTCGCGGATTATCCGGTGGAAGTAACCATGCTGGCGCGTGGCCTCAGCATAGGCAACGAACTGGAATATACCGACGAACTGACGTTGGGCCGTTCCATATTGAACCGAATGCCGTTTAAAGACACGTTCCATGGCTGATTCCGAATTGCTGAGAAACGGTGCGTTGAGTCTGCGCCCTGTCGAGCCGGAGGATGCTTTAGCCATGTGGGAGATGGAGAGCGATCCGACGCAGTGGATCCAGAACGGCATGATGGCTCCTTATTCGCTGCGGAATCTCAAGGAATACGCCCTGCAGTATCGGGCCGATCCATTTGCCGAAGGGCAGTTGCGTCTCATGCTGACAAGCGAGGAATCGACTGAACCAATTGGCATAGTAGATTTGTACGATATCTCCGCTTCCAACCGCACGGCGTGGGTAGGAATATATATTCGTCCGGCGTACCGCAGGAATGGAATGGGGGAGAAGGCATTGCTGTTGCTTGAAGATTACTGCCGCAGATTGCTCAACCTGCGTAGCCTGGCCGCAAAAACAGCTTCCGAGAATGTCGCCAGTCAGCGGCTTTTCGCTAAAGTCGGTTACGCAGAGTGCGGTCGCCTCCGCGACTGGCTCGTCTCTGCAGACAATTCGCAAGACATCCTGCTATTCCAAAAATCCCTGAATTCTAATCCTGACTCCTCATCACATTCCTCTTAACTTTTTCAACTCTTTAAACTCTTTAAACTCAGAAAACCATGCTTGAATACATTATAGGAAAACCGGCGGAAGTCTCGCCCGCGTATGCCGTAATCGACAACAACGGGTTAGGTTACGGCATAAACATCACATTGATAGACTATCCGCACATCGCCGCGGCCAAGGATAACGTCAAGCTATATGTCTTTGAGTCGATCCGGGAGGACGCCCATGTGCTGTACGGATTTCTCAGTAAGGAGAGCCGCGAGCTGTTCATATTGCTTACCAGCGTGAGCGGCGTAGGACCAAATACGGCCCGGCTCATTCTGTCGGCCATGACCTCTCAGCAGCTTCAGGCGGCAATAGCGTCGGGAAGCGAGGCACAGCTCAAGGCGGTGAAAGGGATAGGCGGAAAGACCGCGCAGCGCATTATAGTGGACCTGAAGGATAAAATAAAGGGGGTATCCGAGTCGTTAATTATGAGTACGCCTGCGGGAGAAACATACCAGGATGCGCTGGACGCCCTTGTGGCATTGGGATACACTCAGCAGCAGAGTCAGAAGGTGCTGAAGAAGGTATTCGGAGACAATCCGGGAGCATCCACCGAAGAAGCTATAAGGCAGGCGTTTAAGATGCTTTGAAGTTTGTAAGCGGTAATAGATTGCGTAAAATAGTAATGTTTATGGCGGTACTGATAGCGGTACTGCCCTTTGGCATTATAGCGCTGCCGCAGTATTACAAATCCGAGCTTAAGGAACCGCCCTCCACACCTCCTGTGGAGACTGTGCTTCCTCCCGTCGGTCCCGGCGATTCGCCGGCCGACACCCTGCAGCTTCCGGGCCGCGTGCATCCCACCGTGCCTCGTGGATACGACGACTACAACAATCCCGAATACCCAGCCGACCTCCGCGACCCATCCAATATCAAGACCGAAGTGGAGTACGATCCGGAATCAGGACTGTACGTGTTCAAGACCATGGTGGGCGACCACGTGATCACCACGCCCTACATGATGACGCCGGACCAGTACGAGAACATGATGATGCGGCGCGACATGTATTCCTACTTCAACTCGCGCAATACCGAGACATTCGAGAAGAAGGACAAGGAGCCCTTCAACATATTCGACATGAACTTCAGTCTCGGCCCGCTGGAGAAGGTGTTCGGCCCCGGCGGCGTGCGTCTGCAGACCCAGGGATCCATCCAGCTGTCGTTGGGCGTCAAGAGCAACAAGACCGACAATCCCGCGCTGACCAAGCGAAACCGCCGCAAGACATACTTCGACTTCGACTCCAAGATACAGGCCACCATCAACGCCTCGGTGGGCGACAAGCTGAAGTTCAACATGACGTACAACACCGACGCTACGTTCGATTTCGATTCCAAGAATCTGAAACTGGCATACGAGGGCAAGGAGGACGAGATAGTCAAGAACTTCGAGGTCGGCAACATCAGCATGACCACGGGGTCGAGCCTGATCCGAGGCGGTACGTCGCTGTTCGGTGTGAAGGGTAAGTTCCAGTTCGGCAAGCTGACCCTGACCGGACTTGTGTCGCAGCAGAATTCAGAATCCAAGACCGTCAGCACGCAGGGCGGCGTGCAGAGCACCAAGTTCGAGGTGAAGTGCGACAACTACGACGCCAACCGGCACTTCTTCCTTGCACAGTATTTCTACGACAACTACGACCGGTTCGCTGCCCGTCTGCCGCATGTGGCTTCGGGCGTCAAGATCACGCGCATCGAGGTGTGGATCACCAACAAGAACTCCAACTACCAGCAGAGCCGTAACTTCGTCGGCTTCATGGACCTGGGCGAGAACCACCGCTTGGCGAGCGACTACTGGACGCCCGACCTGTCGTTTGACAATCCCAGCAACCAGTCAAACAACCTGCTGCAGATCATCAAGAGCGAATATCCCGGCGCACGCAACATAAACCAGGTGACGCAGGCCCTCGCGCCCCTTGAGGCCTACGGCATTACGGGCGGACGCGACTTCGAGAAGGTGGAGTCAGCGCGTCTGCTCAATTCCAGCGAATACACCCTTAACGACGACTTGGGCTATATCTCGCTGAAGTCGCCGCTCAACACCGACGAGGTGCTGGCCGTGGCTTACGAATACACCTACAACGGTCGCGTATATCAGGTGGGCGAGTTCTCGAGCGACGTCACCACCACCACCGAATCGCTTTACCTGAAGATGCTGCGCAGCACCACCGTATCGCCCAAGCTCCCGATGTGGAAGCTGATGATGAAGAACATCTATTCGCTTGGAGCCTACCAGATGCAGAGCCAGAACTTCAAGATGCAGGTGAAGTATCTGAGCGACACCACGGGAACAATGATCAACTTTCTGCCGGTGCCACCCATCAGCAACCAGCCGCTGCTTCAGGTCATGAACCTGGACCGCATCGACTCCAACCAGGAATCGAACCCTGACGGATTCTTCGATTACATAGAGGGTTACACCGTGCAGTCATCCAACGGCAAGATTATATTCCCCGTGGCCGAGCCTTTCGGACGTCATCTCGCCTCCAAAATCGGCAACGAAGCCATAGCCAAGGACTACTGCTATTACGAACTGTACGACTCCACTCTGATTGTGGCCCGTCAGTTTGCCGACAAGAACAAATTCTCGTTGGTGGGTGAATACCAGTCGTCGGGAGGCGCAACCATACGCCTCAACGCCATGAACGTGCCACGCGGTTCCGTCGTGGTTATGGCTGGTGGCGTCGTGCTCACCGAGAATTCCGACTATACCGTGGACTATTCCATGGGTATCGTAACCATCACCAACCAGAGCATCATCGACTCCGGCACCAACGTCAGCGTCACGCTCGAGAACCAGTCGCTATTCTCCATGCAGCGCAAGACTCTGGTGGGACTTGACGCGCAGTACCGTTTCAACAAGGACCTGACCATCGGCGCCACGCTGATGCACTTTTCTGAAAAAGCACTCACCAAGAAGGTGAACATGGGGGAGGAGATCATCAACAACACCATGTGGGGCCTGAACCTGTCGTACAATAAGCAGTTCATGTGGCTTACCAACCTCTTGAACAAGATTCCGACCATCAAGTCGACGGCACCGTCGCAGTTCAGCGTCAACGCCGAGTTAGCCCAGCTGATTCCGCACAAGCAGAAAAGCGGATCAAGCAAAGGTTCAAGCTATATCGACGACTTCGAGGCGTCGCAGACGGCCATCGACCTGCGCAGCCCTTATTCATGGTTCATGGCCTCCACGCCCTACGACCCGGGAGCCGATGCCCTGTTCCCCGAGGCAGGCCTGTCCAACAACGTGGATTACGGCAAGAACCGCGCCCTGCTGTCGTGGTATTACATCGACCGCACATGGACGCAGCGCAACTCAAGCACTATTCCCGGTTATCTGAAGAACGATCCCGAACAGATGGCCAACCCATACGTGCGCGAGATCACCATGACCGAACTGTTCCCCAACCGCGAACTTCAATATGGCGAGGCAAACTGGATACAGACACTCAACCTGTCGTTCTATCCCCGCGAGCGCGGCCCCTATAACCTTGACGCCGAGAACATCGACGACCAGGGCAACCTTCTCAACCCCGAGAAGCGCTGGGGCGGCATAATGCGCAAGATGGACAACTCCAACTTCGATTCCAACAACGTGGAGTACATCCAGTTCTGGCTGATGGATCCGTTCCTTGACCCCGACAATCCCAACACGGACGGCGGCGACCTGTATTTCAACCTCGGCGAGATAAGCGAGGACATACTGAAGGATGGACTTAAGAGCTACGAGAACGGACTTCCTGTTGACGGCGATAACCAGTGGATGACGGAAACCAACTGGGGTCGCGTGTCGCGTCAGAACTCGCTGACATACGCGTTCGAGAACGCTCCCGACGCGCGTCTGCTGCAGGACGTGGGTCTTGACGGACTTCCCAACGAAGATGAGTTTACGTTCGGATCGTACAAGGACTATCTCGACAAGCTGCGCGCGCGTCTCAGCCCCTCCCGCATAGCCGAGATGCAGGACGACCCCTTCTCGGCATTCAACGACCCCGCCGGCGATAACTACCATTTCTACCGTTCCAACTGGTATGACGAGCACCGCAGCCGTCTGCTGGACCGCTACAAGCATTACAACGGCGTGGAGGGTAACTCTCTCAGTCCCGAGCAGTCCGACAACCCCCAGTATCAGTCGGCCCGTGCCGTCCCCGACGTGGAGGATATAAACCAGGACAACACACTGAACGAATACGAGCGTTACTTCCAGTACAAGGTGTCGCTGCGTCCGCAAGACCTTGAGGTGGGCCGCAACTTCATCACCGACAAGATAGAGCAGGAAGTACCCACCGTGGCCGGTAAGAAGCGCTCGGTATGGTACCAGTTCAAGATACCCTTGACGCAGCCCGACAAGGTGGTAGGCGGCATCAACGATTTCTCCACCATCCGGTTCATCCGTATGTTCATGACCGGTTTCCGCGAGGTGACGCACCTGCGTTTCGCCACTCTGGAGCTGGTGCGCGGCGAATGGCGCGACTATAAGTTCAACCTCAACTCGCGCAACGATTCCCCGGCCGAGGGCGAGTTGTCGCAGACCGTGGTGAATATCGAGGAGAATTCAAGCCGCGAGCCGGTGAACTACATACTGCCTCCCGGAGTGGACCGCGCCCAGGATGCCGGTTCCACCCAGGCCACGCTGCTGAACGAACAGTCGCTTCAGCTCAAGGTGCAAGGACTGCAGCCCGGTGATGCGCGCGGAGTGTACAAGAACACCCAGATGGACCTGCGCATCTACAAGCGCCTGCAGATGTGGACGCACGCCGAGGCTCTGGTGGGCGACCACACCGACCTGAAGAACGGCGACCTCTCCGTGTTCCTCCGTATCGGTTCCGACGTCAAGAACAACTACTATGAGTACGAGGTGCCTCTGGAGCTGACACCCTTCGGACAGTACAGCCTCTACAGCTCGCGTGACCGTGCCATCGTATGGCCGCAGTCGAACTACCTTGATATCGCCCTCGACAATTTCCCCGCCGTCAAGGTGCACCGCAACCGCGACAAGAGCGCCGGCACGGCAGGGGTGGGATATAACGTACTGTACAGCGAACAGGATCCGGAGAACGCCCATAACACAATCTCTGTGCTCGGTAACCCGAGCCTGAGCGACGTGCGCGTCATGCTGATAGGTATCCGCAACCGTTCCAACTCGGTCAAGGACGGTATAATATGGGTCAACGAAATGCGAGTCACCGACTTCAACGAGAACGGTGGCTGGGCTGTCAACGCCAACGCCGCGCTGTCCATATCCGACATAGCCAACGTAAACTTCACATGGCATCGCGAGACCGACGGTTTCGGTGCCGTGGATCAGGGACTTTCGTCGCGTCGTCTCGACACCTACAACCAATACAACGTGTCGGTGCAGGCCGATGCCGGCAAGGTACTTCCCGAAAAGGCCAAGCTGTCGGCACCCATCTATTACAGCAAGTCGGAGGAAACCACCACCCCGCGCTATAACCCGCTGGATCAGGATATTCTGCTGAAGGATGCCCTGGACGCCGCCGCGACCAAGCACGAGAAGGATTCCATAAAGTCATACGCCGTGACGCGTAAGAGCGTGGAGAGTTTCTCCATCTCCAACTTCCGGTTCAACGTGCAGAGCAAGAAGCCGATGCCCTGGGATCCCGCCAACTTCCAGCTTAACTTCTCGTTCAACAAGCAGCGCAACGTAGATCCGACCACAGAAT
>ENA-UERG01002948-UERG01002948.1-human-gut-metagenome-genome-assembly--contig:-NODE-2948-length-11473-cov-4.392243_pt1 | contig 11473 bp, 14 predicted proteins | sample MGYA00242954_ERZ507954 | MGnify/ENA primary metagenome ERZ507954 (study PRJEB26167, sample SAMN06115478) | human gut metagenome | host: Homo sapiens | place: China:Sichuan | collected 2015-01-21... | reverse complement strand
CGGAGGAGACGGCTCCCTCTGAGGCGGAAGTTTCTTTGAAAGAGGCGAATCCAAATCAGGAAGAGAAGATTGTAGAGGGGAATTCTTCTGTTGTGGTGGAGAGCTCAATGACGGAGAAACAAGCTCCGGTGGATAATGAAGCTGCTGAGCATCTTGAGGAAGAAGCATCGGCGAAGCCTTCGGAAACAGAGGCCTCGGAGAGTGCGGGGACGTCTGCAGAGACTTCGGGAGCACCTGCGGATGTATCTGAGGCGAATCCTACGGAAGCGCCTGCTCCGATTCCTACGGACAATCTCGTTGAACCATCTGCTCCAATTATCGATACACCCGTGACTACGACCCATGCATCGCAGCCGAAGCGTTCATCACATCCGGACGACAATTCGGACGACGAATACACCAGTGACTACCTTGAAGTAAGTTCGAAGCGCCGGAGACGCGAGACCCGCTCCTGTACGTTTGGATGATGGAAGTCACGTGTAGCGACGATGCAGGAGATGGCGACGACGCCCATCCTGAAGGGTCAGTACTTTATCCACGACACGATCTGCACGTGGGAAGGCAAAGTAGTAATGCATGTCTGGTGAGACGTAGTGGGGAATGGGGAGCAATGGCGTGATTAATGGGATTACGAGCGAGTTCAAGTACACGATGCAGCTGCCGGCAGGGGCGTCGACGCCATCGGGTCCGCAGTCGGGAACGTACAACGGTTTCTTCTGGATGAAGGTGACACCGCCGAAGCGCATCTCGGAGAACGACCTGGTGCTGCAGTTCACGCAAGAGGGAGCTGCATACCGTGTACAGGGCAGCGGCGAGAACCGTCTAGGCGCCTTCTCGCTGAACGGGACGTACAACCCCGAGACGATGGACATGGTGTGCACGAAGATGTGAGTGAGCGGCGGAGAGGTGAGCGGTAGCTACAAGCCGGTTGCAATGGGTCGTTCGACGCGGCAGCGGCCGAACGGGGACTACGAGGCTCCGGAACGCGAGTACCGCACGATGCCGCGCCAGGCGACACCGTCGTTCCTGCGCGAGAGTGTGAACGTGCCGGCGGGTCTGAACGAGGACATGAAGATGTGTTACAAGTCGCTGAAGCGTCTGATGAACCACAAGTGGGCGGGTCCGTTTCTCCAGCCCGTGGACCCGGTTGCGATGGGAATCCCCGACTACCCCGACATCGTGAAGAACCCGATGGACTTCAGCACAATCCAGCAGAACATCGAGAATCACGTGCTGCAGACACGCGAGGACTTTGCGTCGTCGGTGCGTCTTGTTTTCTCGAACGCGCTGCTGTACAACAAGCCGCAGGACGACGTGTAGCGGCGCGCGCGGTCGCTGAGGCGTAGAAGCGTGATGGCGAAGACGCTGAGCGATCTCTTCGAGAAGGACTACATGCAGATCACGCGTCGCATCTTCGAGTCGGAGCCGGAGCCGCCCTCACCCGTGTACACGAACAAGGTGCCGAAGCACACGTCATTGCCGCGCAGCCGCGCGAGCAAGGCGAAGGGCAAATCGGCGAAGACGGCGAAGGGCAAGCGACCGGTGGCATCGGCTCGTCGCGATGGGGGAATGGAGGACCGTTACGCGATGATGGCGAACACAGTGCTGATGCTGACGAACAAGGTGAAGATGATGGAGGAGCAGCTGAAGGTGATGAAGCCCGAGGAGGAGGAGACCAGCGAGGTGGATGACGTGCGGCCGATGACGGTGGAGGAGAAGAAGGTGCTGAGTCAGGAGATCAACAAGCTGGCGGGAGAGAATCTACAGCAGATCCTGAACATCATCGAGGCCTCGCGGCCGCTGCATCGGGAGGGGCAGGAAATTGAGATCGATCTGGACACGCTTCCCAACGAGACACTGCGCAAGCTGCAGGAGTATGTGAAGCAGTGTGAGATGAGCGAGAATCTGAGTGGCCACAAGATGCATGGCGCTTTCAATATCAGCGATCCAAGCAAGCTGATTGATGGCAACGATGCTTTTGATGCGTTCAATTCGGATTCGGGTAGGGTCGGAGTGAGAATGTAATCGGTAGAGAATTCTGTGAACCATGACTTTTTTTAACCTGTAGCTGTTTCCTTTATTTGTTCTGTTTGTTGTATCAAGGACCCAATTGGACCCAATTCTTTTCTCGACCTGCTTCTCCATAGATAGACACATTCCTGTTGGACTCGATGGCGGAGGAAGTAGGGGGAGAGGAAAGAGTGCGATTCATCTCCAGATTGTGATTAATGACGTGACGTTTGTTGAAAACTGCACGAATATCATCAAGGCATGGAAGGTAGGTGGAATGAGGGAGTAGATGAGCGTTTTAGGGAGATCGCGAAGCCTGGAGTAATGCGGATATTCTCTGCTTTATTCAGGGTCAAATCAATGCGGACGTCCTTTCGTACAGCAAATCGAATACGATTCAGGTAGAGAAGGTTGTTTGAATGGACTTCTAGCTCTATCTTCTTGGAATTGAGTTTTCGGAGACGGCAATTGTGATTACAAGCAACTGTGTCTATCTGATTACAAGTGAGAGCAAGGGTAGGGTGAATCGGGAAGACTCAACCCACAGCGAAGAATTACTTGACGCCGATGGTCGAGAAGGTGAAGGCGAAGAACACAATGGAATGCGACGTGAAAGTGCTCACTCGCAAGAAGAACACTCCCAACGAAGCTGTCTACGAGGAGTTGAAGAGTGCATTCGCTGCATCCTTCGAGGGAGTTGTGATGGCAGTGTTGGGTGAGGAGTAGAAGAAACTGGGACTCTTCCTGAAGGAGAAGGAGGCGCTGACGGGCAAGTTCGTGACGGAGTTTTTCAACGGCATCAAGCCGTTCGCCCTGGAGGAGGTGGAGATTGCTCCAGCCGTGAGCAGCGTGTTCGCTGTGAAGAACGAGGAGGAGAAGGAGCGCATGCGTCGCGCGGGAAACACTTGTCGTCGTCTGATGAAGAACGTGTTCGTTCCAGAGATGGAGGCGATTCTCCGCAGCAGTCGCAAGGTGAAGCACAGCAAGATCGCCGACAAGGTTGGTTTCGCTGGTTTCTGTTCCCGTAGCTGGAGACGGCGCTGAGCAACCCGGAACGACTGGGTGTCAAGTACCCCGCGACACTGCTGGACATCTGCCATCAGCCCATCATCCAGTCGGGCGGCTTCTACAGTCTGAAGCCGTCGGCGGACAGCGACGAGCACACGCTCAGCCAGGACATCATTCTCTGCTCGGTGGGCGTGCGCTACGACAACTACTGCGCGGCGCTGGCACGCACGTTCCTGATCAACCCGTCGCTGCTGCAGCAGAAGTGTTACTCGGCGCTTGCGGAGGTGGAGCTGGCGGTCATTAAGTGGCTGGTGCCCGGCGCGGTGCTGGGCGACGTCTACGACCGCGCGGTGGCGCTACTGAACGAGAAGGCGCCATACTTGGTTCCGCACTTCTCGAAGGAGTGCGGTACCGGCATCGGTCTGGAGTTCCGCGAGTCGTCGCTCCGCATCAAGGCGGGTAACCCCGAGACGGTGAAGGCGGGCATGTGCTTCAACGTGCGCATCGGCGTGGAGGACGTGGTGAATAAAGTGAAGGAGACGGAGGTGAACGTGAACGAGCTGAAGACCTTCAGCATGCTGCTGAGCGACACTGTCATCATCGGCGAGGCGACGGGCGCCGACGCGGGCTTCGCGGCGACCACCAGCAACCTCGTGGTGACGCCCTTCAGCACGGAGTGGTCGAACGTGTCCTTCGACATGGCGGACGCGGCGGACGACGAGGACGAGGAGGCGAGCGCGAACAAGGCGCCGAAGGAGTCGGGTCGGCCGGTGACGCGCGGGATGACGCGCGCGGAGCAGCTGGCGCAGCAGCGCGAGGCGGAGGAGTCAATGATCAGCCAGCGCAACAAGCACCAGCGGAAGCTATTCGAGGAGCTGGTGCTGCGCAAGGAGAAGCAGGAGTCGGGACAGACGGAGCACGAGGAGAAGGTGGTGGAGGTGGAGGACATTGCGGTGTTCCCGTCGCCCGCGCAGTACCCTGCGGAGCTGCGTCGCGACCAGATCTTCGCGGACACGGAGCACGAGGTTCTCTTCCTCCCCATCCACGGCACGCCGGTGCCCTTCAGCGTGCACACGATCAAGTCGGTGTCGATGAACGAGGAGGGAGGCTACGGCTACTTCCGCGTGAACTTCCACACGCCGCAGACGAAGACGACGAAGGATGTGGACTCGACGATGCTGAAGGCGCTGGACCAGTTCCCCACGGCGACGTACATCAAGAGCCTGACGTTCCGCAGCCGCGACCAGACCAACATGAGCATCCAGGTGAAGCGCATCAAGAACATGATGAAGAAGCGGCGCCAGCAGGACCGTTTCGACGCGGACACGGCGAACATCGTGGAGCAGGGCAAGCTGGAGCTCTGCAAGGACAAGCGTCCGCCGTATCTCTCGGAGATCGACATGCGTCCGGCGCTGGGAAAGGTGAAGGGTCGTTTGGAGGCGCACGTGAACGGCTTCCGCTACAGCACGCGCCGCAACGAGGTCGTGGACATCCTCTACAGCAACATCAAGCACGCGGTGTTCCAGCCGTGCGACCAGATCCGCTTCGTGCTGCTGCACTTCCACCTGCACAACCCCATCATGATCGGGCGGAAGAAGTGCAAGGACGTGCAGTTCTACACGGAGGTGATCGACGCCTCGCGCAACCTGAAGGGCATCACCACCAACGCCTACGACCCCGAGGAGATCCAGGAGGAGCAGCGCGAGCGCGAGACGAAGCGCCGTCTCAACGAAGCCTTCAAGCGGTTCACCGACCAGTGTGACAAGATCGAGTTCGACCGTCCCTATCTCCGCTCGGCCTTCCAGGGCCGTCCGTTCAAGGAGATGGTGATGCTGTATCCTTGCCGCGACTGCCTCATCAACGTCACCGAGCAGCCCTGCTTCGTGGTTACGCTGGACGACATCGAACACGTGCACTTCCAGCGTGTGTCGTTCGGAACGACGACGGTGGATATGATCATCATCTTCAAGGACTACAAGCGACCCGTTGTGGAGATCGATGCAGTGAAAACGACCGACCTGGAAAAGGTGAAGGAGTGGCTGGACAGCATCAACATTGTGAGAGTGAGGAGGGGATGTGACGTGTAGACATTCACCGAGTCGCTGAAGTGCTACAACTGGGCGGTGATGATGCAGGTGGCGAGAGAAAACGAGTACTTCTGGACGGATGTGGACGAGGACAAGAACAAGAAGCCTGTCGGCTGGCTCATTCTGGGAGACGAGTACAACGAGGAGCAGAAGACCGAGGAGCAGGTGAGCGACTTCTCGGAAGAGCTGCACCCCTCGGATTTGGAGGAAGATGACGATGATGAAGATGAAGATATGGATATCGACGAGGACGAGGACGAGGAGGAAGATGTCCAGGAGGAGGACTATGATGACGATGATATTATCGATTTGAATGATATGTTGCTTGTTTGTTGAAAACGGGGTTTCGGCTTTCCATGTTCCAACGTCCAGATCGTTTCATTTGCAGGTATGAGTTCGTCGGGCATGGATGCGCTGATCGTTCTGTTTGGTTGGAGTGCGTTAGGGCGTAGATGACGCAAGCGGAGAAGGAGTCCTTCATTCGCTTCAACTCGTTGCTTGGAGAAATTAAAGACATTGATGCGTCGATTGAGCAAGTGAAGGTATGAGGAAACGCTCTTCTCAGACATGTAGAAACAAATCGAGTTGATGAACGATGCGAACGAAGAGAGCATGCTGGTGGACGACGAGGAAGGCAATCTGCTGTACGGTTAGTGCGTGGCCGATGATGGGGTAGAATGGGAGTGGGAAGCGTCTTCCTGAGTATGGATTACGCGTCGGTGGAGGAGCATCTGAACAAGCTGATCGAAAACGGAGAGAAGGAGCTGAAGAAGCTCGAGGAGGAGAAGAGCACGATGCAGAAGGAGTTGGATGTGAGACCTTTCGTTTTCGATGACAGATAGACGATCAAGCAGAAGCTGTATGCTCGCTTCGGCGATCTTGTTGTTCTGGGTTAACTGTACATTGGGTTGTTTGTTCGTTATGCAACTGCAAATATAGAAAGGACACTGTTTTGCTGATTGAATGAAGCTGCCCAAATGTCGAGTTTTGTAACGATTTCACGAATTGCAGAGGCGGCAAATTTGAAGGACTCTGCTCGGTTTGCCGATTTCTGTATGGAGCAGCTCGACCAGGCGAAAGCTCTTATCCATCGCAACAGGGACTCGATCCCATTGGATTCCGTCTTGTTTCACATGTATATGATCCTTGACTTTCGGCAAGAACGGATGGAGGTGGCACTCTCCGACCGTCTCGTGGAGGCGCTTTTTCTGTTTTTGGGAGACTGTATTCCTCTCTATGCTGATGTCTTCATGACCAATGCGAACGATTGTCTCTTTCGTTGTCTCCATGCGTTTATACATGTGTGAGCAATCTGATTCTATAGTTGCGCCATGTACTTGGACAATGGACCCAAACTGCGAGGTCCCGAAACCTTGTCCGAGAACTCCACCCTTGCTATCATCCAGTGTGCTCGTCTCCTCCTCGAGTATGCCGACCACGAGGTGATTCATCCCTTCCTGGAGCTACTCCAGACCCCCTACGAGAAGTCCCTGCTTCCACGGTTCCTCTCTACTTCCTTTCTCCCAACGCTCCACCCCACGCCCGCCCGCCAGTTTCTCTGCAGTAATCGCGCGGAGACCTACTTGGTGATCCTTCTGTTCCACCTGAACGAGCTCATCGAGCACCCCTCGCACCAGCTCACGCTCGAAGCGTTGCGCTGTCTAGAGCTGCTGCTGCTCACCGCGGACGCGACGACTCTGCTCCCCGTGCTCCCGAGCGTCCTTTCCACGATCGCAGTGACTCTTCGCTCGGAGCCGCTGCTTGCCTGGCGAGAGAAAACGCTCATGGTCTTCGCCTTCGCACACGCGCTCGCTGCCGTCGTGAAACCCCCGTCTCCTGCGAAAGCGCAGCCTCTCGCGCAGGTGCTCGCAGACTGGCTGAAGAAGGCGAAGGAAACGCCGATGGAGAGTTCGGTGGAGATGCCTACAGAAGCGCCCACGGAGAGTCTGTCGGAGACCGAGACGCCGGTTGCAGAGCTGACGCGTCTGCAGTCGCAATCGCAGCGTGTGCGTGCGGAGCTGCCGGAGAAGGTGCCACCGCTGCTGTCGTTGGTGTTTCGCAGCGTGGCTTCGGAGACCCATCTCACGTTCCGTCTTGCGGCGGCGCACGCGGCCTTCTTGCTGCTTCCTCCCGCGCTCGCCGCGTTCCCGTCGGCGGTGCCGGAGCTGCTGGACCTGCTCGTTGAGGGCGTGAACGATGACGCGGCGCCGCTGCGAGTGGTGTCGCGGCGACTGGCGGAGGAGGCGTTGCACGGGATGGTGAGTACGGGAGGCGTGGATTGTCGTGATGGGTGGGGAGAGTGATTGCGTAGATGGTGATATTGAGGATATTCATGATGGTGATATTGAGGATATTCATGATGGTGATATTGAGGATATTCATGACAGTGTTGTGAAGAATATTCATTCCAACGCTGTTGATGGTATGCATGACACCATTCACAGCAACGCCATTAAGGAAACACACAGTACGATTGAGAATCCACCAAGCAATGCATAGAACAAACCCTTCCCGACAACGCCATGAGCGAACTCCTGGCGACACACGTAAACGCAGCCATCGACGCACTGCCCGCCGCCGTCTGCGTCGGCTCCGAAGCCACGGCGACGCGCGCGCTGCGCCGCGTCCTCGGCTTCTGTCAGCTGCTGGCGTCGCGCCTCCCCGCGGTGCTCACCGCCGACCGGCTCTGGGAGGAGCGCGCGCTGGACCTCTACGAGCAGCAGAAGCAGATGCTGGCGATTCGCGACGTAAGCACCGTCGCCGTGCAGACGGGAGCCGACGCGCGGCCCGCCACACTCTTCCGCGTCAACTACCGCCACCTCAGCGAAACCGCCGCCGCGCTCCTGCTACGCACCGTCGAAACGCTCTGGCGCTACCTGCCTGCGAGTGACGAGCTCGTGCTGACGCTGCTCGCCGACTGCGGCCGTGGCGACTGCGAGGCCGCCTGGCTCGCGCAGTTTCTCTTCCAAGAGCCGTCGCCGGCGCGCGACGAATTTCTCGATGCCTCGCTCGATTCCTTGCGACGAACGTTGCAGCGCCCCGCTGCCAACGCGCCGTTGCTGCTGCTCTCGCTGACGCGTCTGACGCTCCGCTCGGACCGGCTGCCGGCCACGCTGCCGTCGCTGCTCGCGCTGCTCTTCTACCACCAGGCGCAGAGCGAAACGCCGGGGCCGCTCCAGACCGCGCTCTGGAGTCTGGCAGATGCCCTGGAGCTGCCGTCGCCCGCGGCGTTGGCGCTGCGCCATGCCGATTATCTGCTGGACTCCGCGCTGCTGCAGCTGCGACTCGCCGACGCGCTGACGTCTTCGGCGCTGGAGGCGGCGCTGCGAATGGTGGCGACGCTGTGGACGGAGCTGCTACGCGCGGACGCCTGTGTAGCCTCGTTGCTGCCGCACGCGCGCGACTGCGTACAGACGTGCTGCGAGCTGCTCCACAAGCGCGTCGTGGACGCCGTGGCGCCGCTACTGCCGCTGACGACGCTGCTCGTGCGAATATGCAACGGAAGGAGAGGCGGCGAGAAGAAGGAGGAGTCGCGCGACCCCGTTGCGGCGCTGGTGGAACGTTACCTCATGAAGTTGCATGCGCTGCCCTCTCTGGAGCCGAAGACGCCAGCGGAAGTGTTGGGTGATGGTGATGATGATGATGGTGATGGTGATGATGGTGATGGTGATGATGGTGATGATGGTGATGATGGTGATGATGATAATGATGGTGACTACAATGACAACACCAACAATGACACCAACAACGACGAACCCCTCGAGGAAACCCAGCTCAAAGCCATCGTCCGCGCCGTGCAATTCTGCCTGCGCGAGCCAGGCCTGCGCGTGCCGCGAGCGGCGCTGGACGTGCTGAAGACGGTGCTGCAGCTGAGGGCGCCCGAGGACGCCGCGCGCCTGCTTCTTCCCGCGCTGCCGCTCCTCGCCGCGCTCCTGCGACACCCACAGTCACATCTCTTCTGCGACGCCGCCGACCTGGCGCTGCGCATCGCCGCCTGCGACACGCGCGCGACCACTGCGCGACTGGCGGAGCTGTGGCCGCACATACGTGAAGCACTCGATGCCTGCACGCTGGCAGCGGAGGGCAACTTCGAGGTCATCGGGAACCAGACGCAGGCGCAGCGCGTGGAGACGCGTCTGCTGGAGTCGCTCTGCGAGCAGTACACGGACGAGCAGATTCTGGAGAAGGGCTGTCGCGACGTGTGCGCGTTCATCGACCGGCGCTGGACGCTTCCGGAGGCGCCGCCGCAGGCGCGTCGGTTCGTGTGGCTGGCGTGTCGCTACAACCTGGACGAGGTGGTTAAGTACGTGGCGTCGACGGGGAAGGAAGTGCACCTGCCGCCAATGTCGCGACGCTGCAGCGACTTTCGCAGTTACACTCCCTCGGAGACTCCTTCCTCGGGAACGGTGTGTTGTTTGGCGGAAGCCTGTTTGGGATGCTCTGTTTGTAACAAACAAGCGAAAAGACCTTAGTTGAATATGTGAGGCATCACTTCTTGCGCGAGATCTCCCAGGTTGTCGGGAAGGAACTTGTTGAGGGAGAGCGTCGTCTTGACGCGCTTGAGTGAGACGGCTCCGTCCTTGAGGACGCGCTTGCGCTCGAACTCCTCGGCGGATCCGAAGAGCTCGGGTCCCTTCTTCTCGATCAGGGCGTTGAGGTCGGCCTTGAGCTGCTCGCGCTGGCGGAGGATGTACTTGTCCAGCTGTACGTTGAAGATGGACCAGAGGCCGAACTTGACCTCGGCGATGAGGTAGGTGCAGTAGTCGCTGAGGAAGATGGTGAGGTAGAAGAGCCAGGGGAGGATGTTGGCGACGCCGAGGTAGTCGAGGAAGGTGACCTGGTAGCCGGCGGCGGAGCAGCAGAGCAAGAAGATGGCAGGCTCCACGAGCACGCAGACGATGAAGCAGAGCGCGGCGGAGACGACCTTTCCAGTAGCGAGCACGTCCATGGCGCTGATCTTGACGGAACTCTTGCGCAGCGCGTTCTTGCGGTAGTGGCTGGAGTAGACGCTGACGACGACGATGCCGGGGAAGGAGAGGAAGAGGCCGGGGAGACACAGCAGGCCGCAGACGAACAGCTTCAGCAGGGTGCCCAGCAGCGCCAGCGGCGTGCGACGGGCGATGGAAACGCCCTGGCTGATGTTGTAGTCGGTCTGGTGCGTGCAGGCCAGCAGATCCTGATATTCGTCCAGTCGCTCGCGCAGCTGCGTCACCTCCGCGTCACCCTCGAACCGCTCGCACGCGTTCACGAGGTTGCGGTTCAGCTTCAGCTTCTGCTCGGTGCTCAGCGTCACCTCCTTGCCCGTCAGCACGTGCCGCGCCGTGTTCACGCAGTTCAGCGTCGTCCAGTCCGGCGCCATCGTCGTCACCTGATACATGTTCATATTGATCGTCCCAAGCAGCTCGTTCACCGCCGCGCGCTTCCTCTCACCGCCCTCCTTGAACCGAGACACCAGCTCCCGCGGGACCACGATCGGCTCCCCCACGTCCACGAACGCGCGCGCCCTGTGCCTCAAGTCCGCAGTCGACGCCTACTGGCGGAAAGAGTCGCGCTTGAAGTAGTTCATGCCCACGGGGATCAGGTAGAAGTCGCTGTCGGGGTACTGGCTCAGGAAGCCCAGCGACATGATCGAAACGCCCGCCTTGAACGGGAGGAAGTTCGACTGGTCGTGCGAGCCGCCCTCGGGGAAGATCGCCACGCACTTCTTCTCCGCAAGGTGGTCCCACACCGACTTGAACATCTTGTTGTAGTCGATGTGCGGGAAGTACTGTCTCGTGACAGGATCGAAACACCTACCGTCAGCGGGTACATCATCGACGGGTCCACCTCCGTCGGCTTCGACTTCTCCTTGTTGATCACCAGCTCCGTGTCGCTGACAATCTCCGCGATGATGTAGTTGCCGTTGTTGATCTACCTCGAACATCGCCCTCACACCTACCACCACGTCGCCCTGCACCGCCACCTCCTTCGTGAACTGCGTGCCTTGGCCCTAGAATTGACCTAGCGGGACAATCCTACGATGATGCGACCGTCCTTCACCGTCGCCGTTCCCGTCAGCACCTTCTTCACGTCCTGGTGACGCTCCACCGGAATGATGGACGCCATCAGCTTCATGAAGAGACCCACCACCTTGTACTTGCGGAAACTAGAGGCCGCACCCACAAAGTACACCTTGCGGTCCAGATGGGTTGAAATGACCATTCCGTCCACAAACTGGTTGGCATGCGGAGCACACACCAGCATGACCGGCTTATCTTTGGGGATACGCTCCTGGTGCGACACCGAAATCTCTACCTCTCACTGCCGCCATCCATATCCACCTCTGAAGAAGGTCTTCACGAGAATCCAGTAGAGGACACGGAGTAACT
>ENA-UERG01002942-UERG01002942.1-human-gut-metagenome-genome-assembly--contig:-NODE-2942-length-11496-cov-61.289167_pt1 | contig 11496 bp, 9 predicted proteins | sample MGYA00242954_ERZ507954 | MGnify/ENA primary metagenome ERZ507954 (study PRJEB26167, sample SAMN06115478) | human gut metagenome | host: Homo sapiens | place: China:Sichuan | collected 2015-01-21... | reverse complement strand
TGCAGGCGGCGAGGGCGAACAGCAGTGCGGTGGCTGCGGGGATAAATAATCTATGTCTCATAATTCTTCATTCTAATCGATTAATTATTAAAATCTTACAGGTCAGCACCCACATCTCCACCGTCTATATCGTTCCACTTTGCAATGGTGGCTTCGCTGACTTCAAGGACTTTGTTGCGTACCTTGACGGTATAGGTATAGTTGTTGCCCGCCAGCAGTGCGCCATCGGGCATGGTGAGTGTGGCATGATATTCCTGACCTTTGTAATTCACAACCAACGGCAGGGATGCAACTGTCTGCGGGAAGAGGATGATCGATGACGTGAGATTGCCGTCTGCCAGATCCATGACCAATTCTCCGGTCTGTGCCCCGTTGTCTGCGGTGGCAATACCTTCGGCCGTGTTGAACGTACCGGTGAGTAACAATCCGTCCAGCGTGTAACGTTCAGGCTTGACCACGCTGAAATCCACGCCGTCGCCCGCCTCGAAGGTAAAGGTTATCTGGCTCATGCGGTGGTGGAAGGAGTTGTCTTCACCGCCTTTGGCGGTTTTGTCGGTGAAGCTTACTACCGGGTTGTTTTTGTCTCCCGTGGCTCCTGAAGCAAAGAGGAAGTCGATGGCAGGCTGGTTCTGCTACGCCGTGGCATCGGTCGTGGCTGCGAGGATGCCTCCCGCCGCGTTGTACGGATAGTAGGCGCGGAAAGTATGGGTCTTTGTATCTTCGATATAGATAACCTTTCCTTCTGCCTCAAATTTCCCGTTTTTCAGGATGAAAGGCACGTTGCCGTACTGGGAATCGTTGCCGATGTCGGTGATGCCGATACGGTCGCCGCCAGTCCAGGTGGTTCCGCTGGCGCGGGTGGCGGGGGCGATGTTGGCGGTAAACTGGGCGGCCACGGGGTCACCGTTCAGGTTCTCGTTGTCGTTGTTGCAGGCTACCAGTGCGAGGGCGAGCGCTGCAAGTGTAAAAAATCTTGTCTTCATTATATATGTCATTTTATTATTTATTTACAAATCGGCATTTACATCATCACCTTTCACTTCTTCCCAGCCGTTGATTTCAGCTCCGTCCACTTCCATGCCTTCGGGTGTCTCAACCAGCGTTCCGCCGAGGGTCAGCGATTTGCCCTTTCTTGTGTTGAACTCCTTGAGAGCTTCTGTGAGGTCGCTTTTCAGCGTGGTGGGGCTCGGGTTGCCGTCCGCATAGCGGATTTCAGCCGTCAGCAGTTGTTCCGTGCCGGTCACACCCAGCAACCGCACCGTGGCTTTCCACTTGCCGGCATCGTCACCTTCGGTTATCTTGGTGAAGGGCAGCACGACGTTTGAAGCGGCTCCGTAGGTATCGGTAGCGAAATCGAGTGTTCTGGCTGCACCCGTCAGATGGGCAACAATCTCCGTGATGCGTCCGGCGGCATCACCCGTCGGTTTGACGACAAGCGTCAGTTCGCGTACTTGCTGCTTCATTGCGGCGGTCAGCGGATAGTCCTTGTCTTTCTCGATGCTCACCTGTTTCGTATAGGTGAAGAACCATCCAGGGGCATTGTTCACAAAGGCATCCGTGCCTGCCCGGGTTCCTGTGGCTGCGGCAATGGTGGCTATGGTGCCGTTCACCGTGATTCCTTCAGCCGGGTTCCACACCGCAAGGGTGTAGCTGCCTGGAGCAAACAGATAATCTGGGGTATGAGTGGCGGAAGTCTCCGTACCCGTATAGTCGCCCATGGTGACCGTCCATGTGGCAGGTATGTCGATACCCTCACCGCGTGCCGACCAGTCGGCTGTCACCGCAATCTTCCCATAGTCGGGATGCGGCGTGTCATAAAGCGTGTCCTTCACGCAGGAAGAGAGCAGCACGGCGGCTGCCATTCCCATCATATTTATATATTGTCTTGCTTTCATATTCTATTCCTCCGTGTTAGAATAACTTCCATACCAATGTCACACCGGCATTGATGGGACCACACCAATCTTTTGTCTCGTTGCCGCGGCGTACACGTACACCGTCGATGACTTCATATTTTTCAAAATCGACATTCAGGTAGCCCATGCCGAGGTTGAAATCAAGATCTAATGCCTTGTTCAGCCGTAGCTGATAGCCGACGGTGATGCCGCCACCCATCAGGTCGCCCTGCTTGCCTGTTTCGGAAAGCTTGTAGTTGAACTGTCCAGCCTTGAACATCGCACCCAGATACCAGGCTTTCTTCTCACCCATATAGTAACGTACTTCCGGAGTCACTTCCCAAAGTGCATAGCGGCGGTCTTTGTCACTCCAGCTCCAAGAAGTCCACGAGCCGTTTACGGCAATGCCCCACGACGGGCAGATGCGCCATTCAAGTCCTAAATCGGGTGTCAGGGTAGCCCAGCGCAGCAGGTTGGCACGCAGGGAGAGATGATAATCAGTTGTGATTTTGGTTTCCGACGGCGTGTCGGCAAGTGTATTTTGTTGAGCGGTTTTCTCGGCTTCTGCCTTTTGCCTTTCCCTTCGGCCGGCGACCGTTGGTTCAGCAGCAAGTCGGGCTTCTTCTTCCGCATCCGTCACGGCTGTTTCTTTTACTGGTACCGTCAGGCGCACGGTGACAAAATCACCCTCAGTCGCATGGTTGTGGGTAATGAAGTTTTCTTCCTTGATTTTCGCGCGTGTAATCAGTTCTGATTTCACACGGTTGGCACGAATCTTCGCTGTTGCAAGGTTCTCGGCTTTACTGCCCTGCGATTTGCAGTAGCCGTCAACCAATAGCGGCAGTTTGCCGTCAAGAATTGTTGCTTTGTTGTTTTCGATATATTCCAACAGGCGGGCAAGTTCCGTGTCGTTGCCTTTCCAAGGCACGTAGAACATGTCCTTCTGCGGAACGAATCGGAAGATGCAGGTCGTGTCTGCTTTCTGCTGCGCAATGACAGGAAAAGTGACCGTCATCAGCCACAGAAACAAGGTAAGAAGAGTGATTTTTCTGCTCATATAAACTTGAATTTATTTCTTTGTCTTCCCCAAAGTTAATAAAATGTCATTAAGCGCAAGAAAAAACACACAAAATTTTTCTGTTAAAATACAGTGTTTTTCATAGAATTTGTCGTTTGAGCACCTTTTTGTCGAATGAGCACTTTTTGAATTGTCGAATGAGCACTTTTTTATCGTGTGAACACTTTTTGAAAATGGGCTTCTGAGACCTTTTTCATCGGCTTTTTACCACACAAATTATTCCAGATTTGCTTTTTTCCATTTGGCAGGCGTACATCCTTCCTTCTCGGTAAATGATTTGATAAAGTTACTGCGGGAAAGAAAACCGGAAGACTCAGCCAGCTTCTGTATATTAATTTTCGGATGCTCTTTCAGTATGTTTTTCGCATACTCCAACCTAAGACCAGTTATCCATTCGCGGAATGTCATTTTATACGTAGTCTTGATATAGGCGGAAAGATAAGTACGGTTCGTATAAAGTATTTTGGACAGTTCTTTTATGGTAAGTCCCTGCTGAACATAGCCGTCTGTCTTTATCCAGTTGTCCACTTTCTCTATAATTTCTGTATAGGACACAGGAACTTCTTCCCCAGAAACTATTTCAGGTTCTGTTTCCGTATCTGTCAGAAGTTTTTCTTCAGACTGTATATCTTGCTCAAAAGCATTTTCTACCTGTTCATAGAATAGCAGGTAGTTCTGATAGCTGTAGAAAAGATAGCTGTAGAATGGGATTGACGACAAAATCCAGATAAAAACATATTTGTCTGGCAGAAATGTCAGCAATCCGCATCCGACACCGAAGATAACTGCCCAATAGGTAAAGATGGACAGCCATTTTATATATGCCCCTATGTCATCTGCATGCGTGTCATCAAAAATTCTGACGGCTCTGCGGTATGCAACAATGACTCTTCGAGCAAGCATAAGTCCGTAAATCACCAGCCATGCAGCCAAAACCAGCAATCCAATCTTTTGCATGGTGCCACCCGGCAGCAGCAGTAATACGACTCCGGAAAGGATTGAGAAGATAACCCATATAATGATGTGTGTCCATGACCTTTTGCGCGTTATGTAGAAACGGTCGAGCAGTGTTATCATTGCTGAGCTGAACAGATAGTAGCACAAAAAGTAGGTGGACAGATTCATCAATATGGCAGAATTGACATTTTGGAACCTTATTCCCAAAAAGAAGTGTACCGAATAATTGGCGGCAAGCAACAGCAGTGCGACACCCATCATCCGCCGGGAGCGAAGATAATTCTCGAAAATTTTCTTTTCTGGTGTCTTGGCAAACAAAAAATAAAAGCCAAAGAACAGCATCAACGGCAGCGCGATACAAAGTGAAAAACTATATATAGATGGTTCCATGTTATGCTTATTTGATTTTGATGCAAATTTAGATAAAATTTCCGAATTATAAGTCAGTTGGGATAAAAATCTACCATATCTCCCAGAAATGGCATACTGCACTTATTATCAAGGAAATAAAGGCTGGTAGATATTTCTTAGATGGGGATATCTACCAGGTTATCTGCCAGAGATGCTGGGAGATTTTGGTTGGGTTGGTTGGTGCAGTTGCTTAGGGGGTGCACTTGTCTCAAGTGCACCAACAGAGGTTAGTTGGTGCAGTTGCTTATGAGGTACACTTGTCTACAGGTTGGTGCACGATTACTTGGTTGGTGCACTTGAGACAAGTGCACCCCCTACAAGTGCACCCCCTGGGAGAACTTGATTGCCACGCTACAACAACTTGATTGCCACGCTACAACAACTTGATTGCCACGCAACGGCAACATGATTGCCACGCTACGGCAACATGGTTGGCTTGGTTGGTGCACTTCTTTTTATGTGGATGCGTGGTATGGGCAGGGATGCCCATACCTCCTATTGAAGAGTGAGGCGGAGGGCTTGTTGGGTGTGTGGGGTGATGCGGAAGCGGTTGTCGGTGCGTTCGCCGACGAGCCAGAGTATGCGTTGTTGGGCATCGGTAAGGACGAGTTGTGCTCGTTTCTCAAAGATGTTCTTCTTGCGGTCGGTGAGATAATCGCTGAGGAGTTTCGTGCCGGTCATGCCGAAAGGAACGAAGCGGTCGCCGGGCTGTATGTGGCGCAGGGTTAGGGGGAACTTGATGTCGGATGCGTCGAGGGAGGCGCAGTCGGCTGTGCGGCTGGGTTCGTAGCGGTCGCCACATTCTTCGGTCTCTACCTTCAGCTTCAGGTTGTCGCTAAGCACGTATGTACCGGTTTCGGGTATGTGCATGGGGCGGACAAGGGGTGTGGGTGTTTTGGGTTGGAGGATGAGGGTGCTGCGGTCGAAGGCGAGTTCGTGTGTGCAGGAGGTGATGATTTTGCCTGTGGGGTTGGTGTCGAGCGAGGTGTATATCTGCTCGATTTGTGCTGAGGTGAAGCCTCGGGGGCTGAGTATTTCGTGGAGGGTGTACTCGGGAGAGGGCTGTTGCTTCAGTCGGTCGACGGAGATGGTGAGTTGGGGGTTTTGAGTTTGAGGGGTGGTGCAGTTCTCTACTGGTTGGTTGGGGCAGTTGCTTAGGGGGTGCACTTGTCTCAAGTGCACCAACAGAGGTTGGTTGGGGGACTTCTCGACTGGTTGGTTGGTGCACTTGAGACAAGTGCACCCCCTACAAGTGTCCCCACTTGGAGGGGTCGTGACGTCGGCTATGCTGCGCTGTATGGCATCGTCGAAGATTTTCAGGGCTTCGGTGACACGCAGCGATGTCTCGAAAATCGACTGGCTAACACTTGGATTTAGCTCACGCAGTAATGGTATAATGTTCAGACGTATCTTATTGCGTTTTACGTCGTTATGGAGATTGGTTGAATCGGTGACGTAACTCTCGCCGAGGGCGTCGAGGTACTGCTCTATCTGTTGGCGACTGTGGGAAAGGAGGGGGCGGATGATGTGGGCGTTGCGCGGTTGTATGCCTCGCAGTCCTCGCAGTCCTGTGCCGCGTACGAGGTTGAGGAGGAGGGTCTCGACGCTGTCGTCGCGATGGTGGGCGACGCAGATGTCGTGGGCGTGAATGTCGCGGCGGAGCTGCTCGAAATAGGCGTAGCGCAGGTCGCGTGCTGCCATCTCGATGCTGACATGATGCAGGTCGGCATAGGCGTGCGTGTCGAAGTGGACGAGGTGGAGGGGTACGTGGAGGCGACAGCATAGCTGCTTACAGAACTCCTCGTCGCGCAGGGACTCGTCGCCACGCAGATGGAAGTTGCAGTGGGCGGCTTCGAGGGTTATGCCTAACTCGGACTCTAAGTGTTTCAGCACGAGGAGCAGCGACACGCTGTCGGCACCGCCGGAGAGGGCGACGATGTACTTGCCACGGGGGGTGAATAGTTGGTGGTGGTGGGCGAAGTGTCGTACTTGGTTGACGAATGTGCTGATTGTTGGAGAGTTTTTTTCCATTTGTTGTGTGGGTAGGAGGTATGGGTATGGGATGCCCATACCACTTTTGTAAACAACTTGGGTGCGTGGTATGGGCAGGGATGCCCATACCTCCTAAGTGGGGTGCGGTTCCTTAGGGGGTGCACTTGTCTCAAGTGCACCAACAGAGGTTGGTTTGTACACTTATTGGTTGGTGCAGTTCTTGCTTGGTTGGTGCACTTGAGACAAGTGCACCCCCTACAAGTGCCCCCTGTGGGGTGCGTGGGTATGGCAAGGATGCCATACCCTCCTACTGTTATTCGACGTAAAGGACTAATCCCTTGAGGTATTCGCCCTCTGGGTGGTAGATGTTAATCGGGTGATCGGCAGGCTGGTGGATTTGATGCAAGATGCGCACCTTGCGGTTGGCCTGCACTGCAGCTGTGAAGACAGCGTTGCGGAAGTTCTCCTTTGTGACTATCTGCGAGCAGCTGAAGGTGAAGAGGATGCCACCGGGCTTGATGCGCTGCAATCCTTTGACGTTGAGGCGTGTGTAGCCCTTGAGGGCGTTGCGCAAGGCTGCGCGGTGCTTGGCGAAGGCGGGTGGGTCGAGCACGATAAGATCATAGGTCTTGTCGTTGGCATCGAGGAACTTGAAGGCGTCCTCGCAGAAGGCTGCGTGACGCTCGTCGCCGGGGAAGTTGAGGGCGATGTTTCTGTTGGTGAGCTCGATGGCCTTAGCGCTGCTGTCGACGGAGTGGACGAGTTTTGCTCCGCCACGCATGGCGTAAACGGAGAAGCCGCCGGTGTAGCAGAACATGTTGAGGACGGAGCGTCCCTTGGAGTAGGTCTCGAGCAGGTGGCGGTTCTCGCGCTGGTCGACGAAGAAGCCGGTCTTCTGTCCTTTCAGCCAGTCGATGTGGAAGTTCAAGCCGTTCTCCATAGCCACGTCGCTGCCCATCGAGCCGTAGATGAAGCCGTTCTCGTGCTCTACGTCTGCCTTAAACGGGAGCGTTGTCTCGCTCTTGTAGTAGACGTTCTTTATCTCGCCTTCGGAAGCTCTCACAAGAGCCTCGCATATCTCATGGCGAACGAGGTGCATACCAACGCTGTGTGCCTGCATGACTGCGGTGTCGCCATAGCAGTCGATGACGAGACCGGGGAGGTTGTCGCCCTCGCCGTGCACAAGGCGGAACGTGTTGTTGTTCTCTCTGCCGATGAGTCCGATAGCCTGGCGCATCTGCCAAGCCGACTGCAGGCGCGAGAACCAAAACTCGCCGTCTATCTCGACATCGCGGAAAGACAACACGCGCACTGCGATAGAACCGATCTGATACATGCCGACAGCGATGAAGTCGCCTTGCGAGGTGAATACGCGCACGATTTCGCCTTCTTCTACGCCTTCTTCAATCTGGGCTACGGCACCAGAGAATATCCAAGGATGGAAACGTTTGAGGCTTTCCTCCTTACCTTTTTTTAAATATAGTGTTTTGTACATATTCTAATACTTAGGAGGTATGGGCATCCTGCCCATACCATCTATTAATATCTATTTGGTTGGTGCAGTGGGGACCACTGCACCCCCTGGTGGGGTGCGTAGTTTTATTCTTCTTCTTGGACTATCTTCAATTCGTAGTCGTGGGTAGCCATCAGTTGCATTATCTCGTTGTAGAGCTTTATGCACGCCCATGCGTCGATAGCGGCATACTCCTTCTGCTTGTCGGTAAGCACGTCCGCCTCCCAGTTGGTGAGGCGCTGTCGTTTGCTGATTTTCTCGCCGAAGAGGTTGGCGTAGAGTTTTTGCAGACTTTTATCCTCGACACCGATATTGCCGATGATGTCCTGGATGTCGATGAACCAACCCGGTTCGAACTCGCGACGGCGATGGAGCGAGAGCAGATCGTCGTGCCACGAGAGACCAATCATCGGCACGAGTTTGTTGCTGAGCAAGCGCACGAGCGAATCGGGCAAACCGATGTGGTTGAGACGGAACAGAAAGCATTGGTCGTGGGTAGCAACTTGCAATAGCGCAACCTTATGGTTCTGCCCACGACGGAATGCAGGGCGCGTCTCGGTGTCGACCCCCAACACGTCGCACGTGAGAAGATAGTCGACAGCGCGGTCGGCTTCTGACTCGTTGAGTACCACTGTTATCCGACCCTGAAAATCGACCAATGGCAGAGAATTTATAATGCTTTTATCAAATTTATTGTATATTGTTTTCATCTTGATGTGGAAAGATTTTGCAAAATTAGAAAAAAGTTGCGAATTTATGGTCGTTTCCAACTTTTTTCCACTAATTTTGTAAACAATTTAGGCAGGATGCCCATAACTCCTACTGCGTGGGATGCGTGGTATGGGCAAGATGCCCATACCTCCTACTGCGTGGGCAACGTGGTATGGGCAGGATGCCCATACCTCCTAATATATGAACACAATTTCAAACAAAATATATGGCAAAGAAAAAGACGGAGCGCAAAGCCTCTAATTTTAAAGAAGCAATAGGACTGCAAAGTATTCTCAAAAGTGAGCGTACCGACTTCCTGTTGGGCATGGTGATAGCACTGTTCGCTGTCTATACCTTCGTGGCATTGTTCTCTTACATAAATACGGGAGCTGAAGACCAAAGCTTGCTCGAACACACACGCCCTGGCGAATGGCTCAATCAAGGCAAGGTTTTTAAGAACTATTGTGGCTCAATGGGAGCTATATTATCCTACACCCTCGTTACTAAAAACTTTGGTTACGCAGCATTCTTCGTGCCTTGCTTCTTGCTTGTTTCGGGCATCAAGATGATGCAGATATATGTGCTGAACATTTGGAAGTGGTTCTTCGGAATGGGCATAGCCATGATATGGTTGTCGGTGTTCCTTGCTAAGGTACTCGCACCACTCATGCCAGAGGCTATTTTCAACCCTGGTGGCTACCACGGATCAGTCTGCGTCGACTTCACCGAAAATGTGATTGGACCTCCGGGACTAACTGCTGTCTTATTCTTCACGGCGATAGCGTTGCTCACATTCGTCAGCAAGCAGACCATCACATGGGTGCGCCGTATGTTCAATCCCATAAAGAGCTTCACGGGTAAGGCTTCGGAGATTGTTACGGACAAACTGTCGAACACCGACAGCGACACAACGGGCATTGAGGATGGACACACCAAGTTAAGCACGGAAGATGATAAGACAACAAACTCTGCTAAAGAAACGGGAAAAGAGAGCGAATCAACACCGGTTATAGACCTCACCGAATTCTCTAACCTCGGAGCAAAGAAACCGAACAAGGCTACAGCCGAACCGATAATAACCGCTACTCCCACCCCTACCCCAATCAAAACGGATGGCGAAAAACTGACCGTAGAGGTGGGTAAAGACGAAAAGGCGAAGGGCGAACAACTCACCGACGAGGCTATCAATACGCCGATTAATCCGCTTGAACCATTCACACGATACAAGTACCCGACACTTAGTCTGCTCACCAAAGACGAGAACGACGGCAAGCCATACATCGATATGGATGAAATCAAGGCGTATAACGAAGAGATTATCAAGGTGCTCAAGAGTTTCGGCATCGAGATACGCGAGATAAAAGCTACAGTTGGTCCGACTATCACGCTCTACGAGATCACTCCGGCAGAGGGCATTCGCATCACAAAGATACGCAACCTCGAGGACGACATCGCGCTACGCCTTTCGGCTCTCGGCGTGCGTATCATTGCACCAATCCCGGGCAAGGGCACTATCGGTATTGAGGTGCCGAACAAAAAGCGCCATAATGTATCGATGGAGAGTATTCTGAACTCGAAGAAGTTTCAGGAGACGAAGTACGACTTGCCTATCGTGCTCGGAAAGACCATCACCAATGAGGTGTTCATGGCAGACCTTACGAAGATTCCACATCTGCTCGTAGCCGGTGCTACGGGTCAGGGTAAGTCGGTAGGTCTGAACGTCATCATCACTTCGCTGCTCTACAAGAAACACCCGAACGAACTGAAGCTCGTGCTCATCGACCCGAAGAAGGTGGAGTTCAGTGTCTACTCGCCTATCGCTGACCACTTCATGGCACAGGTGGACGACGACGACGAGCCAATCATCACCGATGTGACAAAGGTAGTACGCACGCTGAAGAGTCTGTGTACGCTTATGGACCACCGCTACGACTTGCTGAAATTAGCAGGCGCACGCAACTTGAAGGAATACAACGACAAGTTCCTGCATCGCCGTCTAAACCCGGAACACGGTCACGAGTTCATGCCGTACATAGTGGTTATCATCGACGAGTTCGGCGACCTTATCATGACAGCCGGCAAAGAGGTGGAAATGCCAATCGCACGTATCGCTCAGTTGGCACGTGCTGTCGGCATACATATGATTATTGCCACACAGCGTCCTACCACATCAATCATCACTGGTAACATCAAGGCGAACTTCCCTGGACGTATCGCCTTCAAGGTGAGCTCGATGATGGACTCGCGCATCATCCTCGACCGTCCGGGTGCTAACCAGCTCATCGGTATGGGCGATATGCTCTACCTCAACGGCAACGAGCCGACACGTGTGCAGTGTGCATTCATCAGCACGAAAGAGATCGGCGAGATTAACGAATTCATCGAACATCAGTCGGGTCCGACACATCCTATGGAGCTGCCAGAACCGAAGGGCGACGACTCGGAAGGCGGTGGCAACACGGGCGGTGCAGACATGGGCAGTCTCGACCCGTTCTTCGAGGAGGCAGCACGCTCCGTTATCGTCAGTCAGCAAGGCAGTACGAGTATGATACAGCGTCGCTTCTCTATCGGCTACAACCGTGCCGGACGACTCATGGACCAGCTCGAGAAGGCAGGCATCGTGGGCGCAGCACACGGCAGTAAGCCGCGCGATGTGCTCATCGCTGACGAGGGCCAGCTGACAGCTATCATGAACCAACTGAGAGGTTAATAAGAAACTGGATATAAATAACAAAACACATAGTAGAATTATGAGACGTTTGTTTTTAGGAATTATCATTACAATGTGCATGGCTTGGCTTGGTGTAAGCACAAGTGCAGCACAGAAGAACGATGCCGCAGCACGAAAGATACTGGACCGCACGGCAAAAGTAATAGGCAGATCGGGCGGAGCAAGTGCTTCGTTCACAATGAGCAATGCTTCAACCGGAACCGTGTCG
>ENA-UERG01002941-UERG01002941.1-human-gut-metagenome-genome-assembly--contig:-NODE-2941-length-11497-cov-4.197285_pt1 | contig 11497 bp, 6 predicted proteins | sample MGYA00242954_ERZ507954 | MGnify/ENA primary metagenome ERZ507954 (study PRJEB26167, sample SAMN06115478) | human gut metagenome | host: Homo sapiens | place: China:Sichuan | collected 2015-01-21... | reverse complement strand
TTATATTGTCTGTGAAGAGGTGCCATTAGGGACACCAGAAAGTCCGCTCATTGTCTGCGGCTTGTCGGACACACTCCTAGAGTGTCCAAACGTGGCAAAGACACGGAATGGGATGCCAGCCGCGGTATGGAAGAAATACACGAATTTTGCTTCAAAGATTTTGCCGCCGTCTGTTTATTCTGGAACTTTTTTGTCTCTGGTATTCCTGTAATATTACTTATCACCCCAAAGCGCGATATGCTTATTGCGGCAGTTCCATTCTTATGAGGAGTACCTTACACAGGTATCAAGAAAAGGTACAGAAATCAGGCTGGTGCGTATGGAAACATTGGCAGTTGTTGAAAGCGGCTATTGTGCATGCTATGATTGGAAAATGTTTCGCACTACGATCCAGAGGAAAACAGGAGGAGCAGATCATGGATACAGATATGACAGGACTGTCGGCGAGGGAAGTGACAGAACGCCGCGAGCGCGGGGAAGGCGGCGCTGCCGCAGAGCGTATTACAAAAAGCAGGGCGCAGATTATTCGTGAAAATGTAATTACGTTATTTAATTTGCTGAACTTTATCATTGCAGGGCTTTTATTTGCCGTGGGTGCTTACACAAATATGCTGTTTCTGGCAGTAATTTTTTTAAATATTGCGGTCGGAATTGCACAGGAGCTAAAGGCGAAAAAGCTGGTGGATGAACTCTCGATTCTAAACCGTCCGGGCGTATGTGTGCGCCGCGGGGCAAAGGACATTCAAATCGAGCTGGATGAGGTTGTAAAGGATGATTTGATGGTGTTGCAGAGCGGCAATCAGATCTGCAACGATGCGGTGGTTGTGGAAGGCATGCTGGAAGTGAATGAATCGCTGCTCACAGGAGAGAGTGATGCAGTGGTCAAGGAGGCTGGAAGTGAGTTATATTCCGGAAGCTCTGTCATTTCCGGTAAGGCATATGCGAAGGTTACGCATGTCGGAAATGAAAATTATGCTACAAAGCTTGCCAACGAAGTAAAAAAGGAAAAGCGTGTGGCATCGGAACTGCTTGGCTCTATGAATAAGGTAACGCGGTTTACCAGTATGCTGATTGTTCCGTTGGGTGTGATTCTGTTTTTCGAGGCCTTCCTGCTGCGGCAGGCGCCCATGCGGGAAGCGGTGGTGTCGTCCGCCGCGGCGCTTCTTGGCATGCTGCCGAAGGGACTGGTACTTTTAATCTCGATTTCACTGGCGACCGGAGTCATCCGGCTGGCAAAAATGAAGATCCTCGTTCAGAATATTTATTCGCTGGAAACACTGGCGCATGTAGATACCCTGTGTCTGGATAAGACGGGAACGATTACAAACGGAAAGCTTACGGTGGACACTGTCATGGAAATCGGTGCGGGGCTCTCAGGAAAGGCGCTGCCGCAGGGCGAACCGGAAAAACTCGTGCAATCATATCTGGCGGCCTCCGACGACAACAATGTGACATTCCAGGCGCTGAAAGAGGCGTTTGGCGGTCAGGCATTTTATACACCGGCACATAAGATTTCGTTTTCATCAAAGCGCAAATGGGGATGTATCAGTTTTGCGGAAGCGGTCAGCGTTTTTATCGGCGCTCCGGAAAAGCTGATGGGAAAGCTGCCGGGGGAACTGGAACAGAAGCTGGAAGAGGGATGCCGGGTTATCATTGTGGGCTATGTCCCGATGCAGTGGGAGGACGAAGCGGCGCTGCCGGAAGAGATACAGCCGCTCTACGGGGTTGCCCTGGAGGATACCATCCGTGAGAACACCAGGGAGACGCTTGACTTCTTCCACCGGGAAGGCGTGGACGTCAAGGTAATTTCCGGAGATCATGTCAAGACGGTCTCCATGATTGCAAAGCGGGCAGGACTGCACCGGTGGAAGGATGCCGTGGATTTATCGACGCTCGGAGAGGACATTGACTATGAGCAGATCTGCCAGCAGTACGCGGTGTTTGCCAGAGTGACGCCGGGACAGAAAAAGGAACTGGTGTGTGCGCTGAAACGACAGGGACACCAGGTAGCCATGACGGGAGACGGGGTCAATGATCTTCTGGCGCTGCGGGAGGCGGACTGTTCCATCGCCGTGGCGGACGGAAGCGATGCCAGCCGCCAGATCGCGCAGGTGGTACTGCTGGATTCCGATTTTACCAATCTTCCGCAGGTTGTGATGGAAGGGCGGAAAGTCGTGAACAATGTCACAAGAACGGCGAGCGTCTTCTTTATCAAGACCATCTACTCGGTGCTGGTTTCGGTGATCTGCCTGCTGGCAAACATTCCGTTCCCGTTTATCCCGATTCAGATCACCGTGCTGGATGCGGCAATCGAGGGGTATCCGTCGTTCCTTACCATCTGGGAATCCGACACGCGCAAGATACGCGGCAGATTCTTAAAGACGGCGTTATCCAATGCGCTGCCATTTGCCCTCACAGTCACGGCGATGGTCGTGGTCACCAGTATCATTGCTCCGTTTACGGTGGAGCAACGGCAGACGGTCATGTATTTTCTGCTGATTGTTATTTCCATGGCAGCCGTGGTGAAGAGCTGTATTCCGTTTAACGGTCTGCGCACTTTCATCTGCATCACAATGGTGATCGGAACCTTTGGCGGACTCGCCATTCTGCCGTCGTTATTTGAGATCAGCGCGGTTACCGCCGGAATGGCAAAATGCCTTCTTGCGGGGGGAAGCTTATCTGTCGTCTGTCTGCTGCTTTTGCTTGGAACACGCGGAGTTTTCGGCAGAAAGAGATTGTCAGAGGCAGAGGCGGTGCGGTAGAGAACCGGTTTCCCGTTATATTTTAATAGAAAAAGAAAAGCAGAGATACCTTTGATGCATTTGGTAATGCGGTATCTCTGCTTTTTTGGTATAGTAAAAAGACAGGGGGTGAAGCGGAGGATGGATAAGCGCAGCACATCGGAAGAACAGAAAAGCGGATACCTGGGACTGACCAGAGCAGACGAGGAGCGGCATTTGGCGGACACGATCTCGGTTGCACAGCAGAATCTGGAACGCGCCGGGGCGGACATACGCAAGGTCAACGAAGACTTGGCGGATCTTCTCGAGACATACGACGTGAAAGACAAAGAAGGCCTTGCACTCTGGAATAATGCGACGGCAAGATTAAAGGAAAATGAATACGATCTGATCCGCTATGAGAAGGCGAGAAAAAAGCCCTACTTCGGGAGAATTGATTTTAAGGACGGCATCTCCCAGGAGGAGGAGACCTGTTATATCGGAAGAGCCGGAATTGCGAAAAACGGCTCAGAGCCGGTGGTGCTGGACTGGAGAGCGCCCATTGCATCGGTATATTACGAGAGCAGCATGGGACCCTGCACTTATACGGTAAGCTCCGAGGGAACCTATGAGATGGATCTGGTGCGCAAGCGGACGTACGAGATCGAACAGGATGTGCTGAAGGATTTCTTCGACTCGGATGTCGTTGCCAATGATGAACTTCTGACAAAATACCTTGCAAAAAACAAGAAAGCGGTATTGGGAGAGATCATTGCGACAATCCAGAAGGAGCAGAATGTCATCATCCGCCGCTCGCCGCGGACGAACGTCATCATTCAGGGCGTGGCGGGTTCCGGAAAAACGACCGTGGCAATGCACCGTATATCCTACATTTTGTATAACTATAAGGATGATTTCCGGCCGGAGGATTTTTACATTGTGGGAAGCAACCGGATTCTTCTGAACTATATCACGAGCGTTCTCCCGGAACTGGATGTGTACGGAATCCGTCAGCTGACGATGGAGCAGCTGTTCGTCCGGCTTTTATATGAAGACTGGGACGACGCACGCTACTCGTACCACAGTATGGAGAGAGACGATCCGAAAAACAGCGTCAAGTGCGATACGGAGTGGTTCCTCGATTTAAAAGCATACTGTGAAGAATATGAAAAAGAGAGCGTGCCGGCGGAGGACATTTATCTGGAAAAGACGGGAAAGCTTCTGATCGGTGCGGATGAGATCCGCCGCTATCTAAAGGAGCATCCGGCGGATTCCATGGAGAGCAAAATGCTGATGCTGGGGGAGATTGTCCACTCCAGATATGAGAATGAGATCCTGGGAAGAGACATCACGTTTCCGGCAGAAGAGAAAAAGCGGCTCGACCGGAAATACACGATGTATTTTGGAAAGGGAAAATGGGAGGGATCGGTCTATGCGTTCTATCAGGATTTTCTGGCGGTGCAGGCAGCCCGCGGCAGGGAAGTAACCCCGCCGGGGAACTCCTTTGACGTCTATGATCTGGCGGCGCTGGCCTATATCTACAAGCGGATCAAGGAGATAGACCCGGTCAGGGAGGCAAGCCATGTGGTGATCGATGAGGCGCAGGACTTCGGGATGATGGCATACCGGTGCATGGATGCGTGCCTGTCGGGCTGCACCTACACGATCATGGGTGATACCTCGCAAAATATCCATTTTCAGTACGGCTTGAATGACTGGGATGAACTGCGCAGACTCATCCTGACCGGCGACTATGACGCCTTTGGGCTTCTGCGGAAAAGCTACCGCAACACGGTGGAGATCTCTACATATGCGAACGAGATTCTGCGCCACGGGGATTTTTCCATCTATCCGGTGGAACCGATCATCCGCCATGGCGCCGGGGTCTGTGTGGAACCGGTGCAGGGAGAGCGGGCGCTGCTTAACCGGGCGGCGGAGACGATACAGGGCTGGCAGAGAAAAGGATACGAGACCATCGCGGTGATCTGTCGGGATGAAGAGGAGGCAGAGCGGGTTGCGGCCCGGCTGGCAGAGGACGTTCCGGTAAAGAACGGCGCAAAAGGAGAGACGGAGGAGTTCGGGGACGGTGTCATGGTGCTTCCGGTATCCTACACGAAAGGGCTGGAGTTTGACGCGGTACTTCTGTTTGATCCGTCGGAGAAAAAATATCCGTCGGACAACGGTCATGTAAAGCTGTTGTATGTTGCGGCAACGCGCGCGCTGCATGAGCTGACGATTCTCCATCGGGGGGAGTTGTCTGGAATTCTTGCGGGCAGGGCGCCACAGGATAAGCACCTGAAGGAATTTGTGGCGGAACCGCTCACAAAAGTCAGGGAGTATGAGAAGCCTGTCCGGACAAAAAAGGAACAGATGCAGCAGCGCAGGGTGGAAGGCGCCATGGATATGGCGGAGCGGGAATATTTCGGCCCCAGACGCATTGCGGCAAAAGCACCGGTGGTGGAGGAGAAACCGGTCATAAGACCGGCGGCATCCCGTCAGCAGGCAGAGGCAGTGCGCGGGCAGCAGACCGGGGCAATGGGTCGTCAGCAGGCAGAGATAGCGCGCGGGCAGTGGGATATGGCGACGTCTCCGGCGCCGGCAGGGAAGCGTCCGGGACCGGAGGGAAGCAATCCGTCCCCGTATGCATTCGGGACGATCCCCGAGAATACCAGTCTGCGCGTCCGGGGGCACGCAAAGGGAAATCATGCGGTCCGGTGGGTAAAAAAGAGCAGATCTTATGTAGAGATGGCGAGCATGTACGGGCTGATGCGGATTACGCCGGTCGCTCCGGATATCATCCGGGTCAGCTTTGTAAAAGGAGTGACGGAAAAAATTGCAGCTACGGGCTGGATGGCCAAAGCGGAGGAAGCGTTTTCATGGAGCGCCAGGGAATCCAAAAGCGTTGTTGAGATTGCCGCGGGTGAGATTACGGTGCGGGTAGATAAACGGAGCGGAGCGGTCTCTTTCTGGAACAGGGAGAATCAGCTTCTGCTTGCGGAAAATGCCGCGGAGCCGAGAGTGATCGGCGAGGAGGGAAGCTGGGTATTTTTCGACTGGGACAAGAAAGAGCGCATCAAGGCAAAGGGCATGCTCGATACGGATTTTCTGGATGTGACATTAAATGCGCGTTATATATCCTTCGGAGGGAAAAAGCATAGAATGCCGCTTGTGCTGTCGAACCGCGGCTATGGCATCGCTGCGGCGGCAAAAAATACGGTGCTGCTCTGCGATATTAAGACGTATGGGCAATATCTCTACGCGGAAGGCGAGAGACAGCTCGACTACTATTTTATCTGCGGGGAGAAGCCGGAGAACATCACCACACGTTATAAAGGGTTATAAAGGGCGCCGGAAAGGAGCAGAGTACATGACAATTAAAGAAATCAGTGAAAAATATCGTATTACCGTGGATATGCTGCGTCCCCGCGTCCGGCGATTTGTGTCGCAATAAGACGAGCGGTTTTTGTTGTATGGAAGAATCGATACACCTATAATATAAGTTAAGGAATTACAATATAGGAGGGTGTATGGAAAAGGTATGTTATATGATTTCCGATGCGGCAAATATCGTCCACGTCGAATCACATGTGTTACGTTACTGGGAAGATGAACTGGAACTGAATATCCCGCGCAATGAGATGGGACACCGGTATTATACGAAGGAAAACATTGCGGAATTTCAGAGAATCAAGGAACTAAAGGAACAGGGCTATCAGTTGAAGGCGATACGCATGATTGTACATAACGGACCGATCGAGGGGCTGACGGCAGAAGCACCGATTCCTGCGGGACAGGCACCGCTTTCTGCGGGAGCGGCGGCTGCGATCCCGCAGCCGGTACAACCGGTCGCGGCACAGCCGGCAGCAGTGGCACAGCCGGTGCAGCAATCCATGCAGCAATCCGTGCAGCCGGTGCAGCCCGCTGCACCCCAGCAGCTTCCGGTAAAAACGACCGCCGAGAGCCCGCAGAGTATTCTAAACAATACGGATAAGATGGCACAGTTCACAGAACTGATGACCGAGATAGTGGGAAAAGCGCTTGCCGCCAACAATGAAGAGCTGGGGCAGAGCATCAGCGAGGAGGTAGGAAAACAGGTGATCAAGGAGATGAATTACCTCATGCGGGAGCGGGAAGAGGCAGAGGAGGACCGCTTCCGCAGGCTGGATGCTGCGATCCGTGGAAATATCCGCAAAAAGGACGAACAGAAAGAAAAGAAACTCTGGAAAAAGAAAAAGCCGTCACAAGCGTGACGGCTTTTTGCTATGTACGAAAGATTAACCCTCGCTGATAGCTCCTGTAGGACAAACTCCTGCACATGTTCCGCAGCTAACGCAGGAACCTGCATCGATTACGAACTGGCTGTCTCCCTGAGAAATAGCTCCTACTGGACATTCCGGCTCGCATGTTCCACAGCTTACACAAGAATCAGAAATAACGTATGCCATTTTAAATTCCCTCCTTAATTTGTAATCAAAATCCGGCTACCCTTATGGATAACCTTTAAGACATTCTAATACAAAAGTACACGGCTTTCAAGTCAAAAAAGCCGTGTACTTAAATTAGCACATAATCCTGTTATCAAATATATTCAATGCCGGATCTTCGATTAAAATGTTGAAAAATGATACAGTGTCTTGGAGCGGAACGGCTCATCCGGCGTCAGCACAATGCTTGGGAAATTGTCGTGGTTGATCGCGTCCGGAAAATGCTGTGTCTCAAGACACACGCTCGTATGGCAGGAATACTGCGTATCGTTCTTGCCGGTGACCTCGATCGGCTGGTTTGCCACATACAGCTGCATACCCGGCTGATCGGTAAAGCATGTCATGCGGATACCGCTCTCCTTTGACTGGAGAACCGCTGCCTCACGGAATCCGGTGCCATTGATGACGAAATTGTGATCGTAGGTGCCGAACTTGTGATACTGCTCGTAGTCGGAATCCATCAGTTTTCCGATGGTGTGCATGGAGCGGAAATCAAACGGCGTTCCCTCTACCGGAAGGAATCTGCCGGTCGGTGCCTGTGAGTCATCGAGCTCTGTGATCTGATCGGCGTCAATGAAAAGCTCGTGGGATAAAACCTCACTGGAGCCTTCACCGTTTAAATTGAAATAGCCGTGGCTGGTGACGTTTAACAGCGTATCCGCATCCGTGGAAGCTTCGTAGAGAAGGGACAGCTCATTGTCCTCCGACCAGCCGTAGGTTACGGAAAGTGTGAGATTGCCCGGATAACCTTCCTCGCCGTCGTAGGAATTCATGGTTAAAATGAGTTTGTCATCCTTGATCTTTGCGTCCCAGGGCTTGGAAGCGTAGCCGATCAGTCCGCCGTGCAGATGGTTGGAGCCGTTGTTGATGGCAAGCTGGTATTCCTTGCCATCCAGACAGAAATGACCGTCCTTGATACGATTGGCAACACGGCCGACAACTGCGCCGAGGCTGGCGTTGTCGCGCGCGTAATCTTCCATGGAATCGAAACCGAGGCAGACGTCCGTCATTTTTCCGTCGCGGTCTGGAACCACGATCTTTACGAGACGGCAGCCGAAATTGATGACTTCCACATAAGCGCCGTTTGCGTTCTCCATATGGTATATATAAATATTTTCTCCTGTGTTTAATGTGCCAAAATCTGACTTTGTAATCTTCATAGGAAACTCCTTTCCATTATATCAGGACAAACCTAACGCAGATAATTATGCCACATTTGCAAAAACATGGCAAGTGAATTGCCCTATTTTCGGAAGAATGCCCATAGCGGGCGAAATGTCAAACTTGCTTAAATCGTGAAATTATGCAATAATGTTCACGAAAGCGAAGCGGTCATGCACGCACTGTAAAGCAGGTCAGGAGACAGTGCATATGACGGCCGCAAAGGCACAACAATTGAGAGGCGAATAATATGCAGACAAAGGTTGTTAAGATAGATTCTGCGAATATAGACGATGCAGCCATGAAAGAGGCGTGTGATCTGATCCGCGCGGGAGAGCTGGTGGCATTTCCGACGGAGACGGTATACGGACTGGGGGCGGATGCGCTGCACCCGGAGGCATCGAAAAAGATTTATGCGGCGAAGGGAAGACCTTCGGACAATCCGCTGATTGTACATATTTCAAAGTTTGAAGATCTGGTATCGATCGCGAGGGAGGTACCGCCGCAGGCGAAGAAGCTTGCGGACGCGTTTTGGCCGGGACCGCTTACCATGATCGTATGGAAAAATGACAGAGTCCCTTATGAGACCACGGGCGGGATGGATACCGTGGCAATCCGTATGCCGAAGCATCCGGTAGCGCTCCGGCTGATCGAGGGGAGCGGATGCCTGATTGCAGCGCCAAGCGCTAACACATCCGGCAAGCCGAGCCCTACCGAGGCGTCCCACGTGGCGCTTGATATGGACGGCAGAATACCGATGATTCTGGACGGAGGGCCGGTCGGCATCGGGATCGAGTCGACGATCGTTGATCTGAGTGAGGAGACGCCGATGATCCTGCGCCCGGGATATATTACACAGGAGATGCTGCAGGAGGTTCTCGGCGAGAAAGTCTGCATGGATCCGGGAATTATTGCGTCGGATTCCACCAGAAAGCCGAAAGCGCCCGGCATGAAGTACAAGCATTATGCGCCCAAGGCGGATCTTGTGCTGGTGGAGGGCGAGACGGACAAGGTCGTTGCCAGAATCAATGAGCTGGTCAGAGAAAAGCAGCAGCTCGGACAGAAAGTCGGAGTGATCGCTACGGATGAGACGTTTTTACGTTATGAGGCGGATCACGTTGTCAGCATCGGCGCCAGGGAAGATGAGGATGCCATTGCCAGACACTTGTACAAGATCCTGCGTGAGTTTGATGACTGGAATGTGGATGCGATCTACTCGGAGAGTTTTGCCACACCGCGCATCGGTCAGGCAATTATGAACCGACTGCTGAAGGCGGCGGGGCATCAGGTGATTCCGGTATAGCTACATCAGGGAGAGGGCAGACATTTCTATGAGACAATATAATCGAATCATATTTGTTGCAGAAAGCGGCACCTGCAGAGCACCTATGGCTGCAGGAATTCTGCAGGAATGCAATTTAAAACATCCGGTGGAAATACTTGCCAGGGGACTGGTGGTTTTATTTCCGGAACCATTGAATCAGAAGGCGGAAACTGTTATGATAAGCAATGGTATCAATATGGATGGATTCATGTCCACCCAGTTGACGGAGGAGGATTTTTCGGAGGATGCGCTCGTTTTAGTCATGGAACACAGCCAGAGAGAGAAGATTCTGGAAAAGTACGGGCACGCCGATCCGGAGAATGTCTACGTTCTTACGGAACTGGTAGGAGACGAACTTGAGATCATCGATCCCTACGGGGGAACGCTTCAGGCATACGGACTCTGTTATGAGACGATGCGCAAGACGATCTTAAAGCTTGTGAACCTATTGAATGAAAGTGAAGATAACGGCACAGACTAGGCTCTGTGTATCAGAAAGGGAAGGTACAAAAAATGTCAAAAGTAGTAGTTATGGATCACCCGCTGATTCAGCACAAGATTGGAATTATCCGCAGGGAGGAGACCGGTTCTAAGGATTTCCGTACACTGGTCAGCGAGATTGCAATGCTGATGTGCTACGAGGCAACCAGAGACTTAAAGCTTACGGATGTGGAGATTAACACACCGATCTGCAAGACCACAGTCAAAGAATTAAAGGGCAAAAAGCTTGCCGTTGTCCCGATCTTACGTGCCGGACTCGGCATGGTGGACGGTATGCTCAACATGATCCCGGCGGCAAAGGTCGGACACATCGGATTATACCGTGATCCTGAGACATTAGAGCCGGTAGAATATTACTGCAAGCTTCCGGCAGACTGCGCAAACAGAGAGGTGTTCGTGGTAGATCCGATGCTTGCGACAGGAGGATCTTCGGTTGCGGCGATTCAGATGTTAAAGGATAAAGGCGTAAAAATCGGCTATGTAACCTTACACGTAGGCATAGGCACTTTCAGACCGGTTAAAACCGAAAATATCGAAGAGCATAAAATGCATTCGGAGCACTATCATCTTCCAAAAGAGACGGCAGATCTCATAAACGAAACACACAATAACGGCGGAAGAGTGGTAGCGGTCGGAACTACCTGCTGCCGTACTCTCGAAAGCGTGGCAACATACTGCGGTGAAATATGTGAAAAGGATGATTGGACAAGCATTTTCATATATCCGGGTTATAAATTCAAATGCATTGATGCGCTTATTACAAATTTTCATCTACCGGAAAGCACGCTTATAATGCTTGTATCGGCTTTTTATAACAGAGAAGACGTTTTGAAGGCATACGAAGAAGCAGTAAAAGAGAAATACAGATTTTTCAGTTTTGGCGACTGTATGCTCATTGTTTGATTTAAGGAGATTTTATGCTAAAAGTTATTAAAAAGGTCGGCAATGCAAGGCTTTGCGATTTTGAAACCGTACACGGAACCATACACACCCCGGCATTTATGAACGTAGCAACGGCGGGCGCAATAAAAGGCGGTCTTTCTGCCGTTGATCTTGAAAATATCGAAACACAGGTTATGCTGTGCAACACATACCACCTTCACGTAAGACCGGGGGATGATTTAATTCACGACCTCGGCGGTCTTCACAAATTCACAGGGTGGAGTGGTCCTATTCTTACAGACAGCGGCGGATTTCAGGTCTTTTCGCTTGCTAAACTCCGCAAAATAAAAGAAGAGGGCGTCAGCTTTAATTCTCATGTAGACGGTCGTCGTATTTTTATGGGACCGGAAGAAAGCATGCAAATA
>ENA-UERG01002939-UERG01002939.1-human-gut-metagenome-genome-assembly--contig:-NODE-2939-length-11505-cov-6.694960_pt1 | contig 11505 bp, 9 predicted proteins | sample MGYA00242954_ERZ507954 | MGnify/ENA primary metagenome ERZ507954 (study PRJEB26167, sample SAMN06115478) | human gut metagenome | host: Homo sapiens | place: China:Sichuan | collected 2015-01-21... | reverse complement strand
GTATACTATTCTATATTTATGGTCATATATTGCCATGTATTTATATGTGTAATATATTGTAAACCATGTAAATGATAAAAATATTCAAAGCTTTACTTTAATATGATTTGGACGTGTATGCACAAGTGTGATTACATTTGTATCTCTAATGTTTACAATTATTATTGTATATATTTATAACCGTATCTTGTTTTGTTTACAACAAATGTATATCTTTGCAGAAAGTATAGAAAAATGGATATTTCTATATGTTTTGCGACAAGTTGTCAGTTGTATATTAACGAAAGCAATTATGAGAGAAAGAATAATACAAGTTATGGAGCAAGAAAAGATGACGCAGGCTCAGTTTGCAGCAGCAATTGGCATTCAGCGTGCAGCCATGTCTCATATCATTTCCGGTAGAAACAATCCGAGTTTGGACGTTATGCAGAAAATCCTTTCCTGTTTTCCTGCCGTTAATCCGGACTGGTTATTACTTGGTAAAGGTGAAATGTTTCGGGATCATGCTGCTTTTCCTGATCCTCTTTTTGAAGAAAACCAAGCTCCTGCCAAAATAGAGATTATTCCAGATTCGGAACCAGCTCTGCAAGCCAATGAGAAATCGGACGATAAACAACCTTCCGAAAAGCAAGAGGCTTGTGCTATTTCCGTTTCTAAAACCGTAAGCAAAATAATGGTTTTCTATTCCGATAACACTTACGAGATGTTTGTCCCAGAGAAACCTGATTCGGAATGATTGCCGATTTGATTTTGCCTGTGGAAAATTAGCTTATCTTTTGTATCTTTGCATACTGAACTAAGAAATCGTTTCTTTATGAAGAAGTATATGCTTGATATGAAGGTCGTGGACAATTGTCGCCTTCATAAGAACTATTGCCTGTTGAAATTGACTTCAGACAATATATTGCCGGAAATGATGCCCGGACAATTTGTACAGGTTCGAGTTGATAACTCCCCTAAAACCTTCCTTAGACGTCCTATTTCCATTAATTATGTTGATAGGGAAAACAACCAGTTGTGGCTCTTGATTCAGCTTGTAGGCGAAGGTACCCGCAAGTTAGCCGAAGCTAACAAAGGCGATATCATCAATCTTATGTTGCCTTTGGGAAATGGTTTTACCATACCGGAAGACAACAAGGATCAAAAGCTCTTGTTAGTGGGCGGTGGTGTCGGCACTGCTCCCATGCTTTATTTAGGAGCTTATTTGAAAGGATTAGGTTTTAAGCCTTATTTTTTATTAGGAGCTCGTTCCAAAAATGATTTGCTCCAGTTGGATCGCTTTGAAGAGTTAGGCCAAACATTTATGACTACTGAAGATGGTTCTTTGGGCGAAAAAGGTTTTGTAACGAACCATTCCATTTTGAAAGATGTGCGCTTTGACCACATCTACACATGTGGACCTAAACCGATGATGATGGCTGTTGCCAAGTACGCATCTGCCAATTCTATCTCTTGCGAGGTTTCATTAGAGAATACGATGGCTTGTGGAATCGGTGCTTGCCTCTGCTGTGTGGAGAAATTGAAAGATGAGCATCATGTGTGTGTATGTACTGAAGGACCTGTTTTTAACATCAATAAATTATCATGGCTGAATTAAGTGTAAATATTGGGAATCTTCAAATGAAGAATCCGGTGATGACGGCATCCGGGACATTTGGATATGGAATAGAATATGCAGACTTCCTCGATATTTCCCGCATAGGAGGAATCATTGTAAAAGGCACAACAATCCAACCAAGGGAAGGCAATCTTTATCCACGAATGGCTGAGACTCCTTCTGGGATGTTGAATGCAGTTGGTTTGCAAAACAAGGGCGCACAATATTTCGTTGACCATATTTATCCGCAAATCATGAATGTGGACACAAACATGATAGTAAATGTCAGTGGCTCTTCTGTAGAAACCTATGTGGAATGCGCTGAAAAGATAGCAGAATTAGAAAAGATTCCGGCAATCGAACTGAATATATCTTGTCCGAATGTGAAGCAAGGAGGAATGGCATTTGGTGTAACTTGCCAAGGAGCGGCAGAAGTTGTCCGTGCTGTCAGAAAGGCTTATCCTAAGACCTTGATTGTAAAACTTTCCCCCAATGTGACAGATATTACAGAGATTGCTAAAGCAGTCGAAGCGGAAGGAGCTGATGCGGTTTCTATGATAAATACAATGATGGGAATGGCAATAAATGCCGAGAAACGCAAACCTGTCTTGTCAACTGTCACAGGCGGTTTGTCTGGACCATGTGTGAAACCTGTTGCTTTACGCATGGTTTGGCAGACATCTAAAGCGGTAAACATCCCTATTATAGGATTGGGTGGCATTTCTTGTTGGAAAGATGCGGTGGAATTCATGCTTGCCGGCGCGACGGCTGTTCAAATCGGAACATATAATTTCGTTGATCCGACAATCTCTGTTAAGGTGATAGATGGAATTAATGGCTATTGCAACCGACATGGCTTTAAGTCGGTGAAGGAAATAATAGGAGCATTGGAGTTATAAACAGATTCCGTTCCATGAAAAAAGCCTGAGCTCTTTTTGAGAACTCAGGCTTTTTTATAATGGATTAGTAATCCCTCAATTATTCACCCTTGATTGCAGCAATACCTGGAAGAACTTTTCCTTCGATTGCTTCCAACAAAGCACCACCACCAGTAGAGATATAAGATACTTTGTCTGCCATACCAAACTTGTTGATACAAGCAACAGAGTCGCCTCCACCGATTAGTGAGAATGCGCCATTAGCTGTAGCTTCAGCAATTGCTTCAGCGATAGCACGTGAACCAGCTTCGAAGTTAGAGAATTCAAATACACCAGCAGGACCATTCCAAAGAATAGTTTTAGCGCCCTTGATTGCGTCAGCAAACAATTTGCGGCTTTCTGGACCAGCATCCAAACCTTCCCAACCATCAGGAATATTGTTAGCCGGGCAAACTTGAGTATTTGCATCATTAGAGAATGCATCTGCTGCGATAGTGTCTGTTCCTAACACCAAGTTAACACCTTTAGCTTTAGCTTTAGCGATGATTTCCAAAGCCAAATCTAATTTGTCATCTTCGCAGATTGACAAACCGATTTTACCACCTTTAGCCTTAGCAAATGTGAATGTCATACCACCGCACAAAATCAAGTTGTCTACCTTATCCATCAAGTTTTCGATAATACCAATCTTGGTAGATACTTTAGAACCACCCATGATAGCAGTGAAAGGACGTTTGATGTCTTTCAATACATTATCAACAGCCTTAACCTCTTTCTCCATCAAGTATCCTAACATCTTGTGGTCTGCATCGAAGTAATCAGCGATAACAGCAGTAGAAGCGTGTTTACGGTGAGCTGTACCGAATGCATCATTTACATAGCAGTCAGCGTAGGAAGCCAAAGTCTTAGAAAATTCTTTCTGGCGAGCTTTCATTTCCTTCTTTGCTTCATCGTAAGCAGGGTCTTCTTTTTCGATTCCTACAGGCTTGCCTTCTTCTTCAGGATAGAAACGCAAGTTTTCTAACAATAAAACTTCGCCTGATTTCAAAGCGGCTGCCGCATCTGCTGCCTTAGCGCAGTCCGGAGCAAACTGAACAGGAGTTCCTAATGCTGCTGATACAGCGTCAACGATTTGGCTTAATGAATACTTAGCGTTAACTTTGCCTTTTGGTTTACCCATGTGGGACATGATAATCAAGCTACCACCGTCTGCCAAGATTTTTTTCAAAGTAGGCAGTGCGCCACGGATACGAGTATCGTCTGTAATTTTTCCTTCTTCGTTCAATGGAACATTGAAGTCTACACGTACAATTGCCTTTTTACCAGCAAAATTAAACTGATCAATTGTCATAATATTCCGATATATTAAATAAATTCTTCTTCGATGCAAAATTACACAAAATATTTTGATTATGCCATTGCTTGACGATTTTTATTCTATCAGTTTAAACCGCAATCTCAACTTGCCATCTGCAAAATCGTGTGATATGATTTTGAAATGTCCAATTTCTGATGTGTTGGAAACATGTGTACCGATGCATGCACAAGCATCATAATCTCCGATGCGGACGATGCGCAGCGTTTCGCTTGCATTGTCTGGCAGTTTGCTCAAATCCACGATTGAAGCGGCTTCCTGATGTGACATAAATTCAGTCGTGACATCTAAATGTCTATCAATAACAGTATTGACTTGCCTTTCGATTTCTTGCAACTGCTCCTCGGTTGGGGCAGCCGTGAGTTCATAATCGCATTTGCTTTTCTTCCGTTCGATATGAGCATTCTTCGACCTCGGACAGCCGAACATCCTGACCATTGTTTGGTTCAGGATGTGTTCGGCAGTGTGCATTGGAGGATATTCTTGTTTGTTATGCTCGTTCAATTGCACTTCTGTTCCCATTCTTAGCAATGTTCGTTTTCAACGTCTTCTGCACGGACTGGAATCTTCTTACCCAACAAACGTGCTCCGTCTTCAGTAATCAAGTAATCTTCTTCATTACGGATGCCACCGAAGTCTTTGTATGTCTCAAGTTTGTCGTAATTCAAGAATTCTGTGAACTTGCCCTCTTTACGCCACAAATCCATCAATTCCGGAATAAAATAAACACCCGGCTCGATAGTCAAAACGAAACCTGGTTCAAGTTCTCTTCCCAAACGTAATGATTTACGGCCGAATTGAGTACTCTTTGGTTTGCCATTATATCCGACATAAACTTCGCCTAAGTTCTCCATATCATGAACGTCCAATCCCATCATGTGGCCTAAACCGCAAGGCATGAACATCGCATGTGCTCCAGCTTTGACTGCTTCCATTGGATCGCCTTTGGCAAAACCTAAATCTTTCATACCTTGCATGATGATTGCGCATGAATGCTCATAAACATCAACAAAGTTCACACCCGGACGAAGGTCTGCAACAGCTGCTTCGTGAGCTGCAACTTGGATGTCATATACATCGCGTTGGCGTTGAGTAAACTTCCTGTCGGCAGGCATTGTTGATGACATATCACCGGCATAACCCATTTCTGTTTCTGCTCCGGCATCCAACAATACCATGTCTCCGCTCTTGATTAAATGGCTATGATCATGATTGTGCAAAGTCTGTCCATTTATCGTAGCGATGATAGGGAAAGAAAGTTGGTAGTTATGTTTGAATGCTGCTTCAGCCACAGCTGCTGCCACGTCGCTTTCACGAAGTCCCGGACGAACTGTACGCATAGCTGCCAAGTGCATGTCTGCTGTAACAATACAAGCCTTGTCGATTTCAGCAATTTCTTCTGCGCTCTTATAATTACGCAAGTTGGCAACTCCCATGATAAATGGAACAGAAGGTTTGTCGCATCCGATAGGCACACCCAACCAAGCGTTCAACTTGATTTGATGTTCCGGACGGTATGTAGGCAAATAATGGATTGTCTGTCCAGCCTGTTGTGCATTCTTCAAGTAGTCAACGATAGAATTGAATGGGCGAACGTCATTCAAACCTGTAGCTTCACTTTTCTCTTTCAATGTAGGTTGGGTTCCCATCCATACGATAGCATCAATTGTCAACTCGTCACCGAAGATAATTTCGCAGTCGTTGTCGATATCAATAATTGCGCTCAATCCTGCATACGGAAGACCGAAGAAATACAAGAAAGTTGAATCCTGGCGGAAATGATATGTGTTATCGGCATAGTTCATACCGCATTCGTCGTTGCCAATAAAAAGCAACAAACCTGAGCCTACTGCTTGTTTTAATTTAGCTCTACGAGCAATATAAGTTTCTTTTGAGAACATAATTACGTTTAGTTTTTATAAGTTTTATGTGCTACCAAAGGTAAGAATATTTTTAAAATAAAATATCATTTGTAGGAAAAATATGCCTTATAACTTAATTGCCTCTCCAAATCCTCTCATAATCTTTAAAGAATCCGTAGAATATTCTAACATTTATCCATTTTGGCTATTATTTATCTGTTTTCTTTTTGTAATATGCATATCGTTCCAAGACGTTTTTTACATAGGCAAATGTTTCAGATCCACGAAGATAACCGTGCTTACAAACGGGGTCATTATAATATTCCGGTTCATTCTTCAAGCGGATGTATTCAGCCACGTTGTCATCCCATATTTGGGGATTCTTCCCATACTTTTCCGCTAACCTTTGTGCATCGTATATGTGTCCGATGCCTGCGTTATAAGCAGCCAACGTGAACTTAATCTTTTCGTTCGGGTCTTCTATGGTGTTGAATCCTTGCCGGAAGCGGCGCAAGCAATCGACACCCGTCCTGATTCCCGTATCCGGGTCTTTTAATTCATGAGGCGTTACGCCCAGTTTCCTTGCCGTGTTCGGCATGATGCCCATCAATCCTTCCGCACCTGCCCAAGATACTACATCCGGATTGAATCTTGACTCCTGATATGATATGGAAGCCAATAATCTCCAGTCCCAATTCAGCAAAGCCGCATGTTTTTGGAATAATTTGTCGTAAGGAGAAATATGACCTTCTTTTATTATCCATTGCTCCGAAGCCGCATTGTTTTTGCTGGATTCAAAGTATCGCTTGGTAATCGCCTTGAATGATTTATTCCTTTTCTTGTCGTTCGACCAAAGGTTGATGGCTTCTGCCAATAAAGGCGAATTGGAACGCACTGCCCATGAGGAGCGTTGCGGGAAACTGATTTTCAGATTAATGTTCAAGTTCCAATAATAGGTTTTGTTCAATCGGGCAACATTGTCATCGCTGACCGTATAATTAATTTCTCCTTTGGAAACCATTTCGATTAGGTCTTCGTTGGAGAGTGAATCTTTATTCGAGTAGGCTATTTGAATACCTCCTCCCAGCTCTTCGTTAAGGTTTTTCAATCTTTCCGCATATTTGGTTTCGGGTAAAACCATGACTTTCTTTCCCAATAATTGCGTTACATCAGTCAAAATAGTATCACCTTTGTTGGCACGTTGCACGATGACTTGGTTAGTTTGCCGCTCATGGCCGCAAAACAGAAGTTTCCGTTTGTTTAGATTGCTGACAAATATAGGATATGCGATTACATCCGCCTCTTCCTTTTTCAGCATCTCCACCATTTCCGAAGTACTTTGTGCGATTTTGATTTCCAGTTGCAGCCCTTGTGATTTTGCGAAATCTTTGATTAACTCATACTCATAACCCATAGGTTGCATCTTGTATTGGAAATAAGAGGTCGAACTATAAAGGGTAACAGCCGTCAAAACGCCCTTTTCTTTCACTTCGGGGAAGTCGTATGAATTTGCGCTATCACTTTCTTGTCCGTTCTGCCGAGGCGAACAACAAGTGAACAACAACAGATAAGCCAAGAAAGTGATAACGACTCTATTCATACATTATTAATATTAAGGATTGTCAGATTTGTCACGAAGTTCCAACAGCACAACATTCTCCACATGATGCGTATGCGGAAACATATCCACCGGTTGGACTTTCTTCACGGCGTATGCAACATCCAACAGATTCAAATCGCGCGCTTGCGTGGCAGGATTGCAACTAACATACACAATCCGTTTAGGACGTGCGAATAGGATTGTCTTGATTACATCGTCATGCATTCCAGCACGTGGTGGGTCGGTAATGATGACATCCGGTCTACCGTGCTCATTGATGAAATCCTGTGTCAAGATATCCTTCATGTCACCGGCAAAGAAAAGCGTGTTTTCAATCTGGTTCAAAGCAGAATTGACTTTTGCATCTTCGATTGCTTCCGGGACATACTCTATACCGATAACTTTTTTCGCCTGACGAGATACAAAATTGGCGATGGTTCCGGTTCCCGTGTAAAGGTCATAGACCAATTCATTCCCCGTGAGCTGGGCAAATGAGCGGGCCACCTTATACAAGTTATATGCTTGCTCGCTATTTGTCTGGTAGAACGATTTAGGACCAACCTTGAATTTCAAGCCTTCCATCTCTTCGATGATATGGTCTTTCCCTTTGAACACCAACACCTCTTGGTCTGTTATCGTATCGTTGCATTTCTCGTTGATAACATATAACAAAGAAGTGATTTGCGGGAATTTGTCAGCGATATAAGAGAGCAATGCTTCCCGTTTCTCTTTGTCTTCGTGATAGAACACAACTACCACCATCAAATCGCCTGTCGAAGCTGTGCGAATCATCAAGGTACGCATGAATCCTTCTTGATTGCGCAAATCATAAAACGGATAACCTTCATGCGACAAGCAATACTCTTTTACAGCCAAGCGTATCTGGTTGGAAATGTCATCCTGCAACCAACATTTATGGATATCCAATACTTTGTCGAACATTCCAGGGATATGAAATCCAACGCCGTTCATGCAATCAAATTGCTCGCCGGATTGAACCTGTTCTTCCGTCAGCCATTTCTTGTTTGAAAAGGTATATTCCAACTTGTTACGGTAGAACTGAGTATGGACAGAGCCCAAAATAGGAAGAATCTCTTCCATCTCTATTTTGCCGATACGTGTCAAGTTGTCGATAACCTGCTTGTGTTTATAGCGGATTTGTGCCTCGTAAGGCAAATGCTGCCATTTGCAACCACCGCATACACCGAAATGTTCACAGAAAGGAACTGCACGTTCTTTGGCATATTCATGGATAGCAACCACTTTCCCTTCCGCATAATTATGGCGTTTGCGTAGCAATTGAATGTCTACGACATCACCCGGAGCAGCATAAGGGACAAAAACCACCATGTCATCTACTCTTGCCAAAGCTTTTCCTTCGGCTGCAACATCTTTGATAGTTACCTTTTCCAAAATAGGTAACGGTTTCCTTTTACGTGCCAATTGTTATACTGTTTTTAATATTCGTATTTGCTTTATTTTTTGATATTCGGCAATTCCAATCCGTAACCTTTGATTTTGTCTTCACGTTTCAGCAATAAAGCGACGCCTAATGCCAAGATACCGAAGCACATGAAAATAATCATCGGCAATGTATAATCATAAGCCGGACCACCGTTGCTGTTGTCTAACTTGCAATATTTGTCCAAAACCCAACCAATCAAAGCTGGTACGCCCATCAATCCCCAGTTCTGAACCCAGAAAATCAAAGCGTATGCTGTTCCCAACTGCTTTTCCGGGATAATCTTTGGAACAGAAGGCCACATGGCAGACGGAACCAAAGAAAAGGCAATACCCAATATAATCATGATAATGGTTGCAAACCACCAAACGTTCAAGAGTGGAGATGCGAACAATAAATGGACACCTATCAACATAACAGCTCCAAAGACCATAATGGTTGCGCCTTTACCGTTTCTGTCATACAAGTTTCCGAAGAACGGAGTCAAGAACAGAGTTCCTAATGGCAACAAACTTGGGATAAAGCCTGCTAATTCTTGGTCTACATTGTATTTGTTTACCATCAAGTCTGTCGCATATTTAAGGAATGGGAACACTGCAGAGTAGAATAATACACAAAGGATAGCAATCAACCAGAAGCCTTTGTTCTTAACGATCAAGAGGACATCGGACACACGGAACGGCTCTTCTGCCTCTTCTTCTGCGTCTCCCATTGATGCTTCTAATTTACGGTCCATAACTGTATAAACCATAAAGGAAATCGTTCCGATGCAAAGCATGATCAAGCAGAGCAATACCGGAGCAGAAACACTTTGGAAATATTTAGCGAACGGAACTGTTACAGCCATTGCCAACATGGTTCCAATTCGGGCAGTTGCCATTTCCAATCCCATTGCCAAAGCCATCTCTTTGCCTTTAAACCATTTAACGATGATTTTCGACACGGTGATACCTGCGGTTTCCACACCAACACCAAATATGGCGTAACCAACGGAAGCGAATACGACTTGCGCTTTCCAACCCAAAATCACGCCATCAGATCCAATGTAACCTGCGATTGCCGCATATTTGAGGGCACAACCTATCACCATCAAAAGACAAGAGCCCAAACCTGTAAAACGGACACCCATTTTGTCCAAAATCATGCCGCCGAAAATCAGCATCAAGAAGAATACGTTAAACCACCCATAAGCACTGGTGAAGAAACCGAAGTCGGTACTTGACCAAAGGAGTTCTGATTCCAACATCGGCTTTAATGGAGACATAACGTCCGTTAGAAAGTAGCCACATAACATTGAAAAGGCTACAATCGCAAGGGCAGTCCAACGAGCTGCCTTCGAGTCGCTCAATTTTTTTTGAATAATTTCTGTCATATTAATTAGTTTTTAAATTTAAAATGTCTGCATGTTCCAATGCGTCCGCCACGATAAACGTACTTCCGCCAATAAAAATAAAATCTTCAGGAGAAGCATCTGTCATGGCTTGTTGCACGGCGTCTGTTACTTGTCCGTAGGCATTTCCTACCAATCCATGTCCTGCTGCTTGTTGGGCAAACTCTTCCGTCGGCATTGCGCGGGGAATAGAGGCTTGCGTAAAGTAATAGACAGCATTTTGGGGCATCATGGCCAATACTCCGTTGATGTCTTTATCATTGACCATGCCAACAACCATCCGTAGCCTTTTGCAACGTTTCGCTTCAGAGGTTAATTGCTGTGACAAATATTCCCAGCCACCTGTGTTGTGTCCCGTATCACAAATGACTTTCGGCGCATCATGCAATTTCTGCCATCTTCCCATTAATCCGGTAAGTTCCACGACATGGGCAAATCCTTCTTTTACAGATGATTCTGGTATTTGTATCTCTTTGTGGCTATTTAATACTTCAATGGCGGCAAGTACTGTTGCCGTATTATGTTCTTGAATCTTTCCACCCAATTCACCCGTTAATGTCCCGAACAAGCGCGTTTGGTAATGCCATTGCCCATCATCTCCTAATTCACTGGAAAGAATAGGATTCATTTGCATAGAAGCAAACAGGGGAGAGCCTGTCTGCTCCGCCTTCTCTTGGAAAACCTGCATCACTTCGGGTTGGTACACGTCTCCGATTACAACCGGAACGCCTGGTTTGATGATGCCCGCCTTTTCAGATGCAATCGCTTCCAACGTGTCTCCCAAGAACTGCACATGATCTTTGCTGATGTTGGTGATGACACTTAGGATAGGAGTGATGATGTTGGTGCTATCTAACCTTCCACCCAAGCCCACTTCTATTATGGCATAATCAACCTTCATGTCACGGAAATAAGCAAGAGCCATAGTTGATGTCAATTCAAAGAAAGAGGGGTCATGCGGTTCGAATAGGGAACGGTATTTTTCGATAAAGTTGACTACATATTCTTTTGATATGCAGATTCCATTCACCCGGATCCGTTCCCTGAAATCCACCAAGTGCGGGGAGGTAAACAGTCCGACTTTATAACCTGCTTGTTGTAAGATAGCTGCTAACAAATGGCTGGTAGAACCTTTGCCGTTTGTTCCGCCAACGTGTATCGTCTTATAGGCCGTATGAGGATTACCTAAATAGTTGTCTAATGCTATACTGGTATCCAATCCCGGCTTGTAAGCAGAAGCACCACTGCGTTGAAACACAGGAATGCTGGTAAATAAATAATCTAATGTTTCTTCGTATGTCATTTTTGCGATTATAATATTAGGGACAAACTTAATTAAAA
>ENA-UERG01002938-UERG01002938.1-human-gut-metagenome-genome-assembly--contig:-NODE-2938-length-11505-cov-7.898670_pt1 | contig 11505 bp, 8 predicted proteins | sample MGYA00242954_ERZ507954 | MGnify/ENA primary metagenome ERZ507954 (study PRJEB26167, sample SAMN06115478) | human gut metagenome | host: Homo sapiens | place: China:Sichuan | collected 2015-01-21... | reverse complement strand
TAAATCATTACCTACTGCATTTCATAACTCATTAGGCTATTGAATGCCAATCAATTGAACCTAAATGATAGTTTTTTCAAAAAAAAATCATTTTTCTGTTATACTTTTTTTCTTTTTCGGATTTAATATATAAAAATAACAAAAATCTGAAAAAGCATGAAGCGTCGTGGATATGATATCGGTAGGGTTGTCGATCTGATATTCGAATATTGGTTGGGGCGGATGAAAGATTCGGAGCTCGAGGAATACAGGCATATGAAAGAAACGACAGGGTTGGACAAGTATGCCCGGGAATTTGAGGACCGGGAGTGGATAAAGAATGCATTGGAAGAACCGGATATTTTTGAGACGGATAAAGCTTACCGGCGATTTTGGAGCATGACGGCCGGAAAACGGTCTATCGGCCGCCTTCGCTGGAGATGGGTGGCCTCGTTGCTGATTCCGTTGTTGGTCGGTGGAGGGGTCGGACTATTCGTTTGGTGGCAACCCGCTTCGATACCCTTGTCGGAAGAGATCGGAATTGTAAAACCGAAAGCGGTGGTGACCCTGGCCAATGGAGAAAAAATAAATTTGGGAGAAGAAGTGGCTCCTATAGCTGAAAAAGACGGTACCCGGATTCAGTACCACGACGGACAATTGGTTTATTCTTCCCAATCACAGACAGCAAAACCACAAGTCCTGTACAATGAATTGACCGTCCCGCGTGGAGGTGAGTATTCGCTGGTCTTGGGCGACGGTACCCGGGTTTGGCTGAATGCCGGTTCGAAGCTGAAATATCCGGTTCGTTTCAACGGTTCGCAACGGCGGGTGTTTTTATCGGGAGAGGCTTATTTCGCTGTTGAAAGAGATACAGCACATCCTTTCATTGTTTCCGGTTCATCCGGGGAGATCCGGGTCTTGGGTACAGAGTTCAATATCCGGGATTATGAAGATGAAGAACGGGTTGTGACTACCTTGGTGAAAGGAGCTGTCAGCTATACCGGCAAGAATTTGAAACAGGGGGAAATAGTTATGAAACCCGGAGAACAGGTCAGGGCCGGACGTCGGGGGGAGAAACCGGAATTATTGCAAGTGAATCCTAAAGAATTTATAAGCTGGAAGGACGGCATTTACTTCTTTAACAAAGAATCCCTGGAAGAAATGATGAAGACGGTCGGACGTAACTATGATGTGGAAGTTTTTTTCAATGGAGAAGCTTTAAAAAAATTACGCTTTTCAGGTCAACTGAAAAAATATGAACGGGTAGAAGAATTCCTGCAATTTATAGAAACCGGCGGGGATGTTACCTTTATTGTGAAAGACAGAACTATTACTGTAAATCCGAAATAAAACGATACGACAATTGTAGCAGCAATTGCCGTATCACACTGAAAAATTATTGGATAATTAAACAAATCAAAGTTATGAAAAAAAAATGGTATTACAAACCGGGGCTTTCCTGGGAACGACGAAAAAAATTTTTGTTGGTATTTCTACTGAATGTCTTCCTGTTTTTTGGGGTACAAGCCCAGACACACCGGGTCACTCTGAATGTGAAAGAAACCTCTTTGGAACAGGTGATTAAAGAATTGGAAAAACAGACCGGATTACAATTTTTTTATAGTCAGGATAAAATCGAAAAGATTACCGGTTTATCGTTACAAGCTAAACAAGAAGATTTTAAAACGATTTTGGACCGGTTGTTGAAACACACCCCCCTTACTTTTACGGTAATGGATAATGTGGTAGTCATTAAAGACCGGGAAAAAACGGTTTCACCGCTTCAGTCGGCTATTCGGGAGATAAAAGGAGTGGTGACGGATGTACAGGGAAACACCTTGCCGGGGGTGACTGTCCGGATCAAAGGGACGACCTTGGGCGGGATAACCGATACCGAAGGTGCCTTTCAGCTCAGTCTTCCTGAGGGAGAAGCAGTTTTACAGTTTTCTTTTGTGGGTATGAAACCTTTGGAGGTCGTCCTCGGGAATCAGGAATTCTTACGGGTGAAACTCGAAGAAGAAAAGGTGGAAATGGACGAAGTGGTCGTTACCGGTATTTTTCGGAAAGCGAAGTCGAGTTATACCGGTGCGGCAACCGTAGTGACGGGAGAAGAACTTAAGCAGTTCGGTAATCGTAACTTGTTGACTTCCTTACGGAATATCGACCCTTCGTTTAATATTGTCGAAAACAATGAATTCGGTTCTAATCCCAATCGGTTACCGGAAATACAGATCCGTGGGAATTCGAGTTTACCGAACGTTGACCAGTTGAAAGACGAAACAAGGGTGAGTATGAATACGCCGTTGGTGGTATTGGATGGGTTTGAGACGAGCCTGGAAAAGTTGTTGGATATCAATGAAAACGAGGTTGAGGCGATCACATTGCTCAAAGATGCTTCGGCTACAGCGATTTATGGGTCGAGGGGAGCCAATGGGGTGATTGTCATTACGACAAAAGCTCCGGCGATGGGAAAATTGCGCGTTACCTATCGGGGAGATTTAAATCTGGAAGTGCCCGACCTGAATTCTTATGATGTGTTAAATGCCTGTCAGAAATTAGAGATAGAGAAAAAAGCCGGTTTGTGGAGCGAGACGAACCTGACAGATTTGGCGACCTATAATAAAATTCTGAATGATATCAATTCCGGGGTAAATACGGATTGGCTGTCCCAGCCTTTACGGGTAGGTGTCGGTCATCGGCATAACTTGCGTTTGGAGGGAGGAGACAAAACCTTTCGTTATGCTGCTTCGATCCAGTATAATGATGTCCAGGGGGTAATGAAAAAATCGTCCCGCCGTACGTTGAACGGCACTTTGAATCTGAGCTATTATTATAAAACCCTGAAATTTACCAATAGCCTGATGTTGGGGTTTAATAAAAGCGAAGAATCGCCTTATGGTAGTTTTAACGATTATGTAAAAATGAATCCCTACTACCGGATATACGATGACTCGGGTAAACTGATCAAAAGTTATATCCGCCAGCATCAGAATCCGTTGTATAATGCTTTGCTGAATACCTACGACCGAAGTGAATATACCGATGTTGTCAATAATTTTTCTATCGAATGGCAGATCATTCCGGATCTGTTGTTACGGGGCCGAATAGGCATAGAACAGAAACATACGGAGCGGAATGTTTTTAAACCTGCCGATCATACTGATTTTGCCGATTATTCTTCTGCCGATGTATTCCGGAAAGGAAGCTACCGCTATATTCCGGGTAAGGAATTTTCTTACGATGCTGGTTTGAATCTGAGTTATTCGGTTACTTTTAAAGAACGACATATGTTGTATGCCGGATTGGATTATAATATTCGTCAAAATAAGATCACAGGATACGATATTCTGGTAGAGGGTTTCAATAATGAAGATTTCGATTTTTTGCCGATGGGTTTGCAATATGCCTCGGGAGTAAAACCAGCTGGTTCTGAAAGCCTGACCCGGGCAATCGGTATGACGGCTAGTGTGAATTATACCTACGATAACCGGTATTATATCGATCTTTCGGGGCGTACTGACGGGGCTTCGCAATTCGGTACTTCCCGGCGTTTCGCTCCTTTCTGGTCGACGGGTATCGGTTGGAACCTGCATCAGGAGAAGTTCTTACAGGGAAATCCGATTGTGAATTTTTTGAAATTAAGGGCTTCGGTCGGAATTACCGGTTCTCAGAATTTTGATTCCTACCAGGCTTTGTCGACCTATCGCTATATCACTGACCGACGCTATTATAATTGGATGGGGGCGACGATGATAGGACTGGGAAATGAAGATTTGCAATGGCAGCAAAAGATGAATTATAATGTAGGTGGCGAAATGAAATTAATAGACAACCGTATTTCTTTGGCAGGCGATTTTTATATAGAGACGACGAAAGATTTGGTATCCTCGGTAGATATCCCGATGGCGAACGGATTTACTTCTTATATCGAAAATATCGGTAAAATGCGGAACCGGGGTTACGAACTGAAAGCGACGGTGTTTGTGGTCCGTAATTCAGACCGGGAACTGAGCTGGTCGGTGACCGGTGGTTTGATACACAACGAAAATAAAATATTGGAAGTTTCCGAAGCGTTGCAGGATGCACAAAAGGATTTGGAAGCCGATCAGGGGGCTAATCCCAATATGTTGTATAAAACAGGATATTCTACTAATACGATTTGGGTGGTACGCTCCTTGGGTATTGATCCGAGTACCGGTAGGGAGTTGTATCTGGATCGTTTCGGTGAACCGACCTTTACCTGGGATTCCAGGGATCTGACTGCTTGCGGAGTAGCTGAACCGAAATATCAGGGAAATCTGAGTACGATGTTCCGCTATAAGGGATTCTCTGCGAATCTTTCTTTCGGCTATCGTTTCGGCGGCCAGCTTTATAATTCGACCTTGATCGAGAAAGTTGAAAATACCGATTTCCGGGAGAATGTAGATGCCCGGGTATATAAGGGACGTTGGCAGAAAGCCGGAGATATTGCCGCTTTTAAAGGTTTGCACCTCAAAGATAAAACTTCTAAAACTTCCCGTTTTGTCGAAAATGAGCGGGTGTTTAACTGCCAGAGTGTGACCTTACAATATCTTTTCGATTCCCCCCGTTTGAAAAAAATAGTGGGTATGGAGAATCTGACACTGAATGTCAGTACCTCCGATCTTTTTTATATTTCGTCGGTAAAGAGGGAAAGGGGAACAGCTTATCCTTTTTCACGGCAATTTTCCTTTTCATTGAGTGCAACTTTTTAAAATGAGATATGATGAAAAATAAGATTATATATGCGATAGGATGGGTACTACTCCTGATTGTATCCGGATGTAGCGATTGGTTGTCTGTATCTCCTCGGACAGAAAAGCCGACAGAGCAGCTGTTTGAAACTCAGAATGGCTTCCGGGATGCCCTGACCGGTGCTTATATCGAAATGATGAGCGATAAAAATTATGGTGAATATCTTACGATGAGTAAGATCGAATATCTGGTTGATTTTTGGGATCCTGAAAAGGGTAGCGGTGAGGAAGCATTGACCCTCCACCGTTATTCCGACGCTCAGGCAGTGACGATGATCGATGCCTTGTACGAACAACAATATAAGGTGATCTTGGCTGTAAATGCCATTTTGGAGTATGTCGATCTTCGGCAAGCGATCTTTGATCCGGGAGCGTATGAAGCCGTAAAGGGAGAATGCCTGGCTTTACGCGCGATGTGCCATCTGGATATTCTACGGCTTTTCGGACCGGTACCGGCAGAGGCGACTTCAGTTCCGATACTTCCCTATGTGGAAACAGTGACTAAAGAATTACACCGGCATGTGAATTTCGACGGCTATAAAGCCCGGTTAATAGCCGATTTGGAAAATGCGGAAGGGTTATTGAAACAACATTTGGAGAAACAATCCGAAATTGAGGAAGATTATTTTAAATACCGGACGATCCGGATGAACTATTATGCGGTAAAAGCCCTTCAAGCCCGCGCTTATCTGTGGTTCGGCGATACTCAGAAGGCTTATGAAGCTGCACAGGCGGTGATTACGGCTAAGGATGAAGACGGGAATCCAAGATTCCGTTTGGGGACAGCCGGTGATTTTAGTGAAGGCCGTTTTACCCTACCTTGTGAACAGGTGTTTTCACTTTATCGGTTTGATTTACAAGATAAATATACCGAATTGTTCAGTGGAGATGGCCTCTATAAAGGAACCAAGGAAACAACGGTAAAGAAAGAATTGTATGGAAATACCGGTTCGGATATCCGGGAAATGAATCTTTGGAATTTGTTGGTGATGGCGAATAAAGCGAGTTATTATGTATGCAATAAATACCAGGTGACGGAGGCTACTTCGGAGAAAGAAGAGGATAAGGTTATTCCGCTTTTGCGATTGAGTGAAATGTATTTAATAGCCATAGAGGCGGGACCGGAAACCGAGGCGCAGCGTTTGTGGAAGGAGTTTTTGTCTGCCCGGAATCTGGTTACTGCAGATTTACCTTCGGATGCTGCGCTGCGGAAAGCGGCTATTATTGCAGAATACCGGAAAGAATTTTATGGGGAAGGCGTTACTTTTTTTCTGCATAAACGTCTGAATTTGCCTAAAAATCAATGGCTTTGGGCTCCTTCTGACTTGGAGGTAAATTATGTTTTGCCTTTACCTGAAACGGAATTGAGTGAAAAATAAAAAGTAAGCAATGAAGATGAAAAAAATGAAAAGGTTTCTGATATCGGGATTACTGGCAGGATGTTGGGCTGCATGTAATTCGAACGATTATAAAATGTATTCCGGTGAAGCTTATATACAATTCTCGGAAACAAAAGATACACTGCAACGTTATTCGTTTTATTTTCAGCCGGAACAGGTGACGGAAGACACAGTCTGGTTTGAAGTGATCACGACAGGATATACTTCTTCCGACCCGCGTAGTTTTAAAGTGGTACAAGGACAGATCGAAGGGCAAAATAATGCTGTGGCCGGCGAACAGTATAAGTTTTTGACGAGATGAATTATTCGGTTGAGGCTGGCAGCGTTAAAGCCAGAGTACCGGTAGTCATTTTCCGGAATAAACTGGCTGAACGGACTACTTATTATTTACGATTGGAAATTGTAGAAAATGACTTCTTTAAGACCGGGGTGAAAACTGAATTGCACCGGACGGTGGTTTTTTCAAAAGATTTACTAAAACCTGCCGGATGGGGAGGATATCTGGAAAGTGTTGTTCTGGGACCTTATAGCATCAATAAACACATGTGGATGATTGAACAGACCGGTAAAAAATGGGATGACGAGTTTCTTACTGCTTTAAATGACGAGCCGGGATCGGATATGTATTGGAGGGACAAATTGAATGAATACCTTTTGGAATACAACCGGCAAGGAAATATTTTATTGGATGATGATAATCGTGAAATTACGGGATTCCCGGAATAAAAAGTAACACTATGAAAAAATATATTTTATTGGCAATCGTGGGGTTGCTGTTGATGTCTTGTTTTGAAGATAAGGGCAATTATAGTTATACAGTCGGAGAACAGATTACGGTTTCCGGAGTAGAAAAGGAGTACTTGCGTTATTTTATGAACGATCGGCTGGTTGTTCGCCCTGAAGTCTGTTCTACCGATCCGGACGCCCGTTTCGAGTATCTGTGGACGATTTCTGCTCAGGGAAGGTTAGGGGATACACTCACTCTGGATAAGGTATTGGATACTCTCGTAAATTGGGAACCCAATCAGAATTATACGCTGGTATTGGCAGTTACGAATATGAATAGCGGATATACTGTTTACCAGGAGGCTGAATTGATCGTAGGTACTCCTTATTCCCGGGGGTGGTATGTCTTGAAGGACGATGGACAACAGACCGATATCGATTTGTATAGCGAACAGGGAAAACTGAGTAATATTCTTTTTGCTGTGAATGGGCAAAATCTGAAAGGGAAAGCACAGAAGTTGTCTTTTATCGCCAGTCATCAGGTGTTTGATGAAGAACAGAATAAGTATACCGCACAAAAAACTTTATTTGCCCTGACCGATCGGGATTTACTGGGAATAGATATTTCCAGGGCCGGGATAAACCGGACCTACGAAAATATATTCTATGAAGTCCCCGAACACCCTCGACCTCAGATGATGTTCGAGACGATGATGTGTAGTTATTTCCTCAACGATGGAAAAGTGTATTCTATTTTCAACATGTCGGATAATAGTGGAAAATTCGGATTGCCGGCTAATATCGGTAAGTTGAAGGAAATTTTCCGGCAAGGTATCCGGGATGTGGAACAATGGGGAGGAGAGGAACCTGATTTTATCCGGGAATGGAAAAGTCGGCTTCGCCGAATGTATTGGGAAGCCATTGTGGCGACTTATAATGTAATGCGTTATGAGCATTGGCAGCGTCCCCGTACGTTATTGCGGGCTATCGGAAGGATGCCCTTCCGGGATACGGCTTTTTTTAAAACTTCTGAAGGGCGGGTGTGGATTTATAATTATCTGTTGGCACAGGAGGAAGAAGGACGTTTTCGGTTTACTCTTTCGGACTATTTACTGAAAAAAGCGAAATGTATTCCCAACCGTTCTATTGGTGAGGAGTATCTATTGAGGGAGTTGAGCAGGCGGGTAGATAACCGGGAATTGCTCTGTCTGTCGGAGACATTGGAGTGTTGTGCTCCCTGGATAAAAAGCAGGAAAGGAAAAATCCTCTTTCAGGAAATTTGCAGCAAAGCCGGCGAACAAATAAAGAACGACACCTTGAATGGTGAAGGATGTGCCTTTATTTTCGAGGACCAGGACGGGGTAAAAGTGAGTTCGGAAACTTTCCGGGGAAAGTATATATATCTGGATATCTGGGCGACCTGGTGTGGACCCTGTAAACAAGAGATGCCCTATATGCAGAAATTGGAGCAACAATACAGGGGTGAAAAGATCGTTTTTGTTTCTCTCTCCATGGATCGGTGGACGGAGAAAGAGAAGTGGAAACTATACCTGGCAGAACATCGGATTCAGGGAGTAACTTTGATTGCTCCGGAGGGATTTAAGAGTTCGTTCATCCGGAAATATGGCGTAACCGGAATCCCCCGTTTCATGTTGATCGGCCCTGACGGTAAGATGATCGCACACAACTGCTGGCGTCCGTCCGATCCCAGAACAGAATTATTGTTGAAAAAATTGTTATCGGCGAAAAACTGACATTAAGGTGCTGGAAGAAGATAATCGACTTTAGATAATAACGGATAAAACGGTTATTATTGTTATTACCGTTTTATCCGTTTCAACCGGTCGGACCATTATTTGATCACCAGCATATCCTTCATCTTTTCTTTGGGAATGGAAATGATGGTGTGGCCACAAGAGTAAGGACCGAGGATATATTGGGCATAAGTAAAATCGACCGTGTGGAGGGTAAGGTTGACGCAGGTGACATTATCCACTGTCGGAGCTTCGAAAGTGAAGCATTTGTCCGGATCTTTCAGATTAGCCTTTAAAAGGGCATTGATATCTGCTGCTTTGTCCAGGTTGAGGATATCTTTATTGGTTAAGAATTTCTGTGTCTTCACATCGTAATTTATAGCATAAAAATCGGTCATCCCATGGGCTCCTCCCAGCATTTCGTACGATAATACCCGGACACTGATGTAATTTTGGTCTGCCAGGAACACCGAATCTTCAATGATCAGTTCGTAGGGAGCTGCTTGCTTGAAACCTGCAGAATTTAAACAGGCAATGTTCTCTTTAGCTTGTTCGATAAAGGCTGCATGAATACCGTTGATCAGCCCGTTGACCTCGTCGTTGAATTTGACACAGCTTTTTTCAGTTTCAGCATCTGTAGTCGAGAAGGCAGGACGGTCGATTTTGATGTCCCATTGTCCGGTCGTGTCGGTCAGATGGATTTGTTTAACATCCAGCTTAATCTCTTTTTTACAAGCCCCTAAAACAAGGACTGCAAATACCAGGGTAAAAAGTTTTGTTTTCATCATTCTGTTTTTTGAAAATTAAAATTGCAATTTACGGTATATCGTAAATCGAATTTGCAAAGTTAACTTTTAACAGATGATTTCCTATATTTTAATAAAAAATATAATCGAAAAATTCAAAACCCGATATGCCGGCGAAAATTGGATCAAATCACTTTTTTCTTCGGAGTCGTGGCAATAAAATCTTTGAGATAAAACGGTTCGAAGTAGGCGACATCGACAAATTCTTGCCGGCCGAACAGCTCCTCTGCAAGGGGGATCATGTGCCGGGCAGAGGTTTCTACTTGCCCCATAAAATGAGCATTAGGAGCGGTAAGGAGCATCCTGACTTTGTCGCTGCCATTTCCGAAAAAATAAATTTTATGTCCGGCCAATAAATCGGCAAACGAATTTTCGTCGACGATTTCTGCTTTGGTATCGATGACCTGTTGGTTGTTACGGTCGAAAAAAGCGGTATAGACTTCCATCCGGCGGGCGTCGATCATCGGGCAATACAGCGCTTCTTCCCGTATCCGTTCCGATACCGATAAGGCCAGTGCTTGTAAGGTCGGTACGGCGATCAGAGGTTTACCTGCTCCGAAACATACTCCTTTCGCCATAGATACTCCGATGCGTAATCCGGTATACGATCCCGGGCCCATACTGATCGCAACGGCATCCAGACAATGGGCATCCATGTGATTGTCTTTTAGGATTTCGTCGATGTAAGTGCCTAATAAAACCGAGTGGTTCAATCCCTCGTTATTTTCTTTCAAGGCAATCATTTTTCCGTCCCGGGCTAAGGCTACCGAGCAGACAGAAGTAGAGGTATCTATATTTAAAATCAAAGCCATAATTAAAGTCGAATGTTTAAAGTCAAGAGCTAAAGATTATTTCCGGATAATTTGAATCTCCCCGCCCATTCCCAGTTTGATAATACTCGAGGGAGCTGCCGGTTTATGATCGTTGCGGCGGTAATCTACGATATAGTCTACTGCATTTTTGATCTCCTCACTGATTTCCCCGAAAAAATGAGGGGAGGGTTCGCCGCTGATATTGGCCGAAGTCGAAACGATGGGTTTATTATAACGGAAAATTAAAGATCGGGTAAATTCTTCCCGCGTAATCCGGATACCGATCGTACCGTCTTCTGCGATCAGATTGGGTGCCAGACGTTTAGCACCCGGATAGATGATAGTTGTCGGTTTGTCGGCCACTTCGATCAAATCGAGGGCTATATCCGGGACGTCGGCATAGGAAGCTATTTTCCCTGCATCGTCCAACAATACAAGCATCGATTTGTTGTCGGCCCGTTTTTTGATGTCATAAATCCGTTTGACAGCTTCCGGATTAGTGGCGTCACAACCCAATCCCCAGATCGTATCGGTCGGATAAAGAATTACACCTCCGTTTTTCAGGATTCCCAGCGTTTTCCGGATTTCCTCTTTGAGTTTATCGTTCATATAATATAGATTTCAAAGGGCGAAAATACGAAGTTTTTCGTTTGTTTTTCGGCTATGAAGGGATTATTTTTCAGTTTAGTTGTGGAATAGTTGGTGGGTATCCGGAGGAAAATATATATTTACACTGTTTTTCTTAAAAAGTTGTTCGGTGGAAGGTGTGACATTGGATATGGAACGTTTCAGGCAAGGAGATAGCTTGATTTTCAAGACCGTTTTCGATGGTCTGTATCATTCGTTGTGCCTTTTTACCAACCGGTTTTTAAATAATCTGGATGCTTCAGAAGATATTGTGCAGGAAGCCTTTTGTGCACTTTGGAATCATCGGGAAGAAATGGAATCAGTTATACACATTAAATCTTTCCTTTATTCCGTGACCCGCAATACTGTCTTGAATTATATAAAACATCAAAAAATCAGGTTACGTTACGAGCAGAGTTTGCACGATTTAGAAGACAAAACTTTATTCGAATATTTCATTATAGAGGAAGAAGTGGAGCGGATATTGCTTAAAACCCAGGAAAATCTTCCGCCCAAATGTAAACGAATTTTCATTCTTGCCATACAAGGCAAAAACAATGATGAGATTGCCAAAGAACTGAATATTTCTGTCAATACCGTAAAAACTCAGAAAAAAATAGCCTACAGAA
>ENA-UERG01002936-UERG01002936.1-human-gut-metagenome-genome-assembly--contig:-NODE-2936-length-11512-cov-4.711063_pt1 | contig 11512 bp, 10 predicted proteins | sample MGYA00242954_ERZ507954 | MGnify/ENA primary metagenome ERZ507954 (study PRJEB26167, sample SAMN06115478) | human gut metagenome | host: Homo sapiens | place: China:Sichuan | collected 2015-01-21... | reverse complement strand
CAGTTCCCAGTCAAAGGTCGTGTAGCTCAGACCGTAGCCATACGGATACAGCACCTGAGAATCGTACCATTCGTCGCCGGAGCCGGGGTTTTCGGCGTTCATGTCGTCCGCCGCCGTCTCGTAGTACTTGTAGCCAACATAGATGCCTTCGCGGTACTCAATGGTGGCGTACTTGGTCGCTTCGCCATTGTGATAGAAGAAAGCATCCATCGTGTCGCCGTTTTCATCAACGTTCTGCGTCTGGTTGCCGAAGTTGGTGAAGGACGGGCCCTTGGTGAAGTCGCGTTCCCAAACTTCCACGGTGTGGCCGCTGGGGTTGACTTCGCCGGAAATCAGCTTGCCAATCGCCTCGATGGCATTGTTGCCCGTGTTGCCGACCCAGAAAATCGCGTCCACGCCGTATTCGCTGGTCGCCTTAGGTTCAGCCAGTTCGGGAATCTGCAGGATGTTGGAGGAGTTAATCAAAACGATAATCGGCTTGTTCGGATAATGCTCCTTGACGTGCTTGACCAGCGCCTTCTCGTTGTCGTCCAGCATCAGCTCATGGTCGCGGGGGTTGCTGTGGTCAGTCACGTTGCTGACCAGCTTGTCGCCGCCCTCAGAGCCCGTGCGGGAGAAAACGATAACCGCCGCGTCGCCATAGCCGTTGTAGGAGCTGATGGTTGCCGCTGAATAGTAGTTCATCGGCAGTTCATTGCTGGTCGTACCGAGCGTCTTGTGCTTGGTGTAGAGATCAACCAGCTTCGCATTCACGCGGTAGCCGGCTTTCTCCATCGCCATTTGCAGGGTGCTTTCGGCAATGCCGTTCGCGCCGGTGGAGCCGCCTGCGGAGCCGCTGGTGGACGCAATCAGCGACACGGAGTGCATACCGAACAGGGACACCTTGCCGCCCTTTGCCAGCGGCAGGACATTGTTCTCGTTCTTCAGCAGCACGAAACCTTCGCTTGCCACTTCAATCGCGAGATCCTTGGCAATCTGCTGTTCTTCTTCCAGCGTCATATAGTCGGTGTAATACCGGGCATTCGTTCCGGCGAACCCGTAGGTATTGCCGGTCGGCGTTACGGTTTCTGCCGCCGCGAACGTAGCCGTCAGCCCAACGACTGCGCTCAGCGCCAGCGCCATCAGCCGATGGCTCTTTTTGCTCTGGAACACGATGTTGTCCTCCTCATTGATTCGTGTTGAAAAAACATTGCTTCTCTTCCGCTTTGAGACGGAAGAGAAGAGAAAAGAAACGTGAATGCTGCCCTCCTTCTTCGGGAAATTCCCATGATCCTCTATGTGAGCGTCCTTCGGCAGGGGATTCCGTCGGACGACTCATTGCGCTTTTTGTTGGATTCGTTTGTTTTGATGCCGTTTCCGACATCCGCAATGATAGTATACATGCTTTGTGAACAAATTGTGATTGAGCCACTTTTTCTGCGTTTTTTGCAACTTTATTTGCACCGGCGTTACCGGAGCATACAAAAAGCGCCCGGCTTTCGCCGAGCGCAAAGGAATTGCGAATCAATCATGTCGGGATAGGCAGCATAATCGACAACCGGAAAATGCCGTTTTCGGCGCTGATTTTCAGGTCGCCGCCGTACTTCTCCGTCAGCGTCTTGATGGAGCGTGTGCCGAAGCCGTGGTATTCTTTGTTCTCCTTGCTCGTCTGCGGCAGCCCGTCCACAAAGCGGATTTCGCCCGCATAGTAGTTCTGGCTGTCAATCAGCAGCAAATCACCCGTCGTGCCGATGGTCAGGGAGATGATGCGTTTCTCCTCCTCCGTCACAGTCTTTGTCGCCTCAATCGCGTTGTCAAGGATGTTGCCGAACAGGGCGTAAATGTCGCTGTCCTCCATGAAGCCGATGCGCCGCCCGTCCGCCAGACACGTCATCGTGATGCCCAAATTCGTGCACGCCAGCATCTTGCCGCTCAGCGCCACGTCCAGCGCGGCATTCTGCGTGTGCGGCGCCGCATCGTAGATGTTGACCAGCTGACCGATTTTTTTCAGTTCTTCCTGATAGCCTATATCGCCCAGCGCGGCAATTTGGTGGCGGATATCGTGGCATTTGAGGTTGATGGCGTCGTGAATCTGCCGCTCCTGCTCATAGCGCCGCTGCTCGCTGTACAGCATCTGCGCCGCGACATCCGCCTTGCGTTCGTTTTCCGTTTCCCGCAGATGGCTCATGCAGACGACAATGGTCAGCAGGGAGAACACGGCGCTCATGATGTTGTGGCAGTTGCTCAGTTCGCGGTTGCCCGACGGGGTCACGCGGTACAGCGTCAAGTCCAGCACGACCGAAATTGCCACCACGCCCACGCCCATAAACAGCATCATGCAGCTGCTCATATTCGAAAAGTCCATAATCGTCCGCTGACGCCGCTTTCCCACCAGAATTCGATAGTAGCTATACAGTGCTATCGCCATCAGCGCCAGCAGACAGCTTCTATCCAGCAGCACCGGGAAATTCGGCAGCGAATAGCGTGGAATATGGATGATTCTTTCGCACATATTCTGAATCGAATACGCCACTGTGACCGCATACAGCGCTTGACAGAAATTTGCCCGGCTGCAAAAGGGAACGGACAGCATGAACAGCACAAACGCTGTTATATAGCGAATTATGCCCATTCTTGTGCCCTGCATGTTCAGCCCCACATACGGGCGGGTGCCATACATCCAGCAGAACGCCAGCAGAAGCGTCAGCGCGACGCGCAGATAGAAGTGCTTGCGCTTCTCCAAGCAAGATGCTGAAATTGCGCAACCCGTACCGACGGAGAGGATAAACGGCAAATCGTCACGCACGGTGTCTACGAGGTATTCCCATGTCAGCATATGATTCTCCCTCCTTACTCCGCCATGCCCGCAAGGTGCAGCGCGGACAGGAACTCCTTGCGCCTGCCGCGGCTGATGGGGAAGGTATGCCCTGCCACCGTCGTGTCATTGCTGCCCACATGCGTCACGAAGCGCAGATTGACAATCGTCTGATTGTTGACACGGAAAAATACATCCGGAAGGGCATCCTCCACCGCTTTCAGCGTGCCATACGACCGCATAATCCCCGATGCGGTGACAAATTGAATATGATGGTCATAGATTTCAACATAGTGCAGCTCATTCGGACGCAGGCGCGTCGTCGTGCCGCCGCTTTGGATGACGACTTCCTCTTCCGATTCTACCATGCAGCGGTTCAGGATGCGCGGAAGCTTCAAGTCCAGCGCCGCGGCGGTAATGGGCTTCAGGATATAATCCGTCGCCTCAACCTCGTAGCTTTCCACCGCGTACTGCGCCAAGCTCGTCAGGAACACCAGCACCACCGTGTGATCCATCTCCCGCAGCTCGTGCGCCGCCATCATCCCGTTCAGTCCCGGCATCCGAATGTCCAGAAACACCAGCTCATACTGGTGCTGATACGAATCCAGAAACGTATTGGCATTCGCAATCCATGTAATGGCAAAGCGTTTGCCGTTCTTTTGCGCATACGCTTCCAGCAGGGCAGTCAGCCGCTTCGCGTCGCTTTCGTGATCTTCCACAATGGCAATTCTCAGCATCTGCTCGCCCCTTTTCGCCGGAGGATAATTCCTCGTAATTTAGTACTATTATACCAGATTTTTTGCCAAAATCAAGGCAGGTTTCAACAAGGCGATGGACGAATGCAGGGATTTCATGTCACTTGATTCGCGGAGGAAGGCACAAAAAAGCGGCGCGCGTCCGTTTTGGGGGATGTGCGCCGTCGGGGTGTGATGTTGCTTATTCATCCTCCGGCATATCCGTATCTTCGCAGAAAAGAACCGTCACATTCTCCTTCTGCATCACATATTCTGCGTTGCCCAAATAGCGGTCAGCGTCCGCATCAAAGGGCAGCGTAATGCGGTATTCTGCATCATCATCACCCGTGCTGAAATATTCGCTTCCAATGTATTGGGGCAAACTCCACGCATGGAAAGTCAGCTCCGTCACTGGCGTTCCCCAGAAGAGTTGGTCGCCAATGAACACTATCTTTTCCGGGAAAACGAACCGCTGAATCTGCGTGTAGGAAAACGCCGCTTCACCGATGAGATACACCGAATCCGGCAGCCGGATCTGCTGCAAGGCATAGCATTCGCTGAAGCAGAAGTCATCCACAATGAGCAGTTCGCTGTTCGCGCCAAATTCTACTTCCGCAAGATTCGAGCACGCCCAGAACGCATACGCGCCCAGTATCTTGCAGGAATCCGGCACAACGACCTTTTCCAGCGAATCATTGCCCACAAAAGCAAAGTCCCAGACATAGCCGATGCCGTCCGGAATCACGAAGCAGGTATCGGTGCGCGTCTTTGGATACATCAGCAGAATGTCCCGCCCATACAGCACACCGTCCACGCAGGTCAGCTCGTCCTCCGTCAGCCCAAACGGAAGCTCCTGATACTCTTTGTAATATTCCGTGAGCAAGTCCGATATTTCCGGCGATTCCGCCTGTGCGGGCAAGGCGGACATCAGCAGGAAAAGCGCGGTGAACAGGGAAATCAACTTTTTCATATGGGGAAATCACCTCCAAATCGTTGTGTGCGGGGGATTTGTGCCGTGCCGCGCTTATTCGTCGCTCCAGACGCGCAGCACTTGCAGGTTTTTCGCATCAACGGCAATGTTCCAGCCGCCGAGTGTCATGTCACCGTCCTCGTCGAAGCCTGCATAATACACAAGCCACACATCCGCTTCTGAATCGTACTGCACAAGAAATGGAAGATACTGCCTGTTCTCTCGCTGATACGCCCGGACTGCAATGTCTGCAACCGCAAGCACCTCTTCCGATGTCGGATGAATCTTGCGCACGAAGAGATTTCTGCCGCGCTTTTCGAGCAGCGTGTTCCATGCGCCCGGCGCATCCTCGATGGTCAGATCCATAAAACCGCCCCTTTGGGGCTGATAGTAACCTGTTACCCCGTCTTCTGTCTGAACTTCAAAGCAGCCGTCGATTCTGGATTCTTTCACACTCACGAAGCTCGTTTCCTGCACATTGCCTTCCGCATCAACGAAGAAAACATGCCCGTCGCGGACGAATCCCGAATATCCGCCGGAAAACTCGGTGCAGTAGTCCGCCCATTCATCCAGCAGCATCTCTCCGCTCGGAATATGCAGCAGATTCACGCGCATGGTATCCTCATCCGCCGCCACCCAGACGACATCGTCCGCCACACCGCCCATCCAAAGCCACTGCATTTCCGTCACCACCGCGCCGGACTGATCTAACAGCCCGTAGTTCCCGTCTTCCCACGATTCCGCAATGACGATGTAATCGCCGCTTGTGTACATCATCGGATATTCCGCCACGAACGCGCGCTTCTGCCAATCGTAGAGGTAGAACGAATCCGTCTCGTCGCTGTACACAATCGCGAATTTGCCCACCACCTCAATGGATGCAAACGCGGGCGGCAGAAGCGTTTCGCCGTCTACGGACTGCAAGCCCATGTAGTCCTCTTCCCCAAGGTTGGGGCGGAATACGGTGATGGTCGTCACTTCGGGCGCGGCAGGGGATTCCGCCAGCACCGCCGGGGCGGCGGATGAGACGGACAGAGCTGCCGTCAACAATACCGCTAAGAAAATACGCTTCGCTTTCATATTGTTTCTCCCTCTTACATCAGCCCAGCAAACCAGTCATCCATTCGCCACGCCCTCACTCCACCCGGTCGAGTTCTTCCAGCACGTCCTCCAGCAAATCTTCCGCTGCCATATCCGTCCAGTTTTTGCCGTTCGGGAAGACGCGAATCGTGGCATCCGGGTGCGCTCCCAGCAGGTCGCAGAAGTCATGCACGTCCATCTTGAAGAACGGCTTATCCGTGCAGACGGCGGCGGCGAACATTTCCTCCTGCCATACGGAAATTACGCCCTCGTCTGGCAGCGGCTGATTCGGGTCGCAGTCCAGCCAGACCGATTCCCAATCCGCCACGGTCACAGCGAAACTCTTGTAGCGCTTGTGCGGCGCGGCGTTCATCAGGCCGTCGAACTTGTTGTAGGCGCTTTGTTCTTTGGGGTTCCGCTTGTTCATGGGGATTCCTCCTTCAATTATTCGCCTTGTTTTTTTTGCTTCCAGCAATTTCCTGCCGTTGTCCCGATACCACGTCAACGCATCATCAAAATACGACTGCACAGCCTGATCCATATTATTCTTCTGCAAGTTCCATTCCCCCACCTCCAAGCGAATTTGCAGCCGCTGTTCATCGGTCAGGCGGTAAAACCAGACATAATCAAGCTGCGCCGCGTGGGGGATAAATTCAAACAGCATACTGTCCGGATAGCGCTCCTTTGCTTCCTCAAAAAGCGTTTTCTTCCACTGTTCCACATTATCCTGCGTGATTTCTCTGCCAAAGATATAGTAGAATGTCGTCCACGCATTAACATAATAGCAAATCTGCCACAAAAACCGCTTTTTCGCGCGATACTTTTGCAGCCCCCACGAAATCACGTCCAGCAGAAAATCCTGATATAGGTCATACTCGTTTTCTGCTTCCCACGGTTCACCCAGCACCGTCAAGTCATCCACATATTCCACATAGTCTACCATCTGCTGCAACGCCAGCACAGTCAGCCCTTCGGACGGCGGCTCTTTCTGCCACACCTCCCGCAGATAGCGGTAAACCGGGAGGCGTTTCCCCTGCCGCTCCAGCTGATACACGTCCGCTTTAATTGCGAGAATATCCAGCATCCCGATGCCCCTTCCCTCAATAAAAATACTCCTGCAAAACCAGCAGCGTCACCATCGCCAGAAACCCAAACGCCCAGAGAAGTCCGCGCGTCTGGAAGAGGTTCAGCAGGAACGGGCGCGCGACAAGCACCGTCTGTGTGCCGTCGGGCGTCTGCTTCATGATGTTCACGCCCGAAAGATAGTAGGTGTTTCCGTCGTCATCGTCATGCCGAAAGCCGTTTTGCCATGCGGTATCGTACAGGACACTCTGTTCGTCGTCCGTCAGCATCTTCACGAACTGGTCATCCTTAAAATAGTAGATTTCGGACTTGTCCCACGTATCCCGATAGTACATCTCATCGCCCTGCGCACAAAGAGAAGAGAGTCCGTTGCGCCGCCTGTTGGAAAAATTGATGGTATACTGATAATTTCCCTGCAAATCGTAAACCTTCACGATGTTCAGGGTGTTAAACAGCAGGTACAGACGGTTCTCCGCAACAATCGGAGCTTCTGTTTCGCTCCAATATTTGCTGTCCCGCCGGAAGATGGTCGGAACGCCGTCCCGCATCGGATGCAGCCAATCTTCAAACGACGTAATCGAAATTGCGCCCAGAATGAAACTCATAATCAGCGTCACCAACGCCACCTTGCCCACCACATCTGGCACATACCGCTTCGCGCGTGTCTTCGCCAACGTGTCTCCCTTCCTTTCATCTGATTTTCCTTTCTTCTTTATTCGCGGCGGCGTGTTTGTTCTCCTGCTTTTTCCCAGCGTCGGGGGCTGTTTTTACAATTCGCGCGGATTTTTTCGCAAGAAAAAGCGATTCCCGGCAGGAACGCCGAGAACCGCGGGGGATGATGTTCACTTTGCGCCGCGCGCATTTTCTTCCCTTTGGCGCACTTCCCGACTGTTGGCGATGCAGCGCGCAATGCACGCCGTCGCCAGCGCTACGAAAGCAATTGCCCAGAAGATGATTTGATAATCCTGATAGATGTTCAGCAGGGGTGAGCGATGCAGGATGGTTCTCTGCTCGCCATCCGGCGCTTCCCTCACGATGTCCACGCCCGAAAGCAGGTAGGTATTTCCGGCATCGTCCTCTGTCCGGCGGCATTCCTCCGCCCGGAGCGTTTCCAGCATTGTCTCTGCCGCGTCGCCCGTCAGCCGCTGAACGAATTTATCCGCCTTGAAGCAGTAGAGTTCCGACTGCTCCCGAAAGTACATTTCGTCGTCCTTCGCATAGAGCGCAGAAATGCCGTGATGATTCTTGTTGGTCATGTTGACGGTATACAGATAATTGCCCTGCAAGTCGTAGACCTTCACAAGCTGCAACGCATCAAACAGCAGATACAGGCGATTTCCCGCGACGATGGGCGAATTGACGCGGCTCCAATACTCTCTGTCCTCCTGAAAGAGGTTCGGAACGCCGTTCTGCGCCGGATGCCGCCACTTTTCCAGCGTCTCAAACCCAGCCACCCAGAACATCCCCGCCACAAGCGCGATGATGACTGCCCACATGACTACACCCGTCAAGTCCGATTTTTTGCTTTTTGGCATCTGCGATGCTCCCCTTCTACTCAATCCGCACCTTGTACCCAAATGGTTCTTCTATCGTACCGTCCCGCATCTTGTCCCATTGCTTATCAGTCAGAATGAATCTATACGAGATGCTGGCGGCGGGTTTGCCGTTCTCGTGATATTCAAAGCAGGTCAGCAGCAAGCCATAAAACCACATTTTCTCGCCGCGACTGAAACACCAAACCCCCCGCGCCGTCACACGCTTGCGGTCGTCGCGAACATAAACCATCAGCTCGCTGATAGGTCCGCCGTTGGCGGAATAGCTATAAATGCTGATGTTATCCGTCCAGTCCAGCACGCGGTACGCTTCTACGGTCACCAGTTCCTTTTCCCGAAGGCAGGATTTTTCCCTCATTTCCGCGCAAAGCAGTTCTCCCTCTTCATCCAGATAATACGCAAAGTATTCCGCGGCTTTTTCGGGAATTTCCCGGCGGAACTGCCCTTTCCGCACATTGCCCACGCCCTCGTTGATGGGCGACGGCTCATAGTTGCCCATCGGGGTCATGTTTTTCCCCACCGTCGAATAGCGGATGCTGACGCTACTACCGATGTTCTTGTCCCGCAGCTCCTCCACCGTCAGCGGATGAAGCGCGTACCAGTCCGCAGCCTTTGTAACCGCGATAATTGCCTCTCGAAACATTCGTGCATTCCTCGTTTCTGCGCCTTGGATCCTCCATCTTCTGTATTCGCCGCCCACGTCCGCTTTTCCTGCTCACCGCACCTCTTCCATTGCATACACCCCCGCAAAGTACGCCCGAATCTCCCTGCCCTGCTTGGTGAAGGAACAGGGAATCCGCACAATATCATTCCGCCTGTTCGCCAGATTCATCTGGAACAGCCCGCGGATTCGCCCCGCAGACAGCGGTTTTCTGCTCAGCACAACGGTTTCCCAATACTTCGCGTCTGTATACAGATACGCATACGGGAACGCATCCAGCGGGAACGTCTTTTCTACCTGCCCAAACGCTTCCCCGACGGTCAACCGCCCATCTGCAAGCACCACATACTGCCGCTTTGTGCATCGGCTGTGCATCAGGAGCGCAACAGTTGCCACAATGCCTGCAAGAATCGCCAGCAGGAATGCCCACTCGCGAATCCACATAATAAAGCACAAGGTCAGAAACAGCGACAACGCCGCCGCGAAAATGCCAAGCATCCGAAATAGCACCCAGAATCCACGGTCATAGAGGTAGATTTTTCGTTCCATTTATCCTTCTCCTTTGCGCCCCCACATTGACATCCGCCGCTTTGTGTACTATACTGTACACAGTAAATCGACAATGGAGGGAAACGCCATGCCGCGCAGAAAGTTTGACACCACCCAGCGGGGAATATCCGACACTCTCACTGATGCGCCTATCGCCACGAGCATTTGCGAGAACAAGCTGGTCTATGCCGAGCGAATTCGTACCCTGCGAGCAGCGGCGAACCTATCGCAGGGCGAGCTGGCGGAAGCCATGAATCTGGGGCGCGCGGCGATTTCCAACTGGGAGACAGGGCGGACGCGCCCGGACATCGCCAACATCCCGCGCCTATGCAACGTGCTGGGCATCACCGTTGCGGCGTTCTTCTCTGACACGCCAGAGGAAGCGGGCTGGAACGACGCCGAGCGTGCCCTCATGCGGAACTATCGAAAATTGAGCGCAATCAATCAGGAGCTGCTTTCCGCGACCGCGCAGACGATGGTCGCGCTGGAAGAGCAGTATCCGGGGCTGCCGAAGCGTCCCGCCGCGCCGAAGCTGACGCCCGAACCCGCGCGCTTAGAGCTGCTGGAACTGCCATATGCGGATGACCCAGTCGCGGCAGGCACGGGCGACAGCGGATTCGCCGCCAGCGGGCACACGACGTTCCTGCACGCGACCCCCGACACGCGCGGCGCGGACATGGTATTCCGCGTCAACGGCGACAGCATGGAACCGAAATATCCCGACCACTGCAACGTGCTGGTGAAATTCACCGACGAACCGCTTGGTTCGGGCGACATCGGCATCTTTCAGGTGGACGGCGCGCTGTACATCAAGCAGTACCAGTCCGACGGTCTGCATTCGCTGAACAAGCACTTCAAAATCATGCGCCGCAAGTCCTACGACGAAGTCAAGACCATCGGGCGTGTCATCGGGATTCTGCCCGACAGTGATTTCGCCACAAGCGCGGAAATTCAAGATTTTCAGGCACAGGAAAGTCAAAATTGAATAAGTAAGAACCAGCCCGTCGGCAGCTTCCATGTCAGCGGGCTGGCATTTTTATGCTGTCTGCACTGCATCCTTGCGGAGGGAGCTGGTTTTTGCCTGATAATCTTCTTGCTCAATATAATCCGGCATCACTGCATCCGGATTGTACTGCCACGTTTCACCGTCATATTCATAGCACAGAATACCCACGTCGCCGGATTTCACCCACAGATTGTAATTATCCGCTTCAAAGCAGATTCCCCAGAAGTCCAACCGGCGGACAGGCGAAAAGGAATACAACAGCTCGCCACGTTCCTCGTCCGTAATGTCCAGCCGAATCATCATTTCCGTCGCGTCGATTTCCACGCGCAAACGACCGTCGAAGCTGTGAATCGTCTCCATCTGGAACACGCTGTCGTTCATTTTTTCGTCCTGCACCGATCCGCCGGTCGTGAACGAGAGGACGATGGCTAACATCAGGGTTAGGATGTCTTTCAGCATGGGATGTACCTCCTTGTTTTCCGACGCGCAGTCCTCCTCCGCCCGAAACGTGCTGAATTTCAACCAGATTGGTTGCTGTTCGTCACTGTGCTATTCGACGCCCCCCAAGTTCCTGCTTTTTTCCGTTTTCGGCGGAAGAATTTACAATTCGTCATAACTGGGCGAGGAGATTGTGCTTCATGCCCGCTTTTCTTGCAGCGATCGGCAGTACGCATCAAACGTGATTTCAAACCGAACCAGCCGCGGCATTTCCGCCATCTGCTGAAATCCGCAGGCACGAACGCAGCGAATCGAGCGGAGATTCTGCGGCATCACTTTCGCAACAACCCGGTCGGCGCGCAGATGCAGAAACGCCTTCGACAGCGCCGAACGCACCGCCTGCTGACCAAGCCCATGACCCCAGAGCGCATCCTCGCCAATCACATACACTATTTCGTACGCTCCCTCCATCGCCGTCGGCAACAGTTTCACGAAGCCCACGCTCTCGTTTTCCTGATGGCAGACCATGAAGAAATGCCCCGTCCGGCACAAATGGTACTGATACATCGGTTCAGGCACAGACTGCACAAGCTGTTCCAGGGACTGCGCCACGTCGGGCGCTTCGTTCAGGTACTTGGTCACAT
>ENA-UERG01002932-UERG01002932.1-human-gut-metagenome-genome-assembly--contig:-NODE-2932-length-11524-cov-3.534725_pt1 | contig 11524 bp, 9 predicted proteins | sample MGYA00242954_ERZ507954 | MGnify/ENA primary metagenome ERZ507954 (study PRJEB26167, sample SAMN06115478) | human gut metagenome | host: Homo sapiens | place: China:Sichuan | collected 2015-01-21... | reverse complement strand
GCCTTATGGTGCCAAGATGTTGACCTACATGCAGACGGTTCGTTTCCTGACCGATTATCTCGACGGTGACACCTATTACAAAATCAAATTTCCGAAACACAATCTGCAACGCTCATACGCCCAGTTCAAATTACTGCAAAGCATTGAAGAACACGAGCAGGAGATGTCAGATTACATTGCATCGCTGTAGTCGATCCAGTTCCAAACGCCATATCCTAAACAAAGAAAGATGGGATTCGGCCCAGAACAACGAAATCAAAATCGAGATGTAATGTTACACTTCAATCGTTTACAACGCTAAAGAAGAAGCAATAGATTGAAAACTTAGATATGCAATTCTCCATTTCATGTGAACTGCACATAAAAGTGTACATCTAAAGAGCTTTACCGCATATCAAAACAGCAAACGATTAATAATAAATCAAATAGAGTATTCACCTAAAAAAACGGTTCTTTTCAGGGAACCGTTTTTTTTACTACTTTTACCGAAACAAATCCCATCTTTCGTAGATCGGATTCTCTCAAACCTTGACGCATGAATGCTCTTGCCACAGATATATCGGAAAACAGTTCATCCATCCGCATCTCCCTGATTATTGCCACCTACAACCGGGCAGATTGCCTGCTCCGCACACTGAATAGTGTTGCAGCACAGAGTCTCAATCCTGCACTGTACGAAATTATTGTCGTGAACAATAACTCTACGGATCATACGGCTGAGACTTGCCACAAGTTTGCCGACGGACATACCGAACTGCACTTTCACATGGTGACAGAGGTTCGTCAAGGGCTCTCTCACGCCCGAAATTGTGGGATTGCACACGCTTCAGGAGAGTTTTTTGCAATAATCGACGACGACGAACTAATCAATCGCGATTTTCTTAAAAATTACTACGATTTTTTCCTGACTCACCCTACAGTGGCAGCTTGTGGCGGCATCGTAACTCCTCTGTATGAATTTACCGTTCCAAAATGGCTGAGCCGCTATGCGGAACGTCCCATTGCCGGCACACTTTATTATGGGGAAAAAATTATTCCTTTCCCCAAAGGGAAATATCCAGGGGGAGGTAATATGGCCATTCGCCGCTCGGCTATTGATCAATACGGTGCATTTGATCCCAATCTCGGACGTACCGGCACCTCTCCGATGGGTGGAGAAGAGAAAGATCTGTTTGCCCGTCTGCGGGCTGCCGGAGAGCAGATTTATTATGTTCCTGGAGCCATCATCTACCACATCATTCCCCAAGAGAAGCTCTCGCCGGACTATTTCGACCGATTAACAAAAATGGTCGGCAAAAGTGAACGGGTACGAACCCGTCACATGGGTATTGGGGCTTACTGCAAACGACTTTTCAGCGAAGGCATCAAGTGGGGAGGAACGTGTGTTTTGGCTCTCGGTTATTTGCTGCGGGGAGAATCCGCCAAAGGCCATTACCTGTTCAAAATGCGCTGGAACATCACACGTGGACTGCTCGGCTGGATCAAATAATGTCACGACTTGTATAAAGGCGACAGTAATTACACTGGCAGCAGCCTACTGACCTGTCTAAGTCGGCCCATAGCTTTCTATATCCAAGAGGGTGATAATGCTGCAGCCAAATTACTACCCCAATATTTCACCGTCAGTATAGTATAAAGCCAAAGATAATCAAGGCACAGGGGAACTATCCCAGAAGGCCTTTTTTCGAGATCAACCAAGTTACCCTTTTATAAAGATCCAGCAATGGACGTCGCCAAGCCACGGGCAGACGATTCAGCACCCACAACTTCCACCACCCCAAACGGTAGTGTCGATTGTAGGCATACCGCCGTTCCACTTCACGTGCTGCAGCGGTATAACCATAAATGGTATGCACCAAGGCCTTACCAATTTCGCAACGGGCGATAAACTCATTACAATCGGGAGTTGATGGGTCATAGAATTCCCAAAACGAATAAGGAGTCTGCTCCATGGTATAATTCTGTGCCGAACGGTTCTGCGCCATCAGATTGAATTCCGAATAGCGTTGTGGAGAGTAGCAAATCGGATAGTTGCGGGCTATTTTCGTCCAAACATATTGATCTTCACCCAACTTCATCCCTTCGGGGAAACCGCCCAACTGCTCAAAAACTGCCCGGGGAATCGTCACACTTGAGGTTTGGGTAAGATTGACATGCATGGCTGTCCGGAAATAGTTCGCCACGACGCCCTCCTGCATGCCCGTTTCGTTGGGGAAGACCCCTTCGGGACGATGCACTTCGAACCCCATGCAATACATTCCGCATCCGGGATAACGCTCAATCAATCCGGTGACCCGCTCCAAATATTCCGGTTTCCAGAAATCATCGGCATCCAACAGGGCAATATAGTTGCCACGAGCATGCGCAATGCCACAATTCCGTGCAACCGACACTCCGCCATTTGCTTGTCGAATCAACTGCAATGTGGGCAACTGAGCCTTCATCTGCTCGACCAGCTCTGCTCCGCCATCGGTCGAACCGTCATCAACAACAATCACCTCCATCGGGGCATACCGCTGTGAGGCCACCCCTTCGAGGGTGTGGATAATCTCCTTCGCCTTATTATAAAGCGGTATAACCACCGAAAAGTCGATCTTCATGTTTTTATTAATTAAGCAGGCAATGCTTCACTTCATTCGTTTCTCAACATACTGACATCAAGCAGCCTTCTTTTGGACTTCGTTTCAACAGGGACACAACGACTAACATCCCGTGCACTTGCTCAACACGCCTAAACACAAATGGTTCCAACTATCCCGCCATCCTTTTACGATAAAGCTGCTTTATGCGGTACAGGCTCTAAAAACACCCATTCACTGACCACTATTTCTGCGAGGGGCGATCCACTGCAATACGATCCAGGGTAGAGGAGACCTGCTGTTGCAACTCCTTCACCCGGTTGCGGATACGATCACACAACCCGGCATAATCACTCCACAGCCCATCAATCTTTTCGCACACTCGATCCACAATTTCACCACTGCGCCACAGAGCATCTTGATCTGCCTCGATCACCAACGCCTGTTGATCCAGACTATCCCCGATAACCCCCCGGAACTTCGTACTATACGACAGCGAAATTGCCGGTTTCCCGCCTTGGAATGTCGATACGGCTGCATGCATGCGTCCTGTTATGGTAAACAAACCTCCCTGCAACACAAAACGGGCCCGGGTCTGATATATTTTATCGGTGATCACCACCGTTCGTGCCTGGATTGTCTCCGGCAGACGGACATACAACTTTTCGATGTACTCCCGTTCATCCCCATAACGACCGAACGTATGAGCCAGCAAGACAATCTTTTTATCAGCCAGCCGTTCCGTATCAGCCAACCGACAAATCATCTTTTGGAAACAATCCAAATAGTCGGTTTCTGATTTACAGTAATATTTTCCGCCCCGCTGACCCGCCGAAACCACAACGGTGAAGTAACCATCCGGCGTCAATCCGTAACGGTTCAACACCTCGCGGCCCAGTTCACGATCCAACTGCAACGGCAAATCGGCAAAAGCCAGATCCGCACTCAAGGCACACGACACCTTAAAGTTATCACGCATGTAATCGACACTGACCCGATCCCGGGCATAGATCTCCAACCTCGGCATCAAATAGCGAACAGCCAACTGATTGTACAGCGTTGAAAAGGGGCCGAGCGTCTGACCGAGCAGGATCACACGAGTTTGGAACGACGCCTCCCACTTTTTGAAGATATTTATGATGGGATCCGTTTTGGAGTAGTATTCCGAGATATCGTCGCCGCCCAGGACAATCAATCGGTCAAAGCCTCCTCCCTCCGGAGAGAAGAGCAGATGGTAAAGCCGGTGTAGCCTCCGTCCCCAAATATTGGAGATCGAAGCGGTATAACGGTCGGCAGGTTCGTAACGATACAGTCTGATCGCTCCCCGCAGCTCTTTGCGAACCGCCTCCAGGGTCGCATCATCGGCAAAATCACAATAAAACTCCACCTCCGATACACCGTACCGATCAGCCAGTCCCTGCACGGTCACCAACCCCATCATGCCGGTTCCGTAGTTGTCCAAACTTTGAAAATGTTCGATCAGAATACGTTTCATCTTCTTTTAAATTGTCCTTGATCGCCTGTCACACAATACGCGATCCCAAACTATATACACCCGAACGTTTACCGCAGCAACCCGAACCTCTTCAAAGCACCACGTATTTTGCGACGCATCCGATCCTTGAAGGTTCGTCGGGTCAGATAGGAGATCAGCGCTGGCAGATCATCCGATGTTTTGTAGCGGGCAAAGAAACGGGCCCGATTGCGGTGCGGTTTGACCGAACGCATCAGACAGGGGTTTCCCGGCAACGCCTCTGCCAACGGCGTCTCGATATATTGCAAAGAGTCCGCAATTGCAGCAAAGGCTTCTCGTCCCTTCTCCGTAAGTGGAACGACCAAAGAGGTGCCCCGATTGTCATCCATCTCGGGGTGTTTATCCCCGATGCACCAGTAGTCGGCAATGGTCATGTCGCTCCCAGCCGAGAAACGGCGTGCCGGACACTCGTGACACGATGGCCGAATATAGAGGTTGTGCAGAAATCCCCGCATAAACATGTTGTGCGTAAAGGGTTCCGAGATTCGGATCTCTTTGGGCTCGCCTTGGTCTTCGCGGCTGTAATGCGACACGACACAATAACGTCCCCAACCACGATCCTCCTTGTTGCGGAATTCGAGACGGTCGAAACGATACGCCCCTTGAGCCTCGACCTTGCGGGTCTGCTGGGCCAAATAACGAGCATAGACATCCGGTGACGGCACACCATGACAGAGCACATCCACCGCCAACAGCTTTTCATAAGGACGCCCCATGAACCGTTTCAGACCAGCGATCTGGCAAGAGGTTCCTACAAACATCACCTCTCGATCCTGTTTAAGCAGCGCCAGAGCCCGACGGAACGAGTCTCCAATCCGGCTTTGGGTATATTTCGATCCTCGCAGCAAGGCCAACTCTTCCAACGTCTCTGCTGAATCGTGCATCACCATAAAATCGGAATCGAAACGGGCTCCGAACACCACACCACCACGAGCAATCACCTGCTCGGCCAACAGCGTAAAGACGCCGCCAGAGGAGCTGGCCATTCGGATCGTCTCGTTCGTATTCCGGCAGGCATAAACCGGCAATGAGGCGGGATCGGGAGCTTCATTGCGGTGCAATACAGGACAAACCTTCTCGCATAATCCACAATCGATGCAGAGGCTCTGATCGATCACCGGATAGAGGAACCCTTCAGCATCGGGTTGCATCGTAATGCACTGTTTCGGACACTTTTCCGCGCAGGCTGTACAGCCACAGCAAGCTTCGGGTCGCAGAATCTGGATCATATTATTCGATTTACGTCCTGTCAGGACGGTTTATAACTTGCAATATCTGAATCAAAAACATGGTTATTGTACCAACAGGTTACATCCTCGGATTTCACTTCCCGAGATACGGCCCAAAATACGGAAACTTCCATCATCATAGACTTTACCTAGATCCTGGGTCTGCAAGAAGCTGCACGAATAGAGGTTGGCCAAATCGATCAGATTGACTCCTCCGGTCGCACCATTCGGCAGCAGACGAAACGGATCATTCAGATCCCGAACACAAATCCGCATCCAGGGTGGTGTACGGAATATGCCATTCCCGTCGGAGTAGGCCTGAGACATTAACTCCGCCATACCATATTCAGAATGGATCGACTGAACACCAAAAGCATCACACAACAGACGGTGAAACTCCTCGCGTGGCAGCTCTTCACGACGGCCTTTCATTCCCCCGGTCTCCATCACGATCACATCGCGCAGGGCTCCGCGTTGCTCTTCGGCCAAATCCCAGAGGGCATAACTGACGCCCAGCAAGATTTTCTTGCCTTGATGCGCTTCCATGTCTCGCAACAAAGCATCGTGATCATAGAGGTAAAAGCCTCCGCCACCCCGACGGATCAACCCCTCCACCATGTAGATCAACGACGAGCCTTCACGTTCGAGATAGTTGGGTAAGAGGGCATAGATTGCCGTCTGCTCCGCCGGACCATAAAACAACTCGAAAGATCGGGTAAAGTCCTCTTCTTAGATCCGGAGATCGGCCACATAATGGCGTGATGGGGTCTGCCCCGTCGTACTGCTACTGGTAAAGATCTGTTGTGGAGGATTCGAACCGCAATAGACTCGATGGCTCTTGAAGAGTTCGATCGGCAGAAACGGAATCTGTTTCGGACATTCCACAGCTGCAGGATCGACACCCAACAGCTCGAGGTACTCCCGATAAGGAGCACAAGCCTCTACCTGGAACCGAAACACCTCCAAAGTCATTCGATCGAAATCGGCTTGGGTTGCAATCGAAAATATAGATTTTGTATCGATCATATCTACCTCTTTCCTCCTCACTAAAACGCTCTATACACTCTCGAAAATCACTACGATCAATCCTTCAACACCATAAGTCTGCCTCCGGATGAGGTTTTATTGAGGGGATTTGTTTGTGACCAATCCATATTCCACTTCTATTTCGGAAGCAGATCTGAAGGTATGAACACTATTTTACACTTGAGGTTTCGAGCAGGTAACGTTCACAATCGATCGCTGCCATACAGCCCGATACGGCTGCCGTGATGGCCTGACGATAACGCGGATCCTGTACATCACCAGCTGCGAAGACACCCTTTACACTGGTTTCGGAACATCCCGGAACGGTTTTAATGTAACCCTCCTTATCCAGCTCAAGCTGCCCTTCGAAAAGTTGTGTATTGGGGTGATGGCCGATGCCCAGGAAAAAGCCGAAAGCATTGATCACCCGCTCTTCACCGCTGGTATGACGTACCAAAGCACCGGTCACACCGTTATCATCCCCGAGCACTTCGACCGTTGTGTAGCCGAACAATACCTCAATGTTGGGGGTATTCATCACACGCTCCTGCATGGCTTTCGATGCCCGCAGATAGTCCTTGCGCACCACCATATAGACCTTGTTGCAAAGCGTAGCCAAATAGGAGGCCTCTTCGCAAGCGGTATCTCCACCACCGACCACAATCACATCCTTCTTCCGATAGAAGAACCCATCACAAGTAGCACAGGCCGAAACACCCATACCCCGATAACGCTGTTCAGAGGGCAAGCCGAGATATTTGGCGGTTGCACCGGTAGCTATGATCAATGCTTCGGTTTCGATTTCACGTCGTTCGTCCACCACCACTTTGAAAGGTCGCACAGACAGATCCACACGCGTCACCACCCCGAAACGGATATCCGCTCCGAAACGTTGCGCTTGTTTTTTCAGATCCTCCATCATCTCCGTTCCGCCGATTCCCTCGGGATAACCGGGAAAATTTTCAATGTCGGTTGTGGTCGTTAACTGGCCGCCCGGTTCCATGCCCTCATAAAGAACCGGATTGAGGTTGGCACGTGAAGCATATATGGCGGCTGTATAACCTGCAGGCCCGCTGCCGATAATCAGGCATCTGGTTTTCTCTGTATCCATTGCAGTAACTTTTAATTCATTTGAAAACAAAGATAACTTTTTTATTTGGTTTCCATAGGCTCGGCAAAATGCAACTTTTACAATCGCAAATCGCCCATTCAACGGCTTAGTCTCACAAAAAATCCCTATTTTTGAAAATATTTAAGTTATCTCTCAATTCTTGCGGCACATGTTTTCACCGAAATCGCTTGGCATCATCACTATATCCATTTTATTTTCAGCTTGTTCTTTCACAAAATCATTATATAAAGACAAGCAGGTCAGTCGATACAATCCCAATGCTTCGACTGTAGACAAAGATTACTCGAACCCCGAAGAGAGTGAACAGGAAGAGGAGGCCATGCGATCAGAGTCCTCCAGAACCGAATTACTACAAGCAGAAGAGGCTGCTTGTGAAGGAACTCCCATGCTCTACGAACCTCTGCCCAAATATGAATTTGGGAACAATGAAAGTGAACATGTTCGTATCCCGATTAATTTAAACAATCCTTTCCCCTCATCTGGAGAACTTGTAATTCCATTGGACCAACTCGAAAAGGACTTTTGTTATCCATATCCTGGCAAACAAATCTCGCCGTATGGTTACCGAGGACGTTCCATGCACACCGGAGTTGACATCAAAGCAATTCCAAACGATACGATCCGAGCCGCATTTTCAGGAGTCGTACGCATGTCGAAACCATACAGCGGCTATGGGAATATCATCGTCATCCGCCATTACAATGGCATTGAAACGGCTTATGCGCATAACTCCCGCAATTTAGTTAAGTTCCATGACGTGGTCAAAACTGGCGATCCGATCGCACTGGCCGGACGTACCGGACGGGCTACGACCGAACATCTCCATTTTGAATTCCGTGTAGCCAGCCAGGCATTGAATCCCAACCTGCTGATCGATACTGAAAATCGCACATTACAACACCACACTTTATACCTGTATAATCGAGGTGGCACTGTCAAAGCCTCCACTCAACCTCTCGATGCCTCAACACTCGCTTCGGAGCAACGCACAGAAGAGAATGCAAGTTCCGTTTCCATCAATAGTTCGACAGCGACATCCTCAAACAAAAGTGCCCACAATTCATCCAAGGCGGTATATCACAGAATACGCAAAGGAGAAACGCTTTCACATTTAGCGCGTAAATACTCTACCACTGTAGCCAAGATTTGCCGACTCAACAATATCAAACCAACCACGATTCTGCAGATCAACCAACGCCTGCGCGTAAAATAACGGTTTTTACATGAAGCTCATCGAATTCATCATTGCCTCATCGTTGTTGACCCTGCTACCCGGGCCGGACATTCTCTTTGTCTTGACTCAAAGCATGATCCACGGACGTAAGGCCGGAATATCGGTAGCTTTGGGACTTTGTTCAGGGCTTTTTGTCCACACGGCAGCTGCTGCATTCGGATTGTCGCTGATCATCTCCTCATCGCCAACATTGTTTGCAATAATCAAGTATGCGGGAATACTTTATCTGCTTTGGATGGGCTACGCATCCTTGCGCGGATATTATAAACAGCGAAACAAGACAACCGAAAACAAAACTGCCCCATTAGACAATCCAGTTCCCACTTCGGACACACCTTTTGCTTCAACACCATCCGACTTGCAGTGCACAGCAAATCAATTCAACACCCCATCTGGCATCCAATTATCCAATAGCCCGACACACGATCAACACGCCTCTACTTCATGCGCAACCATTGAAACAATCTATAAACCGGACCAAGCAGAAGCAACAATTTTAAAAAGTTCCGAAACAGCAACGACGCCGGCAGAGGCATCCACAGCGACGACCTCCGCTACTGCCAAAACAACGCTGGAAGAGACCTCTCCATCACGTTTGTATCGGATTGGTGTCACCATGAACCTCCTGAATCCCAAAGTGATTCTTTTCTTTTTGGCCTTCTTCCCGCAATTTATCGACAAGCAGAGTACAAGTCCCAAAACGGACATGCTTCTTTTGGGAGCTGTTTTTGCCCTGGTTGCCGTCGTAATCTTTACCTCAATTGCAACTGTAGGAGCCTTTGTTGCGGATAAACTCTCCATCGGCCAAATGTCCCCACGGCTGTTAGCCTGGATTCAAGCCGGTGTCTATTGGCTCATCGCCGTACTGTTGCTCTTCTTCTAAGCCCGTATTTTTACTGCAACCTCCATCTGGGATTTCTGCACGCCACGGACTCAATCTAAAACACGTCCTTTAAGGATAATAACCGGACTCAGTTATCAAAACAGGCCTCCATTCCCAATCAAAAAATAGGCATTCTTCCACCATACGAAAAGAACGCCCATTGGGATAATTAATCAAGTTGCTTTCACAACAATACCGTACGCCACATGCCCTTTGACACACAGTTGAGCACACGCATCGTTATTCTTGACAGCCTCGAAAAGTAAAATGTTTTTGCATCAAGTAGCTATAACCGATCGTAATCAATGAGGTGATCACTTGGGATGGGGTCGGATAGATTCCCAACACCTCGACAAAAAACTTCAAACAGATATAATTCAACACAATCGATCCCGTCACACTGATCATATAACGAAATAACTGCGTTCTACCCCGTAACGGAGACTGTTTGAATGCGATATGTTTTTGTGACCAAAATCCAGTAAAGAAGGTGATCGGAAAAACAATCAAAAAAGCAGCAATATAAGGGGATACCGCTACAACACCCAGATCAACGATCTTTTTATCGAGGATGAAATTATAGAGAACGGCGTACAGCACCCAGTTCAAGCCGAGATTCAAGCCGCCACAAACAGCATAACGAAAAGTTTGTAAAGGCAATACCGCCCGAATGGGTCGGATATAGAAAAAATCAATATATCGGGTTAAATGTTGGGCTAAAGTCATATTTGAATTCCAAAATGCTATTCCATATCAAAAAGCAATCGGTCTGTCGTTGATACGCAACAGCCCGACTTCATCAAAACTCTACCTGCTCTATCTCCCATACAAGAGAGTATCATAGAGACCTCCACCATCTGCAAGAGTTTATGACTAACAATTACCCCTTGCGTTTCGTTGACGCAGAATGCTGAGTCGCAGTTGCCATACCAGGCAACTTGTCTTGCAGCATCTCTTTTTGACGCTCCTGGAGGGCATACATCTGATCGCGATAACGTGCTGCTGCCGTAAAATCCAAATCACGCGCCGCACTCTCCATCGCCTCACGAGCCAAACGGATCGCCACCTCAATATCCCGATCAGTCATATAGGCTGCAACCGGATCGGCTGCCGCACTCAATGGCTGACCACTCAGATCATACGTCGTACTCAATGACTCTCCGGAGAGCATCTTCGTGCCGCTCTTGATCGCCTGACGTGGCATCACCCCATGTGTTGCATTGTAATAGAGCTGCTTTTCACGACGGCGGTTGGTATCCTGAATCGACTGGCGCATCGAATCGGTAATCGTATCAGCATACATGATCACCCGTCCGCCTACATTACGGGCTGCACGGCCTGAGGTCTGGGTCAATGAACGGGCACTGCGCAGGAACCCCTCCTTGTCAGCGTCCATAATGGCAACAAGTGAAACTTCAGGCAAGTCGAGCCCCTCACGCAACAGGTTCACCCCGATCAACACATCGAACAGCCCGCCGCGCAGATCATCCAAAATCTGCACCCGCTCGAGCGTATCGACATCAGAGTGGATGTAGCGGCAACGGATCCCCATGTGATCGAAATATTTATAGAGCTCTTCGGCCATGCGTTTGGTCAGTGTCGTCACCAAAATCCGCTCATCGATGCGGGCCCGTTTATCGATCTCTTCCACCAGGTCATCGATCTGATTGAAAGTAGGGCGAATCTCAACAGACGGATCGACCAATCCGGTCGGACGAATAAACTGTTCAACGACAGAACCTTCAGACTTGATCAACTCATAATCGGCCGGAGTGGCACTGACATAGATCACCTCATTTTCGAGGGCTTCAAACTCCTCAAAACGCAGAGGGCGGTTGTCCACAGCAGCAGGAAGCCGATAACCATATTCAACCAGATTGTGTTTACGCGACGCATCTCCTCCGTAC
>ENA-UERG01002930-UERG01002930.1-human-gut-metagenome-genome-assembly--contig:-NODE-2930-length-11528-cov-3.159025_pt1 | contig 11528 bp, 12 predicted proteins | sample MGYA00242954_ERZ507954 | MGnify/ENA primary metagenome ERZ507954 (study PRJEB26167, sample SAMN06115478) | human gut metagenome | host: Homo sapiens | place: China:Sichuan | collected 2015-01-21... | reverse complement strand
GCAGCATCCCGAAATAGTCCAGCGTTTTCAGCAGCCACACCGTGAATTTCAGGAACACGCCGGGAATCAGCGTGAGTGCACCCGCCGTGTTGTCAAAGCTGGAATCCAGAGGCGTGTTTTTGACGTTCTCCACGGCGGATTGCAGCTTGCGGTAGACATCGTCGGCGGTGTCATGGGGATTCAGGTGCACCTTGACGATGGTGTCCGGGGAGTCGGCGGTCATTTCCTTTTTGATGGTCATGCAATACTGAATGTCGTCGCCATGCGTATAGACCTTCTGTCCCGCGAGGAACCGGTTCAGGCCGGGATAGCGGCACATGCCCCGGCAATAGGCCGCCAGCAGAACATGGGTGATGCCGAAGCTGGTCAGACCCTCCCGGCGCTTGCGGCGGATGTAGCGGTCAATGTGAGTGATCTCCAGAGAATCTTCAAAGAGATTGGACGAGCCGTTCCGGGTGACCATGATGTAGGGGGAAACCTGCGCCATGGGGGGCAGGGTGCGCAGACGGCGTCCGTCGGTGCGGTCGCCCCATGTGGGGTGGTACTCGTCCACCGGATGCACCCGGATGCCGAAAAGAAGGACCAGCATTCCCAGAACCATGAGAAAGTCCGGCAGGCATTTGCCGCCCGCGTAATAATCGTGTTGAAGCAGGAACGCCCGGTAGCAATACATTAGGAACAGCAGCGGGCAGCACAGAATGGGAAACAACAGCAGCACGGCGTGCTTGCGGCGTCCGGCGGTGATATCCGTGTAGAGGAAGGCGAAGAAGATCACCGCGACCCAGAACAGGAACGCCATCAATCGACTGGAAACGCCGACGGAGAAGGTCAGGCCCGCGTACAGAGCCATGAGCCAGACGGGAATGGCGGTCTTATAGAACTGTTCTTTTCCGGACAGGAGGGCGATGAGCGCGTACAGCAAGGCCGCCGCGATTGGCAGAACGATTTGGCTCCACACGAAATGCGCGTCTCCGGACCCTTTCAAACCGGAGAGCGCAATGCGGGCCACTGCCGAGCAGACCATGCACAGCGCCATCAGCCAGGTCAGCGCGTTTTTGCGGCTGACATAGAGATGAATTCTGTTTTTCATAACAATGTAATTATAACAAACCTCACCGGGCTTGGCAATAAGAAAAGCGGGCGAAACGCCCGCTTTTTGGAAAAACTTAAGGATTTCCGGCGAAGGGAAACGAAAACGGAGTACCGAATTTACAGCGATTTCGTAAGAGCCGCGATGAACGCCGGGGTCGTGCCGCAGCAGCCGCCCAGCAATGCGGCACCGTTGTCCCGGCACTGACGCATGATTCCGGCGAATTCTTCCGGTGTCTGGGCGTATACGGCGGTACCCTGATCGTTGATGGTGGGAATGCCTGCATTGGGCTTGCAGATCAGGGGAATCTTCACACTGCGGCGAAGCTTTGACACCAGATGGGGTGTCAGCACGTCCGCCGCCACGCAGTTGAAGCCAACGGCGGCCGCACCAGCCGCTTCCAGATCGCGCAGCACCTTCCCGCCGTCCGCCCCGGAGAACAGCGCCCCGTCCGACTGCATGGTGAAGGTGTACATGGCGGCTCCCGCGCCTTCCAGCTCGGCGGCGGTGAGAATGGCCTCTGCCTCCTGCGCGTAAAGCAGGGTCTCGCCGATGAGCAGATCGGCCCCGCCGTCGATCAGACCGCGGATCTGGCGGCGGTAATTCTCCACCAGCAGGTCGAAGCAGTCCGGGTTCCAGCTCTCGCAGTAAACGGCCAGCGTGGTCAGGTCGCCCGCAATGAGGCATCCGGGGGCGGCGGAGCGGGACAGAGCAACCAGCGCTTCGTTGATCTTCTCCGTTTGGGCGTCCATGCCAACGGTTTTCAGGGCGATGGGCTGCGCCTGAAAGGTGGGGGCGTAAATGATCTGGCTGCCCGCGGCGGCGTAGGCGCGCTGGAGCGCGACCAGAGGTTCCGGGTTTTCCAGCACCCACTACTCGGTGCAGCAGTCCTTGGGCATTCCGGCGGCGCGGAGGTTGGAGCCGGTAGCGCCGTCCAGAATGCGGACGCCCTCCTGAATCTTCTGCTGAAATTCTTCTTTTGTAAGCATAAGGATACCTCTCTTGATGACCAGCCCGGGAATGTGCATAATGCGGCGCGTCCCGGCAAAAACTGGAGAATGGATTTGACGTGATTATAAACGATTTTTGAATGGATTGCAACAGGCATTGACCTTTTGGGGAAAATCTGCTACTATAGCGAAAACTTGGGAAATTTTTGGGAAGCCGTCAAGTTTGGCTTTCCCGGAATTTCAAGGAAAAGGAGACACATTTTATGAAGAAAACAGTCTTAAGAGAATATGCACGCCTGATCGTCCGCAGCGGTGCCAATGTCCAGAAGGGGCAGGAGGTGCTGATTTACGCCGATCTCGACCAGCCGGAATTCGTCCAGATGGTCGTGGAGGAAGCCTATAAGGCCAAGGCGAAGAAGGTCACCGTGGAGTGGAACTACCAGCCCCTGCAGAAGCTCCATGTGCGCCACCAGTCCGTCAAGACGCTGGGCGAGGTGCCCGAGTGGCAGAAGGCCAGATTGCAGCACTATGTGGACGTGATCCCCTGCCGCATCCACCTGATGTCCGAAGACCCCGACGGCCTGAAGGGCATCAACATGGCGAAGCTTGCCAAGTCCCGTCAGCTGCGCTATCCCATCGTGAAGCCCTACAGCGATCAGCTGGAAAACAAGGATCAGTGGTGCATTGCCGCCGTCCCCGGCGCGGCCTGGGCGAAGAAGGTCTTCCCCGGAATGCGCACCGGCGCCGCCATGGAGAAGCTGTGGGAGGCCATTCTGTTCACATCCCGTGTGACCGACGACCCTGTGAAGGCCTGGGAGGAGCACAACGCCGACCTGCATGACCGCTGCGCTTATCTCAACAGCCTGCACATCCGCAGCCTGCACTACACCGCCGAAAACGGCACCGACCTGACCGTGGGTATGATCCCCGAGGGCGAGTGGAAGGGCGGCGGAGACACCAGCCTGCAGGGCATCTTCTTCAACCCCAACATCCCCACGGAGGAGTGCTTCATTTCTCCCAAGCGGGGCGAAGCCGAGGGCATCGTCTATGCCAGCAAGCCCCTGAGCTATCAGGGTCAGCTCATTGAGAATTTCTCCGTCCGCTTTGAAAAGGGCAAGGCCGTGGAGGTCAAGGCGGAGAAGGGCGAGGAGCTGCTCAAGACCATGATCGCCATGGACGACGGCGCGTCCTATCTGGGCGAGTGCGCGCTGGTGCCCCAGCACAGCCCCATTGCAGAGAGCGGCATCCTGTTCTATAACACCCTGTTCGACGAGAACGCCGCCTGCCATCTGGCGCTGGGCATGGGCTTTGCCGACACCATCAAGGATTTCCAGAATAAGACGCTGGACGAGTGCCGGGCGCTGGGCATCAATGATTCCATGATCCACGAGGACTTCATGATCGGCTGCGACAGCATGAACATCGACGGCATCTGCGAGGACGGCAAGGTCGTACCCATTTTCCGCAGCGGCAACTGGGCATTCTGATCGGAAAAACCGCTGACGCACCACGATTTTTCGATTTTTTGAAAAAATCGAAAAAAGTGCTTGCATTCTCCGACACTTTATGATATGATATCCGGGCGATTAAAGATTGCCCGGGGCTACTATGCCCTTTAACTGATAAGAAAGAGGTGAACGAAATGAAGGAAGGTATCCATCCCAAGTACGAACAGACCACCATCCGCTGCGCGTGCGGCAATGTCTTTACCACTGGTTCTACCAAGAAGGACATTCGTGTTGAGATCTGCTCCAAGTGCCACCCTTTCTATACCGGCAAGCAGAAGCTGGTTGACACCGGTGGACGTGTTGATCGGTTCAACAAGCGGTTTGGCCTGAAGTAAGACCCGCAAATCCCGCACTGCGTGATGCAGTGCGGGATTTTTGTATTTTTATGGTTGTTCACGGCGCGGATGTGTGGTATAATAGAAGAAATGGTATGAGGGGAAGTGCCGCCGGAGGAGAAACCGGGGTTCCCCATGAGAAAAACGGAGGTAACATGGAAGAAAGATTTGATAAACAGACGCAGGAACGGGCGGTTCTGGTGGGACTGAACGCGGACTGCTTTGCTGAGGAAGATACCGCCACCGAAAGCACACTGGGCGAGCTGGAAGACCTCCTGGAGACCGCGGGAGGCTTCTGCACGGGCAAGGTGCTGCAAAACCGCCATACCCCTGATTCCCACAGCTTCATCGGCGAGGGAAAAGCGCAGGAGGTGCGAATGCTGGCGGAAGCGACCCAGTCCACCATGGTCATTTTCGACAACGAGCTTTCTCCCGGCAACATCCGGGCGTTGGAGGAAATTATCGGGCTTCCCGTTCTGGACAGAAGCGCCCTGATTCTGGACATTTTCGCCCAGCGGGCAAAGACGAAGGAAGGCCGGCTTCAGGTGGAGCTGGCGCAGTACAAATATCTGCTGCCCCGACTGTCCGGCATGGGTACGAGCCTTTCCCGGCAGGGCGGCGGCATCGGCACCCGGGGCCCCGGCGAGACCAAGCTGGAATCTGACCGGCGGCATATCCGGGAGCGCATCAACCGTCTGGAAGAAGAGCTGGAGCAGGTGCGCAAGGTGCGCTCCGTCCAGCGGGAGCGGAGAATGAAAAATTCCGTTCCGGTGGTGGCCATTGTGGGCTACACCAACGCGGGAAAATCCACCTTGCTCAATCAGCTCACCGGCGCGGGAATCCCCGCCAACAACCGGCTGTTTGACACGCTGGATACCACCTCCCGGCTTCTGACGGTTTCCGACAATCTGGACGTGATCCTTTCCGACACCGTAGGATTTATTGCAAAACTGCCCCACCATCTGGTGGACGCTTTCCGGGCGACGTTGGAGGAACTGGAATTTGCCGACCTGCTTCTGCACGTCATTGACGCTTCCGACCCCCATCTGGAAGAGCATATCGCCGTGGTGGACAGGCTGATCTCCCAGCTGGCCAAGCCGGAAACCCCGGTGCTGAAATGCTACAACAAGGCCGATCTGGTGTATTCCGACGACATTCCCGTGGGGAAGAATATTGTTGCCATCTCCGCCAAGCGGGGCATCAATATGGACGGGCTGCTGAAAGCCATCGAGAGCGCCCTGAACCATGCCCGGCACCATGTCTTGGTGCGCCTTCCCTACGCCATGGGCGGCATGGTAGAGACGCTGCATGACGGCGCTCAGGTCAAGAAAGTGGACTACACCCCGGAGGGCATCGAGATCGAGGCCGTCGTGGACGGAATCCTCTACGGCAGACTCCGGGAATATATCATCGGGGAGTGCTGAGAATTGGACGAGTATCTGATACCCACCCAATTTGGCGAAGCGGAATTCGTGGAAAAGAAGTCCCGCTTCATCGGCCGCGTCTGGCCTGTGGACACCGAGGAAGAAGCTCTGGCGAAAATTCAGGAGATGAAAAAGAAGCACTACGACGCCACCCACAACTGCTGGGCGTACATCATCAGAGACGGCGCGGTGCGCTTCTCCGATGACGGCGAACCCGGCGGCACTGCGGGAATGCCCATGCTGCAGGTTTTGCAGCGGGAAGGTCTTTTTAACGTGGTGTGCGTGGTGACGCGGTATTTTGGCGGCATTCTTTTGGGTGCCGGGGGACTGGTGCGAGCTTACACAAAAGGCGCGAAAATCGCTGTGGACGCTGCGGGCAAATCCATGAAGCGGGTATGGACGGCGGTGTACGTGCCGTGCCCCTATCCCTTCTACGAGCGGGTCAAACTGGAAGCCGCCGCCTTTGGGGGCATCCTCCGCAAGACGGATTTCGGCGCGGAGGTGGAGCTGGAGCTGCTGTTCCCGGAGGGACAGGTCAGCGCCTTTCTGGAAAAACTCACCGACCTGTCCAGCGGAACCGTGGAGGGCATGGAAACCGGGCAGGAATACCGGGCGTTTCCGGTGGAGACTACATAAACAAAGTGGAATAAGGAATGAGGGAATTACCATGACTGTGCGGGAAGAACTGGAATGGCAGGAGCATAAGCGACTGAATCCTCTGGCGGCCTTCGCCGACCAGAGCAGGGGACGTCTGAGGTTTGAAGAACCCCGGGCGGAGGACGTGCGTACCTGTTACCAGAGGGACATTGACCGCATTGTCCATTCCAAGTCCTTCCGCCGCCTGATGCACAAGACGCAGGTGTTTTTGCAGCCTGAGGGCGACCACTACCGCACCCGGATGACCCACACATTGGAGGTCAGCCGCATTGCTGGAACCATCACACGGGCGCTGGGGCTGAACGAAGATCTGGCGGAAGCCATTGCCATGGGGCATGACCTGGGACACACTCCCTTCGGCCACGCCGGGGAGGACGTTCTGAGCCAGTGCCTTGGCAAGCCTTTCCGCCACAATGAGCAGAGCCTGCGAGTGGTGGACATTCTGGAAAAGGACGGTCAGGGGCTGAACCTGACCTATGAAGTCCGCATGGGCATTCTGGGCCACACCGGGGATTACTGGCCGGAGACGCTGGAGGGGCAGGCCGTGCGCCGCTCTGACCAGATCGCCTACGTCAACCACGACATTGACGACGCCATCCGGGCGGGCATCCTCACCGACGACGATATCCCCATCGACATCACCGATGTGCTGGGCCACAGCCACCGGGACAGGATCAATACACTTGTCTGCGACGCCATCCGCACCTCCCGGGAATTCGGGAAAGTCTGTCTGTCTCCCGATGTGGACAGGGCGCTCAAGGAGCTGCGCTCGTTCATGTTTACCAATGTCTACCGCAATCCGGTGGCCAAGGGCGAGGAGAGCAAGGCAAAGGATATGCTGAAACGGCTGTTTGAATACTACATCGCCCATCCGGAAGCGCTGCCGGAGGATTTTCAGCCCCAGCTGAGCTTCGACGGCATGGAACGCACGGTGTGCGACTACATAGCGGGAATGACGGACAATTACGCCGTCGAAAAATTCCGGGAAATCTTCATCCCCATGGGATGGCAGGTTCACGGTTGAGAATTTGTAAAGAAGTTTGACGAAGGGGGGGAGACTATGCCATTTCCACCGGCATTTATTGATGAAGTGATCGCGCGGAACCCGATTGAGGACGTGGTGGGGCAGTATGTGACGCTGAAGCGTTCCGGCTCCAACCTGTTTGGCCTGTGTCCCTTCCATGGAGAAAAGACACCTTCCTTCTCCGTCGCGCCGGACAAGGGCATGTTCTACTGCTTCGGCTGTCACAAGGGCGGCGGCGTCATCAATTTCGAGATGGAAATTGAGGGGCTGAGCTACGGCGACGCCGTGCGGGCGCTGGCAAAGCGGGCGGGGCTGGAAGTCCCCGAGGACGAGCAGTACCAGTCCCGGTATCGTCAGCAGTAGCGGCTCTGGGCGCTGCACAAGGAAGCGGCGCGATTTTTCCACAGCTGCCTGTACGCACCTATGGGCGCGTCGGCACTGGAATACGCCCGGGGGCGGGGAATGTCCCAGACGACCCTGACCAAATTTGGTATCGGCTACGCCCCGGACAGCTGGAGCGATCTGGTGGACGCCATGCGGAAAAAAGGCTACACCGATCAGGAGCTGCGGGACTCCGGCCTTGTGACGGTGTCCAAAAAGAACGGCAATCTTTTCGACCGGTTTCGGGACAGGCTGATGTTCCCCATCATCGACGTCCGGGGAAATGTCATCGGCTTCGGCGGGCGCATTATGAACGACCGGGACAAAAACGCCGCAAAATACTTAAATTCCCCGGAAACGGAGATTTTTAACAAGCGGAAGAACCTGTTTGCCCTGAATGTGGCGAAGAAGTCCAAGCTGGGCTATCTGATCCTGGTGGAGGGGTACATGGACGCCATCGCCCTGCATCAGTACGGATTTGACTGCGCGGTGGCATCCTTGGGTACTGCCCTGACGGACGACGGCGCAACGCTGCTGTCCCGGTACACCGATCAGGTGGTGCTGATCTACGACGGCGACACCGCCGGACAGAACGCCACTCAGCGGGCGATCCCCATGCTGGAAAAGGCGGGATTGCAGGTCAAGGTCCTGAAAATGCGGGACGCCAAGGACCCTGACGAGTTCCTGAAAAAGTACGGCGCCGACCGCTTCAAGATTCTGCTGGAGGAATCCTCCAACCGGGTGGAATACCAGCTTGCCGCCATTGCCCGGAAATACGACCTGCGGGACGACGACCAGAAGGTTCGCTATTTGCAGGAATCTGCCGACCTGATCGGCTCCCTGCCCAGCGCCGTCCAGCGGGACGTCTACGGCGGGCGGGTGGCGGAGGCCGCGAAGATCAGCGCCGACGCCATGCAGATGGAAATTCAGCGGGCGTGGAAACGGCGGGTCTATCAGGAGAAGAAAAAGCAGGAGAAGATCGACCTGTCTCCCGCCCGGAATCTACAACCCAAAAGCCGGGACATCCGCTATACCAACATGAAATCCGCCATGGCGGAGGAAATGCTCCTGTCGCTGGTTCTGCGGGAAAGCGCCCTGCTGGACAGCACCGGCGGCCTGGAAGCGGAGATGTTCTCCTCGGAGCTGCTGGGACGGGTTTACGCCCAGTTAAAGCAGCGCCATGAGCAGGGACTGGACGTTTCCCTCGCAGGACTGACGGACTTGACGCCGGAGGAAATGTCCCACATTGCGGGCATCCTGCACAGACAGCAGGGGCCTGTGAACGAGCAGGCGCTGACGGACTGCATCCGCACCATCCAGAACGAGTATCAGGCGTCCAAAGTGGCGACGGAGGACGATCTGCTGGCGGTGCGGGAACGAATGAAGGAAAGAAAAGGATTGAAAGCATGACAGAGCTGTTAGAGAATTCTCCGGTGAGTGCCGGCGAGGACGATGTGCGCCAATACCTGAATGAGATCCGGCGGTATCCCCGTCTGACGCCGGAGGAAGAGCGTCAGCTTGCCATGCGCTGTGCGCAGGGAGACGAGAGCGCCATTCGCCAGATGGTCAATTCCAATCTGCGTCTGGTGGTGTCCATCGCGAGAGAGTACGCCGGACGGGGCGTCGCGCTGATGGATTTGATTCAGGAGGGCAGTATCGGCCTTCTGGTGGCGGCGCGGAAATTTGATTATACCAAGGATTACCGTTTTTCCACTTATGCCACAAAATGGATCAGGCAGGGCGTGACCCGGTGCCTGATGAACCACGGCAGCGCCATCCGTGTACCGCTGCACACGGCGGAGCGGATGCGGAAGATCGAAGCGGTGCGCACCGCCCTGCGTCAGGAACTGGGGGAGGAACCCACCGCCGCCCAGATCGCGGAAAAGTGCGGCCTGCCCGAGGAAAAAGTGGCGGAGCTGACCCAGCTGACGCCGGACATCTGCTCGCTGGACGTTCCCACGGGGGATGACGACGGCACTGCCCTGCAATCTCTGCTGGAAGACGCCCAGGCACCCCAGCCCTATGAGGAAGTGGTGCGCGGGGAGCTGGACAAGACAATGGACCAGCTTCTGAGTACGCTGAACGAGCGCCAGCAGCAGATCCTGCGGCTGCATTTCGGCATGGAGGACGGCAACTGCTATTCTTTGGAGGAGATCGGCAAAAAGCTGAGCATTTCCAAGGAACGGGTGCGTCAGATCGAGCGTCAGGCCATGGACAAGCTGCAAAAAATGGGTACCAGTCTTGGATTGGAGGATTTCTTGAATGAATGATCTGGATTTTTCCTTTGAGGATAGCCCCTGGGAAGCCTTCCTCAGGACCAAGCGGGCGGGGGATACGGTTTCGGCCGCGAACCTTCTGACCATGCTGGAAGAGGAAAACGAGCAGGTTGTGGAGGACGCCCTTCAGGCATTGGAGGACGGCGGCCTGAATCTGGATGTTTTCGACCTGCCCAAAACGTCGGGCAGTGGAGCAGCGGCTCTGCGTCTGCGTCAGGAAGCGCAGCTGGTGGAAAAGGGCCTGAACCCCGGGGAATTGGAACCCAACGACCCCCTGCGGCTGTACTTGGAAGAGGTAGCGCAGCTTTCCTCCACCGGCGACGAGCAGGCGCTGGCCGCAAAATGCGCGGCAGCGGATGAGTGCGCTATGGAGACGCTGACCAATCTGGGGCTGCACCGGGTTCTGGAAATCGCCAAAGATCACGTCGGCTGCGGGGTGCTCCTGCTGGATTTGATTCAGGAGGGGAGCCTCGGACTGTGGCAGGCCATTCAGGGCTACCGGGAGGGGGATTATGACGCCTACCGGGACTACTGGATTCGGTTCTACATGGCGAAAGCGGTCTTTTTGCAAGCGAGAGCCAACGGTGTTGGGCAGAAGCTCCGTGGTGCGCTGGAGGACTACCGTGCCGTAGACGAGCGGCTGCTGTCCGAGCTGGGGAGAAATCCCACTTTGGAGGAGATCGCCGAGGCCATGCACATAAGCCCGGAGGAAGCATCCGTGGTGAAAAAGATGCTGGACGACGCCCGTCTTCTGGCGCAGGCGAAGAAGCAGCCAGAGCCGGAGGAAGAAAAGGAAGCCGAAGAGCAGGCCGTGGAGGACACCGCCTATTTCCAGATGCGCCAGCGCATCATGGAGCTGATGTCGGTGCTTGACGAGACCGACGCGAAGCTGATCTCCCTGCGGTTCGGCCTGGAGGGCGGAATGCCCCTCAGCCCCGAGGAAACGGGAAAGCGCCTGAACCTGACCCCCGACGAGGTGGTCGCAAGAGAAGCAAACGCCCTGAGCAAGCTGCGCTCAGAGAGATAGAAGGAAGGAAATCTATATGGCAAAACCAATTTCCATCGCCATCGACGGCCCTGCCGGGGCAGGAAAGTCCACAATCGCCCGAAGACTTGCAAAAGAGCTGGGCTTTTACTACGTGGACACCGGGGCGATTTACCGCACCGTGGCCTATTTCTTTGACCTGTGGGGCGTCAGCCCCAAGGACATCGACGGCATCACCCGCTACATCGACGAGCTGACCATCGGCATCGAGTACGACGACGAGGGCGTCCAGCACATGATCATGAACGGCATGGACGTGACCGGCGATATCCGCACCCCCGACCTTTCCCAGAAGGCCAGTCTCGTTTCTGCCCACGCCATCGTCCGGGACCTGCTGCTGGACATGCAGCGGGAAATGGCCGAGAAGCACAACGTCATCATGGACGGCCGGGACATCGGCACCGTGGTGCTGCCCAAGGCCACGGTGAAGATTTTCCTCACCGCGACCCCGGAGGTGCGGGCAAAGCGCCGCACGGACGAGCTGATTGCGAAGGGACAGAAGGCGGACTACAATAAAATCCTCAAGGATATTCAGCAGCGGGACTATCAGGATACCCACCGGGAGATTGCGCCGCTGAAAATGTCCCGGGACAGCATCAAGGTGGATACTTCCGACATGACCATTGAGGAAGTGCTGGAAAAGCTCAAGGAAATCGTGGTACAGAAGGTCGGCTGATGGGGGTTACGGTTGCGAAAAGTGCCGGCTTCTGCTTCGGTGTAAAACGGGCTGTGGAAACAGTATATGAACAGACAGGAACAGAAAACAGGATTTATACTTATGGTCCTATTATCCATAATGAAGAAGTGGTGAAGGATCTTGAAAGTAAGGGTGTTACTG
>ENA-UERG01002925-UERG01002925.1-human-gut-metagenome-genome-assembly--contig:-NODE-2925-length-11545-cov-4.757238_pt1 | contig 11545 bp, 6 predicted proteins | sample MGYA00242954_ERZ507954 | MGnify/ENA primary metagenome ERZ507954 (study PRJEB26167, sample SAMN06115478) | human gut metagenome | host: Homo sapiens | place: China:Sichuan | collected 2015-01-21... | reverse complement strand
AGTAGAAAGCCGCGATTCTATTTTAGTAAACGGGAAATACAGGAAAATGATAAAACTGGAAAACCAAAGAGGAGAATGTATCGAGGGAATCGGAAGTACCGAAACCGGATATAACATTTTGTATCCGTTCTATCAAATCACTTCGGAGTTTGACGAAAAGACCAAGAATAAACTCGAATACGTAAAAAATACTGCCACCGGTAAAAACGAATGGCAAAGACCGAATGATAATTTAGATGATAAATATGAATATGTCCCTTTGGTTCGTGAAGGGGTGGAATGGGGATACACCGGCGATCTGGGCGACTACCGCTGTCAGATAAAAGGCGACACGATAATCGATGGAACGACATATAAAAAATTTTATAGGTACACGACCTGCGGATTGCAAAAGAATACCCCCTGCTACGTGGTAGTAAGGGAAAATGACAAAAAAGTGTACTATCGGGAAATAACCGGCGATAACCGTGAAGAACGATTAATCTATGACTTTTCTCTTGAAAAAGGAGATATGGCTATCTTATATAGCCGTTCGGCTTTGGATTATATGCAGATAGATGTCCGTTATGTAGATACAATACAAGTGGGTTCGACCTATCGTAAAAGGTTAGAATATCTTATTCATGACGTAATAGAAGGGATCGGCGGTTTGAAAAATGATTGGCTGGTCGCCGCCTTCACCATAGCGCCATGTGTTCCAGATTGCAATGTCTGGATATATTTGTCCTATGTGAAAAATCTTGTCACCGGCGAATATGAGTACGGGAACAAGGGGGCTTGTGGTGATACCTATGCATATGACCCTTACGTGAAAGATTGCAATTTCGGATTTTATCACCACGACCCGGAGGACCGTTACATCTGGGACATCGACGTATTTGCACATTACTACATAACAGGAGAAAAAGCTGTAAACGGAAAAATCTATAAACAGTTCGTCGAATCGAAAAGTTGCGACTACGCTTCCGGCACGGAGATCGCTCTCATTCGCGAAGAGGACAAAAAAGTCTACCTCTTGGACGGAGAAAAAGAGTGGCTATGGTATGACTTCACTTTGGAGAAAGGCGATACAATTACCATTGAATCCGCATCGCCCCTTAACCCGTCGGGCGAGAAACTAAAAATACCGGTCGTGAATACCGACACATTTGAGATAGGCGGTAAATTACGCAAACGCATATATTTGAGAGGATATGATACATGGATAGAGGGATTGGGAACGGAAAACCGTCTTCCCCTGCACTCGTTCGAGCCAAGTTGCGGAATGGACTGCGGCGATAAGCTATACTACCAACGAATTGGCGACAAAATCTCTTACTTGGATAACTATTTTATACATGACTTGTTGGAGCCTTGCACGTCGTCGGTCTTAGATACACAAATCGAAGCCTTGCGTATCGCCCGTACCCCCGATGCCCTGATTGTGACCTTGCCGGGCACAGGCTATCGATTGGCCGAGCTCACCGAGATGACCGGCCGATTGGCGTGGTGTGCCTACTTGGACAGCGAAGCGGAAGGAGTAACGATTCCCACCGCCACCCTATCGCCCGGAGCGTATATCGTCACCCTATCGAACGACCGGGGCGAACGCATCGTACAGAAAGTGATGATAAAATAAAGGATAAAACTAACGGAAAGGAACCGAAATATGAAAAGACTATTGCTGTTGATTGCCGTGTCGATAGTATGGAGTGGTAGCGTCTTGCAAGCACAGGAATACGAGTATGTCCCCTTAGTGCAAGAAGGGGTGGAATGGGGATATTACCAATACAATCCCGTTCACCCTGAAAACAATGGATTTATTCGCCTACAATTCGAAGGTGACACTTTGCTCGATGGAAAAACATATAAAAAACTATATATGTACAAAGGATGTGATTTTACTTCCGATAGAAGTACATTGGTAGATTTTATGCGGGAGGAAAATAAGACGGTTTATTCTAAAAAAGAACGAAAAGACAACGATGACATATATGGGGAAGATGTTGAAGAAGAGATAGTGCTCTATGATTTTTCCCTCAATGTAGGAGATTCATTGTGGATTCCGTCTTACTATGAGTATGAAGAAGTGACTCGCATCGATACCGTGAAAGTAGGAAATACCTATCGAAAACAATTTTATATAAATAATCGGACTTCTCCGATTTGGACAGAGGGACTGGGTGTAATGGAAGATAATTTCATGTTCTGTTCGTTTTGCCTGATACCAGCTTGCTTAGACTGTAACCACAGGATCCTAAACTTTGTGAAAGAAAATGGAAGGGAAGTATATGGCATAGACAAGGAATGTAGTGAAGGTGGTATCTCCGATAACAAATCCGCCGCCTTACGTATCGCCCATACCTCCGATGCCCTGATTGTGACCTTGCCGGGCACAGGCTATCGATTGGCCGAGCTCACCGAGATGACCGGCCGATTGGCGTGGTGTGCCTACTTGGACGGCGAGGCGGAAGAAGTAACGATTCCCACCGCTGCCCTATCGCCCGGAGCGTATATCGTCACCCTATCGAACGACCGGGGCGAACGCATTGTACAGAAAGTGATGATACAGTAAACTGAATAAAAGGTATTGAAGGGATTCAGCAAGAAATTAGGGAAGATTGGCGATAAAGTTTAGCGATGAATTTCTTGTTCGACAACCACATTTCAGACTCTTCGGTAAGGGGTTGAAAACACTGTTTAATAGATTCTTAATAAAATCTAACCCCTCCGTCACGTCGTGCCTCCTCCCCTATATTTTGCGTTGCAAAACACAGGGGAGGAGTGTGTGAATGCTCTACAATACCGCAGGGTATAGATGAGGGAGTTAAAGGGCATTCTCCTTTTGAGATGAAAGAATAGATTTTACACTTCTCCCCCACAGCACCACGAGGTGTTGCACATAAATCGAAGCAGGAGCAAAAAGCAAAGACAATTCAATAGAAAGGCATTAACCTCCTCCTCTGCGCACGTATGTGCGATAGGGGAGGTGGCACGAAGTGACGGAGGGGTTAAAAAACAGAAGAATGATAGTGTCAAAAGATTTCTACACTCCTCCCCTACCGTGTCCCGCAGCATTACGGGGTGTCGTAAAGCGATATAAGAGTATCCTCTCTCGAAGTCATGCAAAAAAATACCGCCCGATATACGTTCATATCGAGCGGCATTCTATATTCAAATAGATCGAATTCTATTTCAAAGCGTCGGCAAGAGCAGCATTAGTTTTATGAACGGCAGCAGCACTCTTGGCAAAAGCCTCTTTCTCAGCAGCGTTCAATTTCAACTCAACCACTTTTTCAATACCGTTTTTACCCAATACACAAGGTACGCCTATGCAGAGGTCTTTCTCCCCGTACTCGCCTTCCAGCAAAGCGCTGCAAGGAACCATACGTTTCTGGTCGCCCAATACAGCCTCTACCACAGAAGCGGCAGCAGCACCCGGAGCATACCATGCCGACGTTCCCAGCAATCCGGTCAATGTAGCGCCACCCACCATCGTGTCGGCAGCAACTTTCTGCAAAGCCTCTTCGCTCAGGAATTCGGTAACGGGAATACCCTTGTAAGTAGCGAAACGAGTAACAGGAATCATAGTCGTATCGCCGTGACCACCGATTACGAAACCTTCTACCTCCGACAGATTGGCATTCAACGCTTGGCTCAGATAATATTTGAAACGAGAGCTATCCAAAGCACCACCCATACCGATAATACGGTTTTTGGGAAGACCTGATACTTTATGAATCAAATAAGTCATCGTATCCATCGGGTTACTTACACACAAGATAACAGCATTGGGAGAATATTTCAAAACATTCTCTACGACCGACTTCACAATGCCGGCATTCACTCCGATCAACTCCTCGCGAGTCATACCCGGTTTACGGGGAATACCCGAAGTGATAACAACCATATCCGAATTGGCGGTAGCCTCATAGTTGTTGGTCACACCTTTGATACGCGATGCGAAACCTGCCGTTACAGCAGCCTGCATCATATCCATAGCCTTGCCTTCCGATACACCTTCTTTAATATCGAGCAAAACGACTTCGTCTGCAATTTCTCTGAATGCTAACACGTTTGCACAAGTAGCGCCAACGTTTCCAGCTCCGATAACCGATACTTTTGACATAATTGTTTGATTTTAAAATTAATATATGATAATACCTTTCTTGTTCTCTATGTTTCGCAAATTTACAACTATTTCCATATTATGGAAAAATTTCCTCAATTAAAATTGTATAAACTTTGCATATTCTTTTAAGCAAAATTTAAAAACAGCTATACATCTAATAGCCAACAAATTAACAAATCCACATAGATTATTCTTGCAAATCGCCCTTACCTTCGCGCAATACCACAGGCTCGTCTCCCGTACAATCGACCGTAGTCGACGGTATCGTACCGCCCTCGCCTCCGTCGATAATCAAATCGGCGACCGATTCATAACGTTCAGCTATCAACTCCGGATCCGTCCCATATTCAGGCTCCTCATCGTCAACAGACACCGACGTCGTCAATAACGGATTGCCCAACGCCTCGACCAACGCCAACGTAATGGCATGGTCGGGAATACGCACCCCCACCGTCTTGCGGTTTTTATAAATCTTAGGCAGGGACGAGCTCGTAGGCAATATAAAAGTGAAAGCCCCCGGCAAATTACGTTTCAACAGCTTGAAATACAAATTATTCAGTTTGGCATATTCACTCACCCAACTCAATTCCCGACAAATAATCGACAGATTGACTTTTTGAGGATTGATTCCCTTAATCCGGCAAATCCGCTCCACAGCACGCACGTTCAAAGCATCGCAGCCCAACGCATAAATCGTATCGGTAGGATAAATCACAATACCCCCTTCGCGCAACACCTCCACCGCTTTTCCTATCTCCGTAGCGTTGGGATTCTCCTCGTATATTTTCAATCGCCTCATCGCACAAGTTTAAGTGTCGCTAAGATAACGAACTTTTCATATTTCAACAATATTTAAAGAAGAATATAATAAAACAAAAAGAGAGCATGATAAAAAATCATTGCCCCCTTTTGTACATGCAATGAGACATTAGTTGGTTATTCCCCCTTTCCCCCAGCCGTGTCCCGTATTACAGGGCGTCGCACATAAAATCGAAACAGGAGGCAAAAAGCAAAGACAATTCAATAGAAAGGCATTAACACTTCTCCCCTGTGTTGCGGAGCAATATAGGGGAGACACCTCAGAAACTGTTGTTTCTGAGGAGAGGGGTTGAATAAAAACGGGAAAAAGGGATTCCGTCTTTATCGGGCATGAAGCCCGATTCATCACTGCACCAACCGAAGCGTATAATTCAATCCGCTCTGCGGCTTCTCAAATTTATCATTCAACAAAGTAAGACTTGTACCCTCTTTTGACACAAGGAAATTAAAAACAGTACCATCGTCGGCAACCAGTTGCCACACTACGGCATCCTTGTCATCGGCCGAACCGCGTTGAGTGAACCGCCTACCGGTATAAGTCACGGTCTCGTCCTTCCCGTTTTCGGCCTCCAAATAAGTCATTGCAAGCACGAATGTCCCGTCCCCGCTATACTCGCGATTACGCACCGTCAGAGTGTAACGTATACCCGGTGTATCGGCTGCCGGCAGTACCCCCTCATAAGTCCGCTCCTGCCAATCGCCCAACGACGAGTCGGCAGCTGCACTATCTTCCCAATATATGACCTCACCCCGCTGTTCGATCGTCCACAAACCATTTATGAAACGCACATTCTTCGTATCGTCGTCCTCCACATTCCAAGCAAAACCACCCGAAGGCAACGTCCGCCGCTCCAAAATCTCATTCGGTTGCCCGTCGGAGAAAAACAATTCCACTTGGGACGAATCGGGAGAAAAGACGATATAGACCGAACGGTTATCCCCTCGAACCGACTCCGTGCGGATACCCTTCTCGAACACCCGTATACAATCCTGCGACACCTCACTCCACACATATCCGGCAGAGCCTATGCAACCATGCTCGTCTCGGTCGCCACCGAGTAACGCTCTTTGCGGATAAGACACCATTTTCAAAGCCCCCATTCCCTTTTCATACTTTCCCCGGTAAGTAATCTCGGCCGTATCGCCCAGCAGCAATCCGTCGACCCCGCTTTTATCGGTAGCGACCGTACTGAACGACAACGTGTCATTGTCGTCGGTAACAATAGTAACCGTATTCATGGTAGCATCACATACAATTCCCCTAGCTTCACCATAATCCGACTTGGACGAACAACCGCACAGTAATCCCACGATTGCAAAAGACAATAATAATGTTCTCATATCTTCAAAATTTAATTTTCTTTATTCGATTTCCTACCTCAAAACCCGACAAGGGAAAAATAGAAACAAGACAAAACCGATATTCCTATTCCTCACATCGAGTCATATCCTATATTCGAAAAATCAAATATACACAAATATCTTCCATTCCATACAAACCGGGACATTAAAATCCCCATCTATCCAAAAAGAACAGCTCCCTGCCCGTTTTAGTTTAATAGATGTTCAAGCTCCCACCACCCCAAAAGATATATATTGAAGAGTTAAGATATTCGTTAAAAGTATTTCCCCTCCTCCTCTGCCGTGTCCCGTAGCATTACGGGAGTGTTGCACATAAAATCGAAGCAGGAGCAAAAAGCAAAGACAATTCAACAGAAAGGCATTAACCTCCTCCTCTGCGCACGTATGTGCGATAGGGGAGGTGGCACGAAGTGACGGAGGGGTTAAGATATTAGTTAATTGATTTCAAGAAGCGATATTGAATACCTTTAATCTTTCTTCCCCGTGTTGCGAAGCAATATAAGAAAACTACCGAAGAAACAAAGGGGAGAGTATATAAAAGAAGAAGCCCCACTAATTATCGACTGATCCATTTTCTACCACCGCAACAAACCAGTTCCTCTTACAAAAAAAGCCGCTGCAAAAAACTTGCAACGGCTTTCCAGCGGAGTAAGGGGGATTCGAACCCCCGATACGCTTTTGACGTATACACGCTTTCCAGGCGTGCCTCTTCAACCACTCGAGCATCACTCCCTCGGGTCGATCCCGTAAAAACGGTGGCAAATATAATACATTTTTCGGGTTCGACGAAAGTTTTTACAAAAATAGTATCTCATTTTTACGACAACCGCCCAAACTACCCCTTGATAATATTTACAGAAAGTACCTTATCGTCCACATGAACATACAATGTGTACACCCCCGGCATTAACCCCGACATAGGAACCAGCACAGAATACTCTCCCTCATCTTCCTCACGACTCGGTGTCCGTCTCAGACAAATTCCCGCGCTACTGTGCAAAGTGAACCACACCGAAGCCGAACGAGTAAGTTTATATTTTATCGTCAAGTCACTTTCCACCGGATTGGGCAGATACTCCGCCTCGGTAAAAACACTCTCGATCGGTAGGATCTCCTCCTCAATCGATTCATCGTCGACACTACGGTCACTCTCCCCACTCAGATAATCGGGCGGATAGTAAAACGATACAGCCGAGAGTATCGTATCGGCCTGTGTACCATGCAGCGTGGAAGTCTCGCTCTCGAACACCGGATAACGATTCTGCGGCACATACCAAGCATACGTATCCACACTCACTGACAAGCTGTCTTCACATATCCTCACATATCGGCGGGCGGTATGTACCCGCAGGGCGTTTCCAAAAGTCTCTCCCGGTAACCTCAATTCACCCTCGGCATCGGCTATGACAGTCGTCGTTCCCCCGACGAAAAGAGGAATACGCTGCCCATACCGTCCTGCTCCTTCGAAACGACTCGTCAGAGAATCGCCATAAGCGAAAGGATAACGCAACAAAAGTTCGGGACGAGCATAATCGATATAGAAAGTCGCATTCTCATGTCCCACACACCACAGGCTATCGCTTCCTTGCCGGTAATAATAACGGTTACGCCCCTCGCGACCACAAAGAATATCCATATGGGAACTGTCCGGAATAAAATACTCCACGGGAAGTTGCTCCGAAAGGATTTGCATTCCTCGGAAATCCCACCGGCATTTCGTTCCGGCCCTGCCCGGTTCTTGGTACTCGACCAGCATTTTGACGAATGCCTCCCCGGCTTCCAGCCGGTTGCTGTCGGCTGTCAATTCTATTGCCGACAAAACTTGTACAGCTGCAATACCGGCCGTACATAATAAAACACGTATATTCATAACATTTCTCTTTATCCGTTTCATCGCTCTATTCATTCCGATAATGGTACTTATACAATGTCGTAGTTTTCTCCCCCTCTTTCACACGCACCAATCGCCCCACATCATCATACTCATAATAAGTCGTATGCCCCCGAGGATCGGTCGAAGAGGTAATTCCCACCAGCGGCTCATACGTATAAACGGTTACCTGTGCCGACGGCAGTTCCGTACGCAATCGGGCCAGCAACATTCCGTCTGGAATTTCAGCCGCAGCGAAAGCCTCGGCATCCCCTATGATACTCTCTACTTGCTCCCAAGAGGCATTCTTGATTTCTGCCACCGGGTATTGATAACTATATCCCCACAAGTAAATGGTAGTGAGATTATCCAATCCCGTTTTTGATTTCAGCTTTCCCGAATCATAATAGGTATAATCACTCTGTTTCTCAAACGCATTGTTCCCTCCATCACGATAAAAATACGATACAGGACGCACAACAGACGTATCGTTGTTTACTTTTCCGTATAGAATCTGTTCGGTATAGATTTTATCATACTCGATATCGCCTTTGTATTTCACATATTCTCGCACAATAGGCGAAGTGATGCAATTGCCGGCTTCCATCGCTTCTCTCACAAGCTGTGGATATCCAGCATAATTATCCGATGAATAATAATACCTCGATGCGACACTGTCTCCCTCGCTGGTATATACCCGTTTTTCCCGCACGTTGAACAACCGTTCCCGATCGTCATACGTATATAATTCCGCCGTTTCGAAAAACGTTCCGCCGCTATCGTCATAACGCTTGGTTATCGTCCAATCCAAATGCTGTAACCCCACATAAATAGGATACGCAATCACTTCATAATCTATCTGTTGAGAGCTCGAAGTATTTTCATAAAGCACACTCGGTTTAAATATATCGGTAAATGCCGCCTTCGAAAAACAATATACATTATGTCCACTCCCACATTTACCTGTTCTACCCACGAACAAAGTTTTTGTATTCACCAGAATACCCTGTATATACTGGTTATTATCGGCGTATTTATAAATAGTGTGTTCCTGCAATCGATCTCCCTTGTATATTTTGCTGTCTATCAGATGCGGAGTATCGATCAGAGCACTCCAATAAATGGCCTTATTTCCCGATGCATTGGATTGGTCGTATAAATAATCATACCGTTCGACAGTTTTCCCTCCGGTACTCGTATATTCCGCCACCTCGTCATACCACACCATGCAATTATCGTTAAACAATGTAATATTGGCATTTTTCTCACTCACGATTACCCAATGAGCGTCTAATACAGAAGGCTCTCCCGATCCTTCCGGATTCTCGATAGGATCAACTATATTGATCACTTTCTGAATCCTTTCCGAGACATATCCCCAGTCCGATGTATCCACGATAATATTTCCATATCCCGATTCATTGGAGCCATATTTGTAACTTTTGGTTATCTCTTGACCCGAACTCGGATCATATTGACTCAATCGTTTGATACGTAAACCGCAAGTGATATCGGTCGAATCGCCAGTCATTTCCGACACGCTCAATGCTCGATTCATTTCGTACTCGAAAGTCGTATAACCGCCTGTCGGGTAAACAATTTTCTCCAATATCTTCGCTTTCATGGCTGATTCTTCGGAATGCCCATCTCCACAACCGACACTTTGGATACTATCTAATAATTGTACAATATACCGAGGGAACAAATTATTTATCCCAGCATTCACCTCCCCGGTATAATATCCGAATTTGTCTTGCGCATAAACATTCTCAAAAGACTGCGTATTGTAGCTGAATCGATAAGTCCCATCGCCGGTTACCGAAACCGAATCCAACAAGTCGGTTGTCAGGTCGGAATAAAAATCAACCCGACGGATAACTTTCGCATCCTTGTTCAAGACCTTTATTTGCTTCAACATCTCAGCTCGCGAAGGGTTATTATTATAACTGAATTCCACACGCCCCAAAGGGAACTCGATCGATGTCAAACCCTTGTCATAACTCATCCTATAATTTTCAACATGTTGAAATTCACTTATACTCTTATGTTCAAAATCAAAACTAAGTTCAGCCTTAACAAATGTAGCGTTGTGATATCGGGCAAATGACTTTATTGTTACCGGTTTATAATGAAACAATATCTCCTGCCCCGTGGGATAAGTTATTTTCCGCAACACATAAGCTACATCTAACGGATTCTCGGTGATCGTACAAACCACAAAATTTCGAGGCTCGTTCACCCTATCACCATACCAATAAACCACCCCGTTTGTATCGGTCACTTTAAATCCCACGATCGGCCTGTGTTTTAACCCGATGACCTCTATTCGCAACGGTGATTGTTTAATTTGACGTACGCTGTAACCATTGGCTTTCGTCTCGATAATGAAACTGCAACTCCCGCTCAATGTATTTACAGTAAAGATATCATGCTCGCCGTCATAGCCCCACGACCATTCAAAATCCGTTGTCGGTGAAGCCCAATAAGCGACAGAATCAGGGTGTATCAAATAGGGATTATCCGGTATTTTCTCCGGTTTACACATTTCGTCTATTTTCCCGAAACTCTTTCGTGTAACTCGCAGTCCCGGCAACAAGCTCCACCCGTAACCGAGAATCCCCACCGGATCCTCCACTTTGATTCCCGATGCGTGATAGGCTATACTGAACGGCAGTGAACCGCCGTCCGGCATAGGTATCGAGAATAAAGGAATGCTGATATCCACTACCCCTGTCGCTTTGGACACCGGATAGAACTCAAATCTGTTGAACTGGGAAGACAATGGCGACGTCATACTTATATCGGGCATCTTATTTACTAAATATTCCTCGTCCTGCGCATGCGCTACAATAGGCAATATCACCATCAAGATCATACAAAGCGTTTCATTTAATCGTGTCCTCATAGCTTATCTTTTACCGGTAGAACAAATTTAATCGTATAAAAAAGAGTTTTTATTATAAACAAAAATCCATAATCCCCCTTGATCTCTTCCTCCTATGGAGTCCGTCGGTCGCCGTAGTCTTTTGTCTTTATCAAATTCCCGGACTCGTCGTAATATTTCCACTTCCCGATTTCCCAAATCTCAATCTCAAACTCTTCGTCACACACCATATATCCTTCCTTTTCAACGCCTCCGCCCGGATAATAATCAGTACAATAACACTTATATTTACGAAAAATTCGGCAACAAGGATACCCCGTGTATATACTATCCTTGTTAAACTCTATCGAATCAATGGTACAACGTAATTCTCCCTCATCTCCAAACATATACCATGTGCCGGACATATTATCCGCTATGTATTCCCCAAACAGAAATAATTCATTACGAATAAAGCACTTAAATAATCCATCTTTTTTACCGCCTTTATAGTATAGTT
>ENA-UERG01002924-UERG01002924.1-human-gut-metagenome-genome-assembly--contig:-NODE-2924-length-11546-cov-53.489493_pt1 | contig 11546 bp, 8 predicted proteins | sample MGYA00242954_ERZ507954 | MGnify/ENA primary metagenome ERZ507954 (study PRJEB26167, sample SAMN06115478) | human gut metagenome | host: Homo sapiens | place: China:Sichuan | collected 2015-01-21... | reverse complement strand
AATACACCAGGTGGCGGTGATACTAGCCAGGGCGCTGGCGGGGAGACCAACAAGGATAACGGCGGAACATCGCAGGGCGGCGGTGGTACCAGCCAGGGCACCGGCGGGGGTACTGACGGCGGCGGCGACAACGTAAGTTTGTAAATCATTAATCACTAAAAAAAACTGCTTATGAAGAAAGAAACCTGGAAAACAGTATTTCAGATAGTACTATCTATCTTAACCGCTATCGCCGCCTCTCTGGGCGTGACGAGCTGCATGTCGTAGAACAACACAAATACTAAAAAAAAGAAGAGGATGCGTCATAGACTAATGACGCACCCTCTTTTTTTATATCTATTACTGCTCCTTTTTTATATCTATTACTGTTCCCCTCTCGTTTTCTTATCCGCCACATACATTCCTATCAGGATGCAGGCGGCACCCGCCAGAAAATAGGGGGTAATCTGCTCGCCAAGCACCCATGAGGCGAAAATCATCGTGGTTATCGGATTGAAATACACCCAGTTGGTGGCCTTTACCGTTCCCAGTTTTGAGATGCACCAGTTCCACGTGAGGAAGCAGATCATAGAGGCAAGGCAGCCCAGAAAGAGCAGATTGCCGAATACCTGAGGGCGGGTGAATACCTCGAGCGAAGGAAAACCCGGAATGAAGATATAATAAGGCAAGATGGTGAGAACACCATAGAAAAACACCTTGCGCGTGATGAATGCAGGACTGTAATCGCCCGTGGTTGACTTCATCAGCAGCGAATAAATCGCCCAGCACATACACGCCGTAAACGCCAGAGCATCGCCCACCGGAGAAAGATGAAGCACAAACCTGCCGTTCAATACCACGATGATCATACCCACAAATGCCAGAAGAGAACCCAGCAGCTGGACGATATGAATGCGGTTGGAATCCTTATAGACCAGACGAACCAGCAGGGTGGCAAAGAGCGGACACGAACAGACGATGAGCGAGGTATTGGTGGTGGTGGTGAAGTTCATCGCCTCATTCTCGCTGCAGAAATAGAGCGAACCGCCCGTAATGCCCAGCAGCGCCATCTTAGCCTCATCCTGCCAGGAATCGGCAAAAAGACGGCGATGATTGAACGCCAGCATCAGCACGTAGGCGATGCTGAAACGCAGGGTGAAGATCTGAGCAGGAGAAAGCCCGTTCAGCATCAGCACCTTGGTGGAAACGAAGGTGGTTCCCCAGATCGCCACCGTCAGGAAGGCTACAAGATGATAGAATATATTGTTATTTTTCGTTTGCATATCTTAATTTTTCCTTTAATGGTGCAAAAGTAAGATTTTTCTGTGGATAAACCAAGACTTCTGCATTTTTTTTGTAACTTTGCAGCATGATTTTCCATCCATTCCATCATACTTCAGAAAATGTTCCTGCAAGGATGAACAATCCTTTGGATTACGAACCGCATCCGCTCTGCATCCAGGCGTGCAGGGAAGTGCAGGAGATGCTTGCCAGACGAGAAGACTGGCAGGAAGAGATTGCGCGCGGCAAAATGTTTGGCGTGCTCATCGTAGAAAATGTAAAAACAGATACCGATGTCCCAAAATGGGGAAACCCAGCTGCCGATAGCGAGGCTCCGAAATGGGGATACCTGGCAGCCTACAGCGGACAGATTGGCGGAAGAAGCGACTGGGAGGACTTCGTGCCTGCCGTATTCGACTATCTGCAGCCCGACGGCTACTTCAGGACCCACGAGGCAGAGATTTCCCGTATCAACCAGAGCATCAGCCACCTGGAGAAGGATGAAAGGATGAAGGAAGCCAGAACCCTGATCCGGCAACTGCAGGAGGAGCGGAAGCGTACCATCGACGCCTATCAGGAGAAGATGAAGAAGGCGAAGGCAAAGCGTGACAGCCGCAGAGAGGCAGGAAACCTATCAGAAGCGGAAGAGGCGGAGATGATCAGGGAAAGCCAGTTTATGAAGGCTGAACTGCGCCGACTGAAGAAATCGCTCTCGGAAAAGACAGCCCTGGAAACGGAATTTGAGGATTATCAGGAGAATATACTGAGGCTGAAACAGCTGCGCAAGCAACTCTCTGATGCCCTGCAGCAATGGCTTTTCTCGCAGTTCAGAATGCTGAACCAGGAGGGAGAAAGCAAGGATCTGCTGGAGATTTTCAGAGATGAAGCCCTGAAGGAGTATCCGCAGGCGGCAATAGCTACGAGCAGGATTGCAGCCCTGAAGATGGTGCCGCCAGCTGGGAGCGGCGAGTGCTGCGAACCGAAACTGCTGCAATATGCCTACCAGCATGGTTACAAGCCGCTGCAGATGGCTATGTTCTGGTGGGGAGAAAGCCCGAAGGAGGAAATCCGTCACCACCTACAGTTCTATCCAGCCTGCAACGGCAAGTGCAAGCCGATACTGCATTGGATGCTGCCGCCATCGGTATTCGAAAGCCCTGCATCGGCAGAAAACGGCATCGGCGGACAGAAGGGACCATTCCCTAAGCAGTTAGAGATGCTCTATGAGCAGGTGGAAACGCTCTACGAAGACTGCGAGCTGACCGTGATCCACAAACCTGCAGGACTGCTCTCTGTACCGGGAAAGGACGCTGCCCAACCATCGGTCTATGCGCTGATGCGAAGGAAATATCCCGAGGCTACCGGTCCGCTCATCGTTCACCGGCTGGACATGGCGACCAGCGGACTGATGATCATCGCCAAGACCGAATTTGCCTATCATCGCCTACAGAAGGAGTTTCAGAACCATCGGGTGCAGAAGAAATACATCGCCATCATTTCAGAAAAAGAGATTTCGGGAAAGGAGATTTCAGGAAAAGACATTCCGGAAAAGGAGATTCCAGAAAAGGGAATCATCTCCCTTCCGCTGCTGCCCGATTATCTGAACCGCCCCCGCCAGATAGTGAATCACGAGCAGGGCAAGGAGGCCATTACGGAGTATGAAATCCTGGAGCGCATCGACGGCTCCCATCTCCGCATCGCCCTCTATCCCAAGACGGGCAGAACCCACCAGCTGCGTGTGCATTGTGCCCATCAGGAGGGTTTGAATGCTCCCATCCTGGGCGATCCGCTCTACGGCAACGAGAAGGCTGCCCGACTGCATCTCCATGCCGAGGAGATTACCTTCGATCATCCCCTGACGGGTAAGAAAATAACGATAAAGAGAAAGGCTGATTTCTAAACGAAATCAGCCTTTTTTCTGTCTATTTTTATTCAAGTTTTTCAAGTTAAGCCCTTCAGACGAAGAACATGATGATGACCTGGGCGATGATGACTCGGATAAACATGCCGAGCGGATAAACCGTAGCATAGCTGATGCTAGGCGTATCGCCATCCAGGGTCTCGTTGGCATAAGTCAGCGCCATCGGATTCGCCATACTGCCGCAGAGAATGCCGCAGATGCTGCCGAAATCGTACTTCTTGGTCTTCAGGATGATGAAGCCCACGATGATAACCGGAACCACCGTGATGAGGAAACCGATGCCTACCCACATCAAACCCTCTGGACGAACCACCGTCTCGAAGAACTGTCCACCAGCCGACAGACCCAGACAGCCCAGATACAGGGCAAGACCCAGCTCGCGGAGCATCAGTCCCGCACTACGCGTCATATAAGAGATGAACTGCACCCTAGGGCCCAGCGCACCAATCAGAATACCCATTACGATAGGACCACCGGCAATACCCAGACGTACGGGAGCCGTCATTCCCGGAATATTCAGCGGAATGGTTCCCACGGCGAGTCCCAGAATGATACCCAGGAAGATGGCACCCAGGTTAGGCTCGTTGAGCGTCTTCACGGCATTGCCCAGAAACAGCTCCACATGGTCGATGCTCGTAGGGTCGCCCACCACCGTCAGTCGGTCGCCATACTGCAGACGGAGGTCGTCGGTAGCCAGCAGTCGGATATCACCACGCAGCACTCGGCTCACATTCACGCCATAGGTATTGCGCATCTGCAGGCTTCCCAGTCGCTTGCCGTTGAGTCCCGGACGGGTCATCACGATGATTCTGCTCTCCAGTTTGGCATCGATGGCATTCCAGTCCACCTTATCATTATTCCACTCCTTATCCACCTTCTTTCCGAAGAGAATCTGCATGGCAGAAGCCTCATCCTTATTGGTAACCACGAGCACATTATCGTTGGTATGGAGCACGGTATCAGCCTCCGGAACGATGACCTGCTCGCCTCGCCATACACGGGAAATGATGAACTTGCGATGGGTCATCATCGAGATTTCGGCGATGGTACTGCCGTTGAGAGCCGGGTTTACGATGATGTACTGTCCGATGGATGTATGGTCATCCTCATCGGCACGTCGGATCTCCAGGTCCTCAGGCTTCACGAAGACCTTGCGCAGGAACATCATCGCCAGGATGACGCCCACAACGCCCAGAGGATAGGTTACCGCACAGCCCAGAGCTGCTCCGCCGCTAGGCAATCCCAGCTGCTGCAGCGCCTGCTGGGCAGCACCCAGAGCCGGAGTATTGGTGGTGGCACCGCAGAGAATGCCCACCATATCGGGCAGGCTCACGGGCAGCACCAGGCACAGGGCAAGCGAGAATACGGTGCCCACGGCGATGACAGCCAGGCTCCAGAGATTGAGCGAGATGCCCTCGTGGCGCATCGAACCGAAGAAGTTGGGACCTACATAGAGACCCAGCACATACACGAACATGGTGAGTCCGAAGCTCTCGGCAAACTCCAGCATGTTCTCGTCGATGGAGAGTCCGAGATGGCCCGCCACGATGCCCACAAAGAATACGAAAGCTATGCCGAGGGAGATTCCCTTGACATGAATCTTGCCCAGGGCAAGACCTAGGGTACAAATCAATGAAAGAATGACGATGCCTTGCACCGCCGAATGCACGTTGATTAAATGATCAAACCACATAATATAAGTTTCAATCTTTTCTCGTGATAATGTTCAGTTTACTAAATTCTGCTGCAAAGGTACATTAAAATAAGAACATCACAAAAGAAAAACGCCCTTTTCTTCTAAATATTTGCAATAAAAGCTGAATTTAAAGCAAAAAACCAAATCTAACTCAAAGTTTTTTTGTACCTTTGCACCCGTTTAAAATAGAAATAGATGAAAGATATTTGTTGTATAGGGCATGTAACCAAAGATAAGATAGTTACCCCAAACAGAACTGTTTACATGGCTGGCGGAACATCGTTCTACTTCGCCTACGCCATCAACCAACTGCCTAAGGATGTGAGCTTTTCGCTCATCACGGCAATGGACCCAACAGAAACTGAGCCTGTAGAAAAGATGCGCCAGGCGGGCATAGAAGTAACCCTCAATCCATCGCGCAATACCGTCTTCTTCGAGAATATCTACGGAGAAAACCAGAACGAGCGCAAGCAGCGTGTGCTTGCCAAGGCTGATCCATTCACCATCAGACAGCTGGAGCACGTGGAGGCGAAGGTCTATCACCTGGGAAGTCTGCTGAGCGATGATTTCTCGCCCGAGGTAGTGGAATTCCTCTCGCGCAGCGGAAGGGTTTCCATCGACGTGCAGGGCTATCTGCGCGAGGTGAGAGACGAGAAGGTGTATCCGATAGACTGGAAGGATAAGCTGGAAGTGCTGAAGAACACCTACTATCTGAAGGTGAACGAGACGGAGATGGAGACCATCACGGGGCTGAAGGAGCCACGCGAGGCTGCGAAGCTGATACATTCGTGGGGAGTTACCGAGGTAATCATCACGCTGGGCAGCGAGGGTTCGCTCGTCTATGTGGATGATACCTTCTATGAGATTCCTGCCTATCCTCCTCACGAGGTGGTGGATGCTACCGGATGCGGCGACACCTATTCTGCCGGTTATCTCTACAAGCGACTGCAGGGTGCCACTCCTACCGAGGCTGGCAAGTTTGCGGCTGCCATGTGCACCATCAAGCTGGAGCACAATGGTCCGTTCAACCGCACCATCCAGGACGTAGAACGCATCATGAAATAAATTTTAGATAATTTATCCTATTATCTTCTTATTTTTGCCTGAATTGGTGTAACTTTGCATCCTATATGGAACAGATTTCACCAATTCAGGCATTATTGCAACAACGCACCCTACTCCAGCTGGAGTATTACACCGAGAAGGAAGCCTTCCGCAAGCTCACCGAACAGATGGGAATGCAGCGCAAGGTGAAACGAGGTGATGCCTGGTTCCCGCTCCGTGTGGGAAAAAGCTTTTATAATTCGCTGAATCAAACAGCCATTGAGGTCTTCCGTACCTCTGATCAGGATATCGAGCACAATTTTGAGTTCGGTCGCCCCGTCATGTTCTTTATGGTCAAGAAGATGGGCAAGGGCAACGCCGCCCTTCAGCAGGCAGAAAACCCTTCAGACGCTAATCATAAAGTTCAAAGTTCAAATCTCAAAGGTCAAAGTATAAAATATTTTTCCTTTACCGGAACCGTGAGCTATGTGGATGGCGACAGAATGGTGATTACCGTGCCCGACTCTGCCCCATTGCTCGACTTGCAGCAATCTGCGGAGCCTATCGGCGTACAGCTGTCCTTTGACGAAACCAGCTACAAGCTGATGTTCGAAGCCTTGGATCGCGTGATGAAGGCAAAGAACAACCGCCTGGCTTATCTCCGCGATTTATTCTATTCGCATCAGAAGGCTGGCAGATTCTCCTTCGAACCGATGAAGTTCCCATGGCTCAATCCTACCCAGGAAAGGGCTGTGAACGAGGTGCTTTGGGCGAAGGATGTGGCAATCGTTCACGGACCTCCGGGAACCGGAAAGACCACAACCCTGGTGGAAGCCATCAACGAAACCCTGATGCGAGAGAGTCAGGTGCTGGTGTGTGCACAGAGCAATATGGCGGTGGACTGGATTTCTGAAAAACTGGTGGATAGAGGCATCAACGTGCTCCGTATCGGAAACCCTACCCGCGTGAACGACAAGATGCTGGGCTTCACCTACGAGCGCCGTTTCGAGAGTCATCCCGACTATCCGCAGCTCTGGGCTATCCGCAAGGCTATCAGAGAATTAAGAAAAAACAGGAAGAAAGGCAGCGAGAACTATCATCAGAAGATGGATAGGCTGAAGAGCCGTGCCGCCGAGATAGAAATCCGCATCAATTCTGAACTCTTTGGCGAGGCACGTGTCATCGCCTGCACCCTGGTGGGTTCTGCCCACAGATTGCTGGAGGGAATGAAGTTCGGCACCCTGTTTATCGACGAGGCAGCCCAGGCTTTGGAAGCCGCCTGCTGGATTCCGATGAAGAGAGCCAGCCGGGTGATTCTGGCAGGCGACCATTGCCAGTTGCCGCCTACCGTAAAGAGTATTGCGGCATTGAGAGCAGGACTGGGCAAGACGCTGATGGAGCGCATTGCCGAAAACAAGCCGGAAGTAGTAACCCTACTGAAGATTCAGTACCGCATGAACGACGAAATCATGCGATTCTCCAGCGACTGGTTCTATGGGGGCAAGGTGGAGAGTGCGCCACAGATCAAATACCGCAGCGTATTGGATTACGACCATCCGATAACGTGGATTGATACTTCGAACGAGGAGAATCAGATAACGATAGAAGGAGAAGATGCTCCTGAGGATTCTGAATCTGCAGCATCTTCTGAATCTGCAGCCAATCAGAATTCTGATTTGAATTTCAAGGAGCAGTTTGTGGGCGAGAGTTTCGGGCGTATCAACAAGGCGGAAGCCGAGCTTACCCTGCTCACCCTGGCGGAATACTTCACCAAGATAGGCAAGCAGCGGGTATTGAGCGAGAGCATCGACGTAGGCATCATTTCGCCTTATCGTGCCCAGGTGCAGTATCTGAAGAAGCTCATCAAGAAGTATGAGTTCTTTAAGCCTTACCGCCGTCTCATCAGCGTAAACACGGTGGATGGTTTCCAGGGTCAGGAAAGAGACGTAATTCTCATCTCGCTGGTACGTTCCAACGATGAAGGCCAGATCGGTTTCCTGAAAGACCTCCGCCGCATGAACGTGGCGATGACGAGAGCCCGCATGAAGCTCATCATCCTGGGCAACAAGGACACGATGACGAAGCATCCTTTCTACAAGAAACTGTGGGAGTATGTGGAAGGGCTCAATAATGATGAATAAGAACGAAGTTCGTGTAAAAAAGTGTATGTATGCAAGGAAAGTTCGTGTAGAAAAGTGTTGAAAACATTTGTAAGTTCGTGCAAAAAAGTGTATCTTTGCAACCAACAGAGCTGTTTAAACATCATAACAGCAAGTTATTAACATCATTAACAACTTCAAAATGTATGTAAGGATGAAAAGAACGATCATAGAACAATTAAAAGCATGGAAAGAGAGCCTTTACAGAAAGCCCTTAATCTTATCAGGAGCAAGACAAGTAGGCAAGACTTATATCCTCCAGGAGTTTGGGAAACAGGAATATGACCACGTTGCCTACATCAACTGTGATGGAAACTCTGAGATTGCCAACATATTTGCAGAAGATTATGATATGAAGCGAGTCCTAATGGTTATCGGAGCCATTAGCAAACAGCCTATAATCCCTGGCAAAACGCTTATCATTCTGGATGAAATACAAGAACTTCACAAGGGACTTTCCTCGCTGAAGTATTTCTGTGAAAACGCACCAGAATACCATGTGGCTGTAGCAGGTTCACTTTTAGGCGTTGCCATGCACCAAGGAGAATCCGCCCCAGTGGGAAAGGTTGATATCATTCGACTCTACCCTATGTCTTTCGAAGAGTTTCTTATGGCAAAAGACGAAGAACAGTTGCTGAACATATTGAAAAGTAAAGACTGGAAGACCATCACATTACTTCATGATAAACTCATCAAGATATTAAGAGAATATTATTTTGTAGGGGGAATGCCTGAGGCTGTGAAAACTTATCTTGCAACTAACGATGCAAATCTCGTCAGACAGGTTCAGAACAACATTCTCACCATTTATCGTAGTGACATGTCGAAGCATGTCAGCCCAAATGAAGCCACTCGCATCAGCATGGTTTGGCAATCCATCCCTTCCCAGCTTGCCAAGGAAAACAAGAAGTTCATCTATGGAGCGGTGAGAAGCGGGGCACGAGCCAAGGATTTTGAGATGGCAATACAATGGCTGGTGGATGCAGGTCTCACCTATCGCATTTCCCGAGTAAGAGAAGTTGGAATGCCTTTGAAGTTTTACGAAGACCTCAATGCCTTCAAGCTGTTTCTCCTGGATGTCGGCCTCCTGGGTGCGCTGAGCGAGATGGAACCTGCCCAAATGCTCATCTCCAACAAAGCCATGACGGAGAGCAAGGGGGCGTTCACGGAAAACTACGTCCTTACCCAGCTATTATGTCAACAGGACATTTACACCTATTATTATAGTAGGGAAGACGCTCGCCTGGAGATAGACTTCCTTGCCCAGCACCAAGGGGTGATAACTCCGATAGAGGTAAAAGCGGAAGAGAACCTGCGTTCCAAGTCACTTCGCGCCTTCTTTGACGCCCATCCCGACTTGCGAGCCATCCGCTTCTCCATGTCGCCATACAAGGAGCAAGAGTGGATGAAGAATGTCCCATTGTACGGGGTAGAGGAGAGTTTCTAGGAACTCTTCTCACAATACTCCCTGAACTTTGCCTTAGTCATGGCAATACCAATGAGTCTATTAGATAACGCAACAATAACAACAAAATAAAACAATATGCTACAACGAGACTACATACAGCGACTGATTCGCGAGTTTATGGCGGCACTCGAAAGAATGCTCGAAAAGAAAGAGGTGGAGGTGAGACGTGAGAAGATTAAGGAGCTCTACAATCAATACGTAGGTCCTTATACCTTCTACAGCATCGCCACCATTGAGGACGTGATGAAGGCAATGGCAGGAATCGACGACGAGGAGAAACGACTCTCCAAGATGGACATGCTTGCCGAACTCTATTATCACGAGGCTGACATGGTGGGGCAACCTACAAGAGATGAACTGCTGAACAAGGCCTTCATGCTCTTCGACTATGTGGAAACCCACGGAGATACGTTCTCCATCGAGCGCCGCAACAAAATGGCACAAATCAAACAGAAGATAGGAGATGCGCTCAAATAAAGAGTGCATCCTCCTCCTTTTTTATATTTCTAGGATAACAAAAACTAATCATAAAGTTCAATGGTCAAAGTTCAAAGTTCAAAGTCAACAAACGACATGACTGTAGGTTCGCCCTTGCGAGCCATCATCAAATTTGCTATTCCACTAATCCTAGGCTACATCCTTCAGCAGATGTATCTCATCATCGATGCCGCCATCGTGGGAAGATGGATTGGCGTGGGAGCTCTTGCGGCAGTAGGCGCATCCAGCTCCATCATGTTCCTCATCATGGGCTTCTGCAACGGCTCCTGTGCCGGTTTTGCCATCCCTATCGCCCAGGCTTTCGGTGCCAGGGATTACGCCAAGATGCGGGCTTACGTGAGCAACAGCATCCGTATCGCCGTGGTGTTTGCCGTGGTTATTACCTTTCTTTCCTGCATCTTCTGCGGAAAGATTCTGCACCTGGTGAATACGCCGAAGGAGGTGTTCGATGACGCCTACATCTTCCTGATGCTGCAGTTTGCGGCGATTCCTTTCACCATCGGCTACAACCTGCTCTCCGGTCAGATCCGTGCCCTGGGCAACTCGAAGCAGCCTTTCTATTTCCTCATCACCGCCTCGGTCATCAACATCATTCTCGATGGCATTCTGATTCTCGGCATGGGACTGGGCGTAGAGGGTGCGGGCATTGCCACCTGGCTTTCGCAGGGAATCTCCGTGCTGCTCTGTATCTGGTTTATCAAAAAGAAGATGCAGATTCTGATTCCGAAGGGTGAGGAAAGGAAATTCGACAACAAGAAGGTAAGCATTCTGCTGAACAACGGCGTTCCGATGGGTCTGCAGTTCTCGATTACCGCCATCGGCCTCATCATGCTGCAGAGTGCCAACAACGCTCTGGGAACGGTTTATGTGGCGGCATTCACAGCCTCTATGCGCATCAAATATCTCTTTACCTGCGTATTCGAGAACATCGGAGTGGCGATGGCTACCTATTGCGGTCAGAACCTGGGAGCCAGGAAGTTGGATAGAATCGGTCAGGGCGTAAGGGCTTCCATCAGGATGATGGTGGTTTATTTCGTCTTCACCTTCCTGCTCATCTATCCGTTTGCCGACGAGATGATGATGCTCTTCGTGGATAAGGGCGAGGCGGAGGTGGTGACTTATGCTGCCCAGTTTATGCGCATAGCCAACTATTTCTATCCTTGTCTGGGTTTGCTCACCATCTTGAGATACAGTATCCAGGGGTTGGGTTACAGCAATCTCTCGATGCTGAGTGGCGTGATGGAAATGATTGCGAGATGCGGTGTGAGTCTCTGGCTGGTGCCTGCCCTGGCGTGGACGGGTGTCTGCTTCGGCGATCCTGTGGCGTGGGTCATGGCAGATCTCTTCCTCATTCCCGCCTTCCTGTGGCTTTATAAGCATCTGAAGAAGGAGCAAGTCCGATAGGGTAATTTTACGTTTTAAAAATTTGCATTAAAAAATATTCTGCTAAGGGTTAGGAAAATGAAAATTCGATTGTAATATAGGCAAAAGAAAAGAAAT
>ENA-UERG01002911-UERG01002911.1-human-gut-metagenome-genome-assembly--contig:-NODE-2911-length-11584-cov-3.774051_pt1 | contig 11584 bp, 10 predicted proteins | sample MGYA00242954_ERZ507954 | MGnify/ENA primary metagenome ERZ507954 (study PRJEB26167, sample SAMN06115478) | human gut metagenome | host: Homo sapiens | place: China:Sichuan | collected 2015-01-21... | reverse complement strand
TAATACTATCCTTAACTATGGTTTGTACCTCCACCTCCGTTTTTGTCGCAGTCGTGGAAGCCGCTTGCAACCTCTTTACTTTCAGGTCAAGTTCCTTAACGGTATTCGTCAAGTCGGCACAATGCTTTTCCACCTCAGACTTGGATAAAGTCAATGCCTGTACAGAAGCAGCGGATTTTCCGGATTCTGTTTGGTAAAATTCAATTTTCTCCAACAAGGCGGTTTGGTTGCCATCCAATCTTTCCTTTTCTGATTTCAACTTGGAACAATAAGCCCATAGCCCAAAGGTAGCCGCCATCAAAAGCCCACAGAGGGCGATTAATATCAAAAACGCTTTATTTCTCATATTCCTTGATGTATTGGATTATACCCTCTACGTGGGTGTTCACAATGTTTTGTTTCCCCTCCATAGATGTAAGGTAAGCAATATCTTCCTTGTTATCCATGAAGAAATTTTCCGTCAATACAGCCGGGCATTTCGTCTTGGAAAGGATGTAAAAATTTTCCTCCCAATCCGGGTCGCCATCCGAATAGTCACGCCTAATCTTTTGCCCGGTAATAAAGCAAGCGGCAGCATCATACATTCGGTTTGCCAATTCGTCAGCTTTCGTTTTGCCCTTAGTGGTATAGGCAGACCATCCACGGGCATTCATCCATTCGCCATTCCCGGCAGCATTGCAGTGGATGGAAACAAGCAACACGTTATTAGCTCCATATCGGGCGCAAATCTCGTTCACACGCCTTGCACGTTCAGCCAAAGGCACGTCCAAGTTCTCCTTAACAATGCGTTCCGCTACATAGCCACGTTTAGCCAGTTCACGCACGACTTCATCCGCAATTTCTCTTGTATAGGCATACTCCCTGAAAGTTCCATCCGGGCTGCGTTTACCTGGTGTATTTTCTCCATGCCCATTGTCTATAAGTATCTTCATTCTTGATTCAATTTATGGTAAAAATCTATTTTAATTCTGTCATATACCATTTGTACATTGGTATAAGCTCTGCCATTGTTCACCGTTTCCGCATAAACCTCTGACAACACACATTGCTCTACCCATTCAATCCATTCGGGCGAAGTGTAGCTTGACAATCGTTTCCCTCGATACGAATGTGCATCAAATCGGCTGTTTCTGTCCTCGTGCATATTCATAATCAAGGTGTGTACTTTCGCTTTCGTGGCTTCACGGTCTGCGATGTGGTTTTCTTCACGCACTTTCTTTATTATACGGCAAACCCTCTCAACGGCAGGGTCAAAGTAAATGCTTGATATGTTTTTTATCCGCAACTGCGTTTCGGGTCTTAACCCCTCTGCAATGTCAGTGAGCATATCATTTTGGGTTTTGGTTTCCGTCAGAAGTTCGGCTACCATAGACTGATTGCTTTTAATCATGTCGTTAATGATAGACTTGAACCACTTGAAACAAGCTATCATAAGTGCAGCCGCCAAACAGAGGAACACAGCGCACACTATCACCATAAAGCCAAAATCGCTTATGCCTTGTGCCACTTTCAAACTTTCTTCCATCATCGGTTTTTCTTATACTTGTTTCGCTTGTAATACTCAAAGTTATCCCTATCCTCCTGCGTGATTGGAGTATTCGGTGGAAAGAACTTAAACCCGTACATCGTTCCATAGCGTACCACTTTGATTACGGCACGAAATGGATATTTGCGCTTCGGGTCTAAAACAACATCTTTCAACTTCTTACTATCAGTATAGAAAGCGGATGCACCGATACCCTCGCCATAGGCGATTAGTGTTCTCGTTCCGTTCTCTGTCTGTCTTTCCTTACATCCCGTAAACACCGTGACCTCATTAATCACGGCATCTACTGAGGTGTATTCACAATCGAAAATATCTTCATTTAAGGATTCGCTTTCCTCAAAGTCCATTACTTCGTTCATAAGTCCATCGGTATGTTATAGGTTTCACAATCGGCATCCACCATTTCACGGATAGCCAAACGGTCTTTCAAAAAGTTCTCATAGGGGGATTTCGCACTTTCGGCAAGCAATCCCAGCATGGCAGACTGATATTCGTTTACCAGCTTACTTTCTGTCTTAGCCGGGTATCTTGCAGTAAGCAACGTGCTGAAAATATTATCAGCCGTTTTTGGATATTCCACCCTCACGCTGTCATATTGGAACATCGTGCCTGTGGCACGTTCCGCATCAGTCGTAATCTCAATGCCACCCTCTTTGTCTGCAATAACCTTAACCTCTTTGATGTTATGGTTATAAAGGAACGTTCCCTGCCCGTTATTAAGAGAATCTATCACCTCCGGCTTAGTCTTAGCCAGCAGCCCTGTAGTCAAAACATTTGCTTCCATCGTTCAAACAATTATTAAAAATGAATTTACTGTGTTCCTCCGAGCATCTGATTATCCAGCCATATTCAGATGGGAAGAAGTGTTTAATATCCGTTTCATCTTTGATTTCGTATTTATTGATGGTGCGGTGGAATTTCTTATAAAACCTTTTCAGAATACCGCTTCTTAGCAATATGCCGTAATGGTTTTGTTTGAATCCCACATAATCAATGCTACGAGCATCAACCGGGAATATCTGCCAGTTGCTTTTAATCTCTACTTTCAATTCGCCACCCAAGTAAAGCCCCATCATGTCGAGTACGAAATGCAGTGCCTCTTTGTCAGCGCATAGTATCACCATATCATCCATATAGCGATAGTAGTAGATTTTCACCCCAAAACGCTTCATCACTATCTTAGCCAGTTCTTCTTTAACCCAATGGTCGAAATATGCTAAATAGAGATTAGCCAAATATTGACTTGTGAAATTGCCTATTGGCAGCCCCTTGTCTTTACCGTTACTATCTATTATCTTATCCAACAGCCTTAACAGTTGTTCATCCGCTATAGTGTAGCGGATTATCCTTTTCAATGCTGCGTGGTCTATGTTATCATAGAACTTCTTGATGTCAATCTTCAAACAGAACCTTGTACCTTTTCTGTCTATGATTAAAGCCGTATGCACATCCTCCATACATTTATGAATACCACGCCCTTTGATACAAGCGTATGTATTCGCAATGAAGAAGTTAGTCCAGTAACGCCCCAACACATTGATAATGCAATGGTGTACTATCCTGTCCGGGAAGAACGGGGCAATCATAATCACCCTTTCTTTCGGCTCATATATAACCTTAATCCGATATTCACCGGGGGTATAAGTTTCATTGCGCAAGTCCCAGTACAAGCTATCCAAATTCTCCAAAATGTTCTCATTGAACTTGGATATTTCGGTACGCTCTCCTTTGCCTTGCTGTGCCTTATATTGCGCCCGTATGAGGTTGGAGCATTCATATATCAGGTGATCCTGTATCACCGACATATAAACCGCAATCCTCAAAATCCGAGTATTGATTAAAGCAGGTATCAGCCGTATAACATAACCCGTATTCAGTCTTTACTACACCCATTTGTGCCGTTGTTCTAAAACAGAGCTTTCAATTACTTACTTGCACCGTCCTAATCCATATTATTTTACCAACTATCAGACGTGCCGATAGTCCCTGTGAGGTAAGGGCGTGGCAGCAACAGTTATAAGTTGAAACCACGGTAAAAGCGGAACCCAATGTTCGCATTCGCATTCGAGGAACGATTATTCGCATTCAGATAACCGAAACCCGCAATCGCACCACCATACGCATGAGCAGACAAAAGGGCACCATACCAGCCTACAGCAGACCACGTACTACCACCTGTGGGAGTCCAATAGTAATCGCAATACCCTTTATTACTTGAACCTCCTACTTTTTCGGCAAAGGAATAACCTTTAGTGGAATGAGCCATAGAAAGCACATAGCCCTCAGTTCGTGGAAGCTCCGTAATGGCTTCATATCCGATAGGTACGGTAGTAGCACTATCTGAATGAGAGGTGAATTTTGTCGGGTCTTCGCATACATAGGCAATAGATACATCCGCTTTATGCCAAATTAGTACATCATCAGCAAGCATCCACAAGTATTCATAAGGAGTTTCCAAGCCACGGTAAGAGGTTACTTGTACCACCTTATCGCCACCAGTCCATCCCTTGATGGTGTAGGACACCTTACCCGTGTTGTTTCCCAGTGTTGCAGTAACACCGCAAGGCACAAAGGGTTTGTAACTTCCCCATGTATTCCACTCCGTACCATTAACAACCGGACCACTCCCTAAGCCTCCTTGATGGAATCCGTCAGCAGTCAGCGTTTCGGTGTAAGCATCTTGGCAGTGCAATGAGGCATATTCCACACGTTGCAACCAAGCAATTTCATTGTACACCCTGTACGCCCCGTGGTGTGTTCCGTTCTTGCAAAGAGGACGAACACCAGCCTTTGAAATGGAAGTACGAGGCATACCCAACATGGAGTTGTAAGTACCATCCTTAGCGGCATCACCAGCACCCGAACCGCCTCTGAATTGTGCGGCATTCGCTTTGAGTATAACAAATCCGTCTGAATCCCTTGCAATTTCATCGCCATTCCAAGTGAGCCAACATCCCGAAACGGCTACAGAGTTGGTAATATCCACCGTTGCATACCACGGGCTTACCGTCTTTCGTTCCATCTTGATAAAGCCGGGCAACGGATATTCGGAATAGGCACGAATCCATTTCGTTCCCTCTATTTCCAACTTGAAGTAATATTCCGGCTTTTCAAGCATTACATTACCGTCCGTGCTGTCAATCAAAGCCGTTGCACCCGAATCCTTTTTACGGCTGTCATTTTGGTTAAGGTAATACTTAACCGAGCCGTCAGGGTTTTCCACAAAGCGTTTCAGCTTCGCTTGAATGGGTAATGTACGGTGCAAATCCAAATTACCCACACGCTTTAGTTTGTAGTCCTGTGAGTTGAAATCACCTTGCACCCCATACCATTGGTCGTAAGGATATTGCGGTTTCGTGTTTCCGCTTCCCAATAATAATCCCATAGCTATAAGTTATTTAATAGTTTCACCAGCACCCCAATACACATCATATACCGAAAGGTCGATACCGTTTGGGGATATTACGGCTATCGCTCCGGGCGTCCAATCCCCGATAGGTACGGGGAACATACTAAATTCCTTATCACAAATGAGCTTGCATTTAAGCAGCGTACTTGTTTCCATCGTAACCTCTTTAGGTCGTACAAAGACGGTAAACGGAACACCACCCAAAGCAAAACCATTGGAAAGGTCTGTAACCTTACCTTTGGAAAGAATCCGTAGGCTGTACATCGTTGTTTCCATAATTCACTGAGTAAATCAAGTTTATTTAACTGCAAATATAATCATAAATGTGTTTGTTGAACACATTTATGATTATAATTAAAGTATATCATCAGATAATGAGGTATAACGTGCTTCAAGTTCATTGATTTTATCTCTTAGCAACTGCCTTTCATTATGCAATGCCTTTATCTCATACGGCATTGCATACCCCATTAGGGCGGCTTCGTAGCATTTGATTATCTTATAATCGCTACTTGCCAACACCTCCTTTGAGCGTTCAATCTCATGTGCCACCTTTTGAAAGTCGGGGACTTCTATGTATCTGAATGAAATCCTGTCCCCGGCATCGTATGGCACAATGCGCACAACATAGCCCTCCTTATCTGTGTTTTGTTTACTTTCATCTATTGCATCCACTGGCTTATATATGGTTGGCAGTTCAGCCACCTGTTCAATAACCGATACCATGCGTGTTGTTATTTCCCCCGTTTTCTCATTTCTGATTTTTTGAGGAATAGGGGCTATTTCTATACATTGTAGATAGTCGCCATCCATATATCCGTATAATACTCTTTCTTCCATATTTTTAGTATTTCCATCTACTTACTAACCATGCTTGTTTTTTAACTCCATCTACATATCCTACGGTATATACAAACATACCACCTTGACCCTCTCCAAAATCGTAGTAGTCATTTACCGAAGTATCATCATAGATTAGGTAGCCGCTTCTTGGTCTGAATCTCATATAGCCTCTCCACCACTGCTTTACAAATATAACCTGTCCCTCTTTAGGAGAAGCTGGAAGATACACTACTGATGCGGCAGACGTGTACCCTATAACCACGGTATCTTCTCTATTCAAATACCATGTGTTATTCGACGTTCCTGTAATACACTTTCGACCAAAAATCAAGCCTCCGGCAAATAAATCATAGAAGAAACCGCCAAAGGCTGGTGCAGTCCCCGAATTAGAAGCCCGACCATAAACTCCTGCCACGATTGTATCTACTTCATTTACAGCCCATGCTCTTGCCGGAACATTTGCAAAGCCAAGCCCAACAATAGCCCCACGGTGTGTATATCCGCTACTTGCTGGCATACCGTCCGTACCTGCCATATTTGAGAATATTCCCGTTGGGGACATATAGGAAACCGCATTAGAATAAGATGGTGCATTTTTAGCCCTTGTTTCAAAGATTCCACGGTTGGCATCTATTGTCATTTTTGCACCAAAATCAACGAGCGCATAATCACCACCACCACTTGAAGATTCAATATAAATACGAGCCATTGAAGCATCCAACTCTACCCTGTTACCATTACCCATAGTGGAAACAATCTTACCGCCCTTAATAAACCAATCTCCAATGTTTGCCCCCTCAGCCAATAACAAGTTTGTGGCAATAGTTTCAAATTGCGCTCCAAACGTATTCCATTTGCTTGTTGTCGTGGGAGTGACATTTGAGAATGTTCCTGCATCAATACGGACTATATAGTATTGATTGTTGTATTTTACAGCATCCAACCGCTTGCTATTTCCGTAATAAGTCTTGGAAGAATCATAAATACCCCTATAAACAAGTACGGGACTATCTCCTTTCTCCCCTTTATCACCCGGCTTTCCATCTTCACCTTTATCCCCTTTACTTCCCGTCACACAGATTGCAGCCGTAGTATCACTCGTTCCATTTGTATAAGTGATAACCGAGCGTGTCCATATATACCATTTGTCTTTCCACGTTGGGCGTGTCGTACTCCATGAGCCATTAAGTAATGAGGTTGCCGAACTGGATAGGTAGTATTGTTCAATGATAGACTTTACACCGATACCACTATTACCTGTAGAGCCTTTACCGCCTGTAATACAAACCGCCTTAGTGTAGGTAGTCGTGTTGTCGGAATAAGAAACTTTCGTCCTACTCCAAATATACCGCCCGTCAATCCATGTCGGTGCTGTAGTCTGCCATCCAGTAGTCGGTGCTGTAGTGTTAGAAGTGCTTTGTGCATATTCAACATCAGCCAATGTTACACTTGTTCCCGGCTTTCCATCTTCACCATCATAAGGATTTACACGGATAGGGGTACTCCATTTCTGTATCATCAGGTCTGCTTTGCCATTCATTACGGAAGCAATGTCATTCACAGGTAAAGCCCCCATCAACAAACGTATATCATCGAAATACACGGCAGAACCGAATACATCATCATCGTAAATAGCAAAGCCTACAGCCATGATATTAACGCTACCACTATGTAATTGCTCTCCGTTTTTGAATACCGTAACGGTACGGTCATTAAAACGGAATGCAAGGTGAAACCACGTATTAGGCGTGATTGCAATACTCTTTTCCACATAGTGCCTACCGTTATATCCGTTCAACATCCACTTGACTTGATTTTGGTCTGACTTCATCCAAAAACAGAGTGTAAAACTTTCCCCAAAGGGTAAATCATAAGGAATACGGCTCTCCATTCCACCACTCAGATTGAGGGCATATCTCGTTCCGTCTTTTACTACCGTCCCACCGCCCAGCACACCATTATAACCGTTACCCGAAATATCGGCAATGCTTGAAGTGTCGTTAGCTTCAATGGGCAAATGAAATTTGGTACGGTCTGCAAGCCCGGACTTCTTAGCCATTGTACACCAAATATATTCCAACGCTCCTACTTTCGGCATTTCCGTACTCCACCCGGTAGGGTTGGAAGAATTAACATCCAAATCGGGCGGTACTAAAGTCGAGCCATTTTTAGCGTAACGATACTCGTAATATTCACCAGCTCCGGCATCCGTTCCACCTGTACCCGATTCGCCTTTAATCAAAGCCCAAGTGTAATCCATCGGATTATCACTGTCTTTCTGCACGTAGTCGGTGTATTGCCCTATGTAGTCGCCCGGCTCTTCACCATTGTTTGCAGTGAACGACATTCCCCCGTTGTCCGAATACTTGATATGGAAGTATGGAGTACGCCCATCTTCACCGGGTAAACCGGGCGTTCCGTCTTGTCCTTTCGTGTCGCTCCACTTGTAGGCACTTGGTTTGTCGCTATCGGTGGGTATCATATCCACATACAAACCCAACCATCTTCCGGGTGTTTCACCGTTTCCGGCTGTGAACGTTTTGCCGCCATCATCGGAATACTTCTTATGAAGATAGCTACTCTTTCCATCTTCCCCCTTAATAGCTCCAACATCTTTCCAGTTCGTGCCATCCCAAATATAGAGGTTGCCCCCGATTAGATAAGCATCGCCCTCTGAATTTCCAACGGTAGGCAGTTGTGAAACATTGTCCTTAGAACCTTTGATATTGATTGAAGTACCATCAGCACCACGCACACGAAAAGGAATACCCCACGCACCCTCCGTATCAGTCTTGGCGTTCTTTATACTCATCCAAACCACGTTTTCGGACGAAGTTCTGTGCCAACCTCCCGTAGAGCCATCCCCCGTAGGGGTGGCAGGCTTGGTTTCACTGTCATTATAGGTATAGAATACGGATAAACCGCTTTCTCCCTTATCCCCGGTAGAACCTTTCGCCACAACCGACCAATATACGGAATTGGTAGGCAGGTTGCCCATGCTTGGTGTGGGGTTAGTGTATCGGTAGGTACACGTTTCACCATTCACCGTGTAAGCCACCTCATCCCCGGCATAGTACACGTACTTCGGGTTATATGTGCCACGGAACACCCCGATATGTGAGGTGTCCCCACTATCAGAAAGCAAACGGACGTTGTGCAACGTTAATTGGCGTTTTGCCGTTACGTTCCAATCAATAGAACTTGAAGAATCACCGATACGGAACTTGTTGCCGTCCAAATCCAAATAGCACTCCTTATCGCTTGTTATAATCTTACCCGTAGTGATAGTGTTCCCATTAATACGGGTAAATCCGTAGGTGGTGGTAAAGTCCCTGAAATCATCATCCGAATGCACTGACCCCAATATACCCACTTGGAAATAATAGTTATTCGGGTCTTCGGTTGGTTCAACCTTTAGTTGTTCCTGTGTCACATACCAAATGCCATCCGTGCTTTTCTTGGAACACTTGGCAAACACATAGTACCCCTTTGGGCTTGATAGAGTGAATGAGCCAGCCGCCATGTTCCAATGCTTGATTATCTCATCATCAATAGTCAAGTGAGCCAATACCCCGGCAGAAGCATCAAAACGATTGGATATTCCGTTTACGTTGGCTTGCAGTATCACATCTATCAAAACAAATTGTTGGCTCTTAGACCCCACCGTAAGCATATTGGTGTCAATGGAATTGGGCTTGATGTTTTCGGGGTCAAAATAACCGTCCGTATCATACACCATTGTACGCAGTTCCTCTGTTGTACGCCATCCCCTCCGTGCCTTAGTCAAGTCCCGAAGCCGATTGTTTTCTATGATTGTTTCGTGCCGTCCAACATCCACAACCGTTTGAGTGATTGGGGAAATGGCTGTAATGTCCGAAAGGGTCAGTGTATAGTCATGCTCCACAAGCAGGTTCTTTGTCACCTTTTGGATGCGGATATTCTTTTCAATACCGAAACGCTCATCTTTCACGGGTACATAGTTACCCACATGAAAGACGGTTGTTTCGCTATCGCTTGGCAAAGCGTTCAAAAAATAGGAGCGTTCAAAGGTAAGCTGATATTGCGCCCGTGCCTGTGTGCGTGGCTTGAACTCGTTATATCCGGCATACCATAAATCTTCCTCTGCATCATCTTCATAAGATTTAGGCAGGTGAATATCCGTAATCTTATACGTGTCACCCTCCGTTATTCGGTAAGCCTCGCTTTCAGTGGTAGGAATAGTTAGCCCCCTGTTGTCCGTAAATGGAATGAGCGTAAACCTTTTTGTTGCATGGTCGTATCCTCCCTTTTTCGCCAATTCAAATTGTTGTCCGGCTAATTTACCCGAAATGAAATTAATCTTTGCCGATACCTCGTTAATCAGATACTTTGTACCTTTATCGTCTTTCTCGTTCAGGTCAAAGTCCATTGTATCATCAATGAAGCTGTTTATATCATCAGCCACCAAAGCAGTAACCGTACCCGTCCGTTTCGGGAAAATATTATCATACGTCACAGCATCCTCATCACTGCCCAGTGCATCCCTCAAATCGCCATCCTCCAAATAACGCTTGTTATCATCGGATCTGCCTATATATTCGCTCTGGGGCGGTACTCTTGTTCCGTCCCATAGTTTGTGTTCCTTTTTGTTCAAACGCACTGGAAACGGAAGCTGTAGGCGTTCTGAATAGTCCCTGTAATCACTCCGAATGTTGGTCGTGCCACCCTCCACCCAAAGCCTCGTAATAATGGTTTTATCATCTACCTTTTGCTCTTTGAGCTTGTACAAGCCGTTGCCTTTGCCCCACTCAAAGAAAGCGTTGCCACCCGGGGGCACAACTTTTGCACCGAACTTTCCTATGTGGATGGTACGCACCCCGTCCTTTTGGGTAATGAGAAACTCCAAATCAAATTCACGGTCACTGCAAAGCATTTGCAAAACCTGTAGGCAATTGTTACGGGCAAAGGAAATGGTACGTGGTTCTGTGTCCGGGCAATTAGCTTCATCGAAAGCCCATAAGCCCGGATAGTCACGGCTCACGTTGTAGATAAGCACCTTTACAAAGTCCCGGATATTATAAGTGAGGTCAAACGTGCTTTTGCTGGATTTCCCGTTTGCATCGGTGTTTCGGTACAGGCTTTTCATCAGCTCGTACATCACTCCGTAGAAAGTGGCATCATGCACATAATGGTTGTCCGAAAGCATTTCACGGTTCACCTTAGTACGGATGGTGTATTCTTCACCCTCCACTATGATTTTATCTCCCTTGCCTAAATTAAGCAACTCAGAGGAAACAATGGAAAGCTGTACGTTATCATCCCCCATTAAGGAACTGTTTTGAGCGGCTGATTTCAGCGTACAAAACGGCTCTTTGGAAAACAAGCGTACCTTTTCACCGTTGCGCCTGATTATTTCAAGAGTTCCCATATCACAATAGCATTGGTTTCAAATTTTTCAATGTCTTCAATCACGCCCGAAACGATTATCTCGTATTCACCGGGTGTAACGTAAGTGTGTTCTATCGTTTGTTCGTTGCCGGACACATCGTAAGTGTGCGTACCATCGCCCCAATAGATATTAAGCAACTTGGACGAAGTAACGGTAATCGTAGCCTTGCCGTTTGCAGTTCCACCTATATATCTAAGCACCTTTTTCACAGGTTCATCTTCCACCAGCTTTAAACGGAATGTACCCACCATCAAATCGTTGCTATATTGTCCCCAGCTCTTTTCCGGGTCTGCCTCATCCAGCAATTCCACTTCATATACCAAAGGCTTTGCCTTTCCGTCATAGTCCACACGCAAAC
>ENA-UERG01002910-UERG01002910.1-human-gut-metagenome-genome-assembly--contig:-NODE-2910-length-11584-cov-19.372208_pt1 | contig 11584 bp, 6 predicted proteins | sample MGYA00242954_ERZ507954 | MGnify/ENA primary metagenome ERZ507954 (study PRJEB26167, sample SAMN06115478) | human gut metagenome | host: Homo sapiens | place: China:Sichuan | collected 2015-01-21... | reverse complement strand
AGACCAGACGGTGCCGGGTATGTATGACACCAATGTGGCCACCAATCCCAAGTATAACGGTCGCGTAGAGTTTGCGGTGCGGATCCCGGCAGCGGACGGCAGCGGGCACGCCTGGCTGCCCATTGATTCCAAATTTCCTATGGAGGATTATGCACGCTTGACCGCAGCGGCTCAGGCCGGGGATCGACAAGGCATGGAAAGTGCCCAAAAGGCGCTGGAGCAGCGGGTGCGTGATGAGGCCAAGCTGGTGCGTCAGTACATTTCTGCCCCGGAGACCACACCCTTTGCGGTGCTGTATTTGGCCACCGAGGGGCTGTATGCGCAGATTTTGGGCAGCCGCAGCGGACTGGCGGAGAAGCTGCAGCAGCAGGGTATTTTGCTGGCTGGGCCCACCACGGTGACAGCGCTGCTTAATGCGCTGGCGATGGGCTTTCGCACCCTGGCCATCAACCGCAAAGCCACGGAGGTGTGGCAGGTGCTGGGCGCTGCTAAAATGCAGTATGAGAAGTTCGGCGACCTGCTGCAAAAGGCACGCAAAAAGGTGGATGAGGCCGGCAAGGTGCTGGACGAGGCGGATCACCGTAATGACATCATTCAAAAGCACCTGCGCCGGGTGGAGACCCTGGTACCGGAATTATTTGACTGAACAAACCCGATAAAAAGGGCGCCTGCTTACAGCAGACGCCCTTTTGCTTTACGCATACGCTTTGATAATTTCCCGTATCATACGAACATTGTCCTTGGTGTGCAGGGCGTTTGGAGCCTTGTATTCCAGCAAACAGCAGGGAATGTTCAGCTTTTTGTGTACCCAACCGATGGCGTAGCCTTCGTTTGCGGCATAGACGCCGTCTTTCATTTTGTTTAAGTGCAGGGTGCGATTGACGATTTGGCACAGCTTTTTGGTGCCTAAGGTTTCGTTAAGCCAGCCGTGGGCATTGATGTACACATTGGGCTTGCTGCGGAGAATAAAGTCTCGCAGGGCACGGGTCTCTTTGCCCTTAAACGGACCGAAATCCCGGTTTATATCAATATGCGCGGCGGTGCAGCGCCCAAAGGCATTCTTGCCGGAGCGTTGTGCGTTTTTGCCGGCAATGGCACCGTCCGGATTGGCGCAGGGTACAATCACCAATCGGTAATTGCCCAATTCCTCCGGGTGGGAAGCAAAGTGGGCTATCAAGTGGTTGGCAATGGCAGTCAGACGCTGCCCGTCTCTGGCATAATCGTCCTCAAAGCCGTGGATGGCAAAGTCAATAAACAGCGTCTTTTTGTACTTGCCGTTTGCCGGGGTGATGATATAGCCTTCCAAATTGCGATTTTGTACGGATTTGCCATAAACCACTTGGGTCACATGGTTGTGGTCTAAGGCCAACTGTGCGGCATTTGCATTTAGCGGCAGCGCCTTGTTTTGTACGCGAACGGTAATCTGTGCCGTAACACCATTATAGGTGCGTACGGTCAGTTGGGTTTTGCCGTTGGCTTTGCCGGTAATGTAGCCTTGCGGAGTGACTGTGGCAATGGCAGAATCCCGGGTTTTGTATGTAACGGTGTAGGCTGCGGTGCCACGGGCAAATTGCAGCTTTATCTTATGGTTGTTGGCACCCTTTTGGATAATCACATTGCCGCCTTTAACGGCTAATTTGGTGGGAGCGGCCTTAACCGTAACGGTGCAAGCGGCGGTTTGGCGTCCGTAACGCACGGTCACTTTGGCTGTACCGATTTTCTTGGCGGTAACCACGCCGGATTTACCTTCGGGCCTTTCCAGTACAATGATTTTCTTTCTAACGATAAGCTTTTTCAAATCCAGTCGGATGTGATTCGTAAGGTGGCCGGGGAACATTCCTGCGTGATCGTGGGACGTTGTGCCGATTACATCTTACGTGACAATAAGTGTTGTATCAACGTGTTTGTTCATGCAGATATGGAAAAGCGCGTGAAGACCGTGATGAATCGTCAGCATATATCGGAACAGGAAGCCCGTGAGTTGATTCGTAAGATGGATAAAACCCGTCCGAATTATTATAATTTTTACTCGGACAAGGAGTGGGGCGTGGCATCATCTTACCATTTGTCTGTTGATTCGGGTCTATTAGGAGTACACAAAACGGTGGATTTCATCCAAAAGTTTGTGGAAGAAGCACTAAAAGACTGAATGATCTTTGATTAACGATTTATGATTGGCTATTTTTCAATCATAAATCGTTAATCAAGAAATACTTTAGCGTGTTAGGTCGAAAAGTTCCGGTTCTTTTCTATCATGGAAGTTCTTGAAGAGAAACTCTGAAAAAGGAGTGTTGAAAACTCTGGCTCCGTTAGGACATTCTTTCACGCAAGCGCAACATTTAATGCAAACTTCGGGATCGCTTACGATCTCTTCTTTCAATTCAATGGTTTCAACGGGACAAATTTCGATACAATATTGACATTGTGTACATAGTTCGTCAATGGTGATCGGGGTTGCCGGAGTTCTAGGTTTATTCTCTTTATATGGGAAATTTCCTTTCACATCCAAAACCGGCAATTTTTTTATGTCAGTATATTGATATAGTTGCTTTATAATATTCTTCCCGAATTCGGCCGCTATTTGTATGTCGGACACATCGGGGCGTCCGGCTGCCGTGGGGAATTGTTCTGTACTATACGAGTGTTCCCCGATAAAGGCTCCACCGGCAACAGGGACAAAACCCAGTTGTTTCACAGAGTCCCGTAATTCAAGTAGGGCATCCTCGTAATCCCGATTTCCATAAAGAACAACAATGATAGCCGGGGTGTTGTCTCCTTTTATTTTTTGTAGTCTTTCCAATGCCGTCGGGGCTACTCTTCCCGCATAGGTTGGCACACCAATAATTGCAAGCGTGTCTGATGGCAATGTTTTTTGATTTGTGGACGGATAAGTTAAATCAATCTCTTTATTTACTATAATATTCATTCCTTCTGCAATCGTCGTAACGATTTTTGCAGAGGTATGAGTCGGTGAAAAATATACAGGTTGAATATTCTTTACTCGCATAATGTTCTTTGTTGCTAGATTATTGTTTTCAGCAAAGGTAAGGATTATTTAGTATATTCGTTTTCTATTACTAATTTTCACATTTCGCAAGTGTGTTGTGAAAAATATAATCATATTCTGCAAAAAAAGTCATATTTGCCTCACCCCTTTTATGTCGTTTTAGTGCTTTAGGGGAAAGGCACTAACAATTGAAATTATCAGTGTGGTTCTGGATGAAAGTGTTGCCATGTGGAAACAGGCTATTGGGCTTGACGGGATGATTTGGACCAACGGTTCAGATCTTAAGGGTATGGAATCCGAGATTGTGCACCTCTTCTGGTGCGGGATCTCCCGACTTATTTCCTGCTGGACGTCGAGAATCGTATCGTTGCCCGTGATCTCTTGTTTCCCGATTTTCGTGCTAAAATGGCAGAGTTGACGAAGAAGAAATAAAGTGCTTTTATTTTCAAGTGCGTGCGAAAGGGGGTGTTGAAAATGTTGACTCCCTCTTATTTTATTCTCGATCACTCCACGTGAATATCCGTGGATTACAGGTAGAAAGGTTGGCTGTGGGCGTTGTTTCCTCGACGCTTGTTTGCCGTTGGGTAAGGGCGAGGACATGGGGTGTACACTTGTTCTTGTAGTTGCGGAAAGGTTGAAGCGCTGTTGTCGTGTTGTCGTGGTTCCCGGCTTTCCTCACGCCCGGGGGCTAATCGATACTTGCCGGTTGTTTTTCCCGTTGTCTGCCGGCTCGATCCCGGTATCCCGGGGCGTGTTGGCCGTTCCCCGGGAGGGAAGGTCGTGAAAAAGTTTTCTCCATAACCTTTTGCCAGTCACGGTTTTGGTGGTTTTTTTGAAAAAAAGATGAAAAAAAACGGTGAAAAAATTTGGAAAAGGGTGAATCATTGCTTTATCTTTGCACCCGCTTTCGAGAGAGAGGGCACGAGGGAAAGAGGTTAAACGAGGGGCGAGAAAAAAAGTTTGAAAAAAAAGCTTGAAAAGTTTGGAGAATGAAAAACAAGCCTTACCTTTGCAGCCGCTTTCGAGAGGGGAGACGGGAGGGAAGATCGAGAGCGAGAGAAAACAAGAGACAAAGAGTTCTTTAAGATATTGAGATGAACAAAACGTAGCGAGCGTGAATCGGAATCGACGGTAGTCGAGATTCATGAACACATGACCCAGCCAGATAAGATTTCTGAAAGATTATTTTAGTATGAAGAGTTTGATCCTGGCTCAGGATGAACGCTAGCGACAGGCTTAACACATGCAAGTCGAGGGGCAGCACGGTGTAGCGATACACTGGTGGCGACCGGCGCACGGGTGAGTAACACGTGTGCAACCAACCCCGTACCGGGAGATAACCCGCGGAAACGTGGACTAACATCCCATGAGACTCTAGAGCCGCATGGCTTTGGATTTAAAATTCCGGTGGTACGGGACGGGCACGCGCGACATTAGGTAGTTGGCGGGGTAACGGCCCACCAAGCCGACGATGTCTAGGGGTTCTGAGAGGAAGGTCCCCCACACTGGAACTGAGACACGGTCCAGACTCCTACGGGAGGCAGCAGTGAGGAATATTGGTCAATGGGCGAGAGCCTGAACCAGCCAAGTCGCGTGAGGGAAGAATGGTCTATGGCCTGTAAACCTCTTTTGTCAAGGAAGAATAAGGATGACGAGTCATTCGATGCCAGTACTTGACGAATAAGCATCGGCTAACTCCGTGCCAGCAGCCGCGGTAATACGGGGGATGCGAGCGTTATCCGGATTTATTGGGTTTAAAGGGCGCGTAGGCGGGACGGCAAGTCAGCGGTAAAAGACTGCAGCTAAACTGTAGCACGCCGTTGAAACTGTTGACCTGGAGACGAGACGAGGGAGGCGGAACAAGTGAAGTAGCGGTGAAATGCATAGATATCACTTGGAACCCCGATAGCGAAGGCAGCTTCCCAGGCTCGTTCTGACGCTGATGCGCGAGAGCGTGGGTAGCGAACAGGATTAGATACCCTGGTAGTCCACGCCGTAAACGATGCTCACTGGATCTTGGCGATACACGGCCAGGGTTCAAGCGAAAGTATTAAGTGAGCCACCTGGGGAGTACGTCGGCAACGATGAAACTCAAAGGAATTGACGGGGGCCCGCACAAGCGGAGGAACATGTGGTTTAATTCGATGATACGCGAGGAACCTTACCCGGGTTTAAATGTAGATTGCATGAGGTGGAAACACTTCTTCCCTTCGGGGCTATTTACAAGGTGCTGCATGGTTGTCGTCAGCTCGTGCCGTGAGGTGTCGGGTTAAGTCCCATAACGAGCGCAACCCCTATCGCCAGTTGCCATCGGTTCAAGCCGGGCACTCTGTCGAGACTGCCACCGTAAGGTGCGAGGAAGGCGGGGATGACGTCAAATCAGCACGGCCCTTACACCCGGGGCGACACACGTGTTACAATGGCCGGTACAGAGGGCAGCCACGGGGTGACCCGGAGCGAATCTCTAAAGCCGGTCGTAGTTCGGACTGGAGTCTGCAACCCGACTCCACGAAGTTGGATTCGCTAGTAATCGCGCATCAGCCATGGCGCGGTGAATACGTTCCCGGGCCTTGTACACACCGCCCGTCAAGCCATGGAAGCCGGGAGTACCTGAAGATCGTGACCGCGAGGAACGGGCTAGGGTAATACCGGTAACTGGGGCTAAGTCGTAACAAGGTAGCCGTACCGGAAGGTGCGGCTGGAACACCTCCTTTCTGGAGCGTGGTCTCATGTGGCTCGCTACCGCCAGTTCATTATCAACGGGATTCCCTCGAGGGATCTTTCAAGACGAGGCTCGTTGCCTTGGTCCCGGCGTTAAATTTTAGATTTAAAGGTTTTAGATTCTAGATTTCGATTTAAAATTTAAAATGGCTAAATTTAAAATTGTAAAGTTCTTTGACATGCTGGAACGTTAATGGATCATTTGATCCACGAAGTAAGAATGTAGTAGAATAACACAGAGCCGCTGTCGTAGTGATACGATGGCAAGGTAGAATTATTTAATAACACGACGCTAACGAACGTGAACGATTAAGGGCGCGCGGTGGATGCCTAGGCTCTCGGAGGCGAAGAAGGACGCGATAAGCCGCGATAGTCCACGGCGAGGTGCAAGTAACCCTTGACCCGTGGGTTTCCGAATGGGGCAACCCGGCCGTCTAGATGACGGTCATGCATTATCATGCAGGCGAACGCGGGGAACTGAAACATCTCATTACCCGCAGGAGAAGAAAACAACAGTGATTCCCCCAGTAGTGGCGAGCGAACGGGGAAGAGCCCAAACCGCTGCCGTTTCGGCGACGGCGGGGTCATGGGACCGCGACATTCGACGGAAGACGAAGTGCAATTACCTGGAAAGGTAAGCCGTGGAGGGTGACAGCCCCGTGCACGACACCTCTTTCTTAGATAGCGGAATCCCGAGTAGGGCGGGACACGAGAAATCCTGCCTGAATTCGCCAGGACCTCCTGGCAAGGCTAAATACTCCCGAGAGACCGATAGTGAACCAGTACCGCGAGGGAAAGGTGAAAAGTACCCCGAGCAGGGGGGTGAAATAGACCCTGAACCCGCGCGCCTACAAGCGGTCGGAGCCACGCGATGTGGTGACGGCGTGCCTTTTGCATAATGAGCCTACGAGTTAGTCGTCACCAGCGAGGTTAAGGGCTTCAGGCCCGTCAGCCGAAGTGAAAGCGAGCCTTAACAGGGCGTAAAGTTGGTGGCGCTAGACGCGAAACCTTGTGATCTACCCACGAGCAGGTTGAAGTCGCGGTAACACGTGATGGAGGACCGAACCGGTAAACGTTGAAAAGTTTTCGGATGACTCGCGGGTAGGGGTGAAAGGCCAATCAAACTGGGAAATAGCTCGTACTCTCCGAAATGCATTTCGGTGCAGCCTGTGATGTTCTGTTCCAGAGGTAGAGCTACTGGTTGGACGCGAGGGCTTCACCGCCTATCAAATCCGGATAAACTCCGAATGCTGGAACACGAAATCATGGAGTGAGCCCGCGGGTGCTAAGGTCCGCGGACGAGAGGGAAAGAACCCGGACCACCGGCTAAGGTCCCGGATGGACAGTTAAGTTGATCAAACGAGGTGGGATCGCGGAGACAGCTAGGATGTTGGCTTGGAAGCAGCCATTCATTTAAAGAGTGCGTAACAGCTCACTAGTCGAGCGATCCCGCGTGGATAATACACGGGCATAAAACTGTCAACCGAAGCCGTGGGGTTAGCTTTATTGCTAACCGGTAGGAGAGCATTCCTGCCAGCTTTGAAGGTCACCCGCGAGAGTGACTGGAGCGGCATGAAAAGCAAATGTAGGCATAAGTAACGATAATGGGGGCGAGAACCCCCCACGCCGCAAGACCAAGGTTTCCCCGGCAATGTCAATCAGCCGGGGGTCAGCCGGCCTCTAAGGCTCACCCGAATGGGGATGCCGACGAGAAACGGGTTAACATTCCCGTGCTTCTCGTCACCGTGACGCGGTGACGGGGTGATGAATGGACCGCGCGCTGACGGAATAGCGCGTTGAAGGCCGTACCCTTTGAGGGTGGTAGTCAAGCACGCCACCCGAGGCGACAGCCGATAGTACCTCGAGGCCTCGGCCGAGTGGATAGCGTCCAGGCAATTAACCCCCTAGAAAACCCGCTAAACTTCAAGTGACGAGGAACCGTACTGTAAACGGACACACGTGGTCGGGTAGAACATACCAAGGCGCTCGAGTGATTCATGGTCAAGGAACTAGGCAAAATAGTCCTGTAACTTAGGGATAAAGGACGCTCTAGTGATAGAGCCGCAGAGAAATGGCCCAGGCGACTGTTTACCAAAAACACATGGCTATGCCAAATCGAAAGATGACGTATATGGCCTGACACCTGCCCGGTGCCGGAAGGTTAAGAGGAGAGCTCATCGGAAACGAGAAGGTTTGAATTGAAGCCCCGGTAAACGGCGGCCGTAACTATAACGGTCCTAAGGTAGCGAAATTCCTTGTCGGGTAAGTTCCGACCTGCACGAATGGTGTAACGATCTGGGCACTGTCTCGACCATGAGCTCGGTGAAATTGTAGTTCCGGTGAAGATGCCGGGTACCCGCGACGGGACGGAAAGACCCCGTGAACCTTTACTGCAGCTTCGCGTTGTTCCCGGGCACGGGACGTGTAGGATAGGTCGGAGGCTACGATTCGGTTTCGCCAGGAATCGAGGAGCCATCGTTGAAATACGACCCTTCTCTTGTCTGGGATCTAACCCTGGTTATAGGGGACACCGCGTGGTGGGTAGTTTGACTGGGGTGGTCGCCTCCAAAAGCGTAACGGAGGCTTCCAAAGGTACCCTCGGGTTGGTTGGTAATCAACCTCAGAGTGCAATGGCACAAGGGTGCTTGACCGGGAGACCAACGAGTCGATCGGGTGCGAAAGCAGGGCATAGTGATCCGGTGATCCCGCGTGGAAGGGTCATCGCTCAAAGGATAAAAGGTACTCCGGGGATAACAGGCTGATCGCCCCCAAGAGCTCATATCGACGGGGCGGTTTGGCACCTCGATGTCGGCTCGTCACATCCTGGGGCTGGAGAAGGTCCCAAGGGTTCGGCTGTTCGCCGATTAAAGTGGCACGCGAGCTGGGTTCAGAACGTCGTGAGACAGTTCGGTCCCTATCTGTCGTGGGCGCTGGAGATTCGAGAGGTCCTGACTCTAGTACGAGAGGACCGGGTTGGACGCGCCGCTAGTGAACCTGTTATGACGCCAGTCGTACGGCAGGGTAGCCACGCGCGGACGGGATAAGCGCTGAAAGCATCTAAGCGCGAAGCCTGCCTCGAGATGAGATCTCCTTACAGGGTCGTCGTAGACGACGACGTTGATAGGCCACAGGTGTAAAGCCGGTGACGGCAAAGCCGAGTGGTACTAATCACCCGAAAGTTGACGTTCGGTGGGTGATATGATTCGATTAACGTTCCGGTCGATTGTCAATCAAGGTGATTGACGGTTGATAGAGAGGCATGAATAAACGAGCTTTAAAGGAATTGTCACGAGCGGCCGGAGGGCCGGTTGAAGTGACGGGAGTTGAAATGCAGGCAATGATGAAAGGGATAATTTTCAACTTTGCGTTTTCAATTTTCAATATTATTAAAAGGTGTCTATAGCGACGGTGATCCACCTCTTCCCATCCCGAACAGAGAAGTTAAGCCCGTCAGCGCCGATGGTACTGCCTCCAGGTGGGAGAGTAGGTCGATGCCGAATTTAGGGAGAGGGCGAGTCAACGAGACTCGCCCTTTTTTATTTCCTTTCGTTTTTCAATTGTACAGGCAGACCTCTAACCTGCCAACTTGTAACCTGTAACTTGTTGCGGGTAAAATTTTTTCATTACCTTTGTGTATATGAAAATTCGGACAAATATAATATCGATAGGATTAATCTTATTAGCTTTATTCATTGCTGCTATTTATTTAATAGGGGAAAAGATTAGTGATGTGGGAAACGATATGAATAATGCGAATGCACGAGAGGCTTGTCGATACCGGGCAGAATCAGTTGCGTATGAATTTAAGAAAACCGAGGAATTACAGCGATTAGCGAGAGAGTTTTTTGGGAAAAGTGAATCTTATCGGGAGCAGGATTTATTTTCGCTTTTGAAGACGATGCAACAATTGGACCCGAAATTAAGTAGAACTTGGTTTTTCAGGGGAACTAACGATTCTCTACGGTTATTGGAACGGAATAGTTCCGAGTTACGTAAGATGAAACTTTCCGGGATTGAGTTAAAGTATATGTATACATTATTGGATTCACATACGGATCACCATTTTAGTGGTACATACCACGAGAATGGAAAGACTTACTGGACGACAATCGAGGCTATTGAGCCTACAGCTACCCGACGTATTCTTTTTGGATTTGATATCTCGTTGACAGACTTACATTCATATTTTGCAGAGGTTACAGGGAAGGTGTCAAGTTACGTGTTTATTGTAAATGAACGGGGGATATTACTTTCGCATCCTGATGAAAATTTATTGGGGACTTCACCTTTCCAAAAGGAAGAGTTGGATTCTATCAAGGAAGTATTAAAAAGTCAGAGTGAATTGGAAATTATGGTTTATTCTAATTTCTTGTCTTCACAGGTACTTCGAATTTACTATCCCCTACTTGTCGGGAGTGAAAAGTGGGTGATTGCTGTTAACGTACCGCAGTATGGAAATCGGGAGATATTGGATGAATTTCATCGTTACACGGCGATGATTGCCTTGATTACGGTAGTTATATTCGCAATTTTGTTACTTTTTGCCCAGCATAAATGGCGTAGGGAATACCGTTTGCGACGTAGTTTGGAACAGGAGTCTATGGAGCTGCATTTACAGCAGTTGAAAAATCAGATTAACCCTCACTTTTTGTTTAATTCCTTGAATTCATTGAGTGTGTTAATTGGTTCGGATTCGACGTTGGCGAGGGAATTCGTGTTGAAGTTATCGAAGGTGTATCGCTATTTGCTGGAGACAAGAAACGAAAGCTTATCCACGGTGAAGGAAGAGATCGAGTTTACCCGGCAATATTATTTTTTGCAGAAGATTCGTTTTGGGGAGCAATTGGATTTGTCTATAGATGTGAGACCGGATTGTTTGGAAGCAAAGGTGCCTTCGATCAGTTTACAGATGTTAGTAGAGAACGCTATAAAACATAACCAGGTGACTTTACAAAATCCCTTGCGCATTAAAATTTATGATCGGGATGAATGTTTAATCGTGGAGAATAATTACCAGCCCCGTGCAGAATCTAGCGAAGAGTCTATGGGCGTGGGTTTCGAACGCATTCAGGCCATTTATGACTTTTATTCTGGTGAGAAATTTGTATGTAATTGTGAAAATGGATGTTACGTTTGTCAGCTACCTCTTTTGAAAAATCGTTTATAACACAAAATCGATGATTCACTCCTTTTTTTCGGGGTTTCACTCCCCTTTTATTTTTATTGATTGAAATCTGTCTTATCATTGTAAAGAATCAGTTAACCAGATAGATTTAATGAATAAAAGAAGTATGGTAAGAACAAAAACATTCATTTTAGGTGCGATAACCCTTGTTGCCCTATCATTATTGTCAGAACCGGGATATTCTCTGGAAAGACGAAAGAAAAAACATGCCAAGGATACAACGGAAGTGTCCAAACCGGATACTTATGGGGATTTGGTGAAGAAAGCCAAAATTACTGAAGGTATGGTAAAGATTTTAACGGTTGGGAATGATTACTATTTTGAGGTGGCTGATTCTTTGATGGGACGTGATCTTCTAATCGTTAATAAAGTATCGGGAGTACCTTATGAATTAAATGATGCGGGCTTGAATAGAGGAATGGAATCGAATGACAAGCTCGTGCGTTTCTATAAAGATAAATCTATGAACAAGGTGTGGGTGACAACTTACAATGGAAAGGTAAGTGTACCCGAGGGAGATGCGATCAGTGAGTCTGTGAAAGCCAATTATCGCGAGTCTGTGATCGAGTATTTCCCGATCGAGGCTTACGGGAAGGATTCGCCTTCCTGTTCGTAGTCGGGCTGCGCAAATACGTGATCCGGCTCAACAACACCTTCTTCATTTTCGATGC
>ENA-UERG01002905-UERG01002905.1-human-gut-metagenome-genome-assembly--contig:-NODE-2905-length-11602-cov-6.765380_pt1 | contig 11602 bp, 10 predicted proteins | sample MGYA00242954_ERZ507954 | MGnify/ENA primary metagenome ERZ507954 (study PRJEB26167, sample SAMN06115478) | human gut metagenome | host: Homo sapiens | place: China:Sichuan | collected 2015-01-21... | reverse complement strand
ACCCATCCCGGCCACCGGGCCCCGCACATCGTGGACGGTGCGCAGGCCCTTGGCGTTCCAGGTCTTGAGGATGCTGTTCCAGTACCAGAGATCCCGCTTGGGGCCGGCCTGCACGGCGGCCTCCTGCACCATGGCATCATCGTAGCCGTAGACCTCGTACCAGCGGGCAATGGCCTTGCGCCCGCCAAGGGTCAGCTCGGTGTCGGCAATGCCCAGCAGGCCGCTGACGTACTGCTCCCGCTGGGCGCGCAGGGCCAGCAGCTGGAGGTGTGCGTCGGCCTGTTCGCCGGTCTCCACACCCTCGGCCCGCCAGACCTTCAATTCGTGGCTGACGGCACCCATCGTCCGCTTGCCCCGGCTGGCTACATAGGCCACGCAGAGCATAACAGTTTCGGGTGCAAAGGCTTCCTGCACATAGAAATTCACCAGTTTTTCCATTTCGGGGTGGGTCAGCGGACGGGCAAAGCTGGTCTGGGCGCAGTCGATGAGGGAGGAGATCATGGGGTCGGTGCGGCTGGCCGCTGCGATCTCGCTCCAGGTCATGGGGGCAGGGGCTGTGGGCTCCTCGCCCGGGGCGGCGTTCTCCTCGTGCCGTTCCAGCAGACCCGCACCGGCCCAGAAGGACAGGGCACTCTCGGCGGTCATCTTGCTGCGGAGCTTTAAGTCGGCGCAGAGCTTCTCCGGGTCAGTGATGCCGGTGGCCAGCACATACAGAGCCACCCGGACGTTATATTCCTCCGCAATGCCCAGCTTGGAAAAGACCAGCTGCGGCACCGGGATGGTGTCACCCTTGAATTCTTTCAGTCGGTAGATCATGGTGCACCTCAGTGTTGTGTTTCGGCATCCGGTTCCGGTGCGGGCGGTGTCCAGGGCTCACAGTCCAGGATGGACGGGTGGGCGCTCCAGCGTTCCGGTTCGGCGTTGTAGGCATCGTTCAGATATTGGGCGACTGCGGTGCGGCCCTCCTCGGTCATCGGGAAGATCTCCCGCCGCCGCAGGGCCGGGTCGGTCTTGTCCAGCGTCCACGGCTCGGGCCAGAGATCCACCGTGAGGATGGCCTCTTCTTTTTTTGCCTCCTCGCCGCCGTCCGGGTCGGGGACGGAGCGCTTGCCCGGGGTGATGAGGTAGCGCATCCCATCCTCGTTGCCGCTGAATGAGTTTTTGTTCTGCAGATAGTGCAGCATGGGCACAAAGATCATGTAGAATTCCTTCCATTGTGATAATCTATCTTTCATTATAAAGCAACTGGCGCAAAAAGCAAGTTTTTTCCGCCTGCCGCGTTCCGACAGAAAAAACTGTTGACAAAACCGCCGCACTTTGCTACACTAATGGAGCAGTCCTGCAGGGTTAGCTCATCCGGTAGAGCGACTGCTTCCCAAGCAGTAGGCGGCGGGTTCGAGTCCCGTATCCTGCTCCACAAAAAGAGCGCTGATTCGTCAAGAATTGGCGCTTTTATCATTTCAGCAAGTCTAAAACTGAGAGGGACGTCATGATTTTTGTACCCCTTCTGCACTATTTCAAGTGCAAGAATCAATACAGCGGCAGCGAAGACGGGATGCGCTATCTGCTCTCGCCCGGCAAGCGCAGCGTGCCTGACCCGGACGGCGGCGAGGGCGCACAGAAAGAGGAAGCCATCCTCACGGTGGACATCTGGCCCGACCCCTGGGCGCTGGACCGCACCGACCCCGCCCTGCGCCGGCAGATGGTCTTTCCGCTGACGGACGAGGGCCGGGCCGCAGCGGCAGAGTATCTGTCCTCTGCCTACAGCGCCGACCTGGCGCTCTGGAAGCAGCGGCCCTCCATCCTGGACTGTGAGCCCTGGTCACCGCCGCCGAAGGACGAGGACGCAGAAAGCGGGGAAAGCAAATGATATACCGTCTCAAAGAGCTCAAGGGCGACACCATCCCGGTGCCGCAGCTCATCTTTTCCAAGCTGGGCATCGCCGAGGAATACAACGTCCGGGTGGCGCTGTATGTGCTGGCTACCGGCGTCACCGACCCCGAAAAAATTTGTGCCGACCTCAAACTGCGCAGCCGCATCTCTGCCGAAAGCGCCCTCTCCTTCTGGGCCGGTGCGGGGCTTCTCGAGCGCTACGACGAGAACGCCGCGCCGGGAGCAGAGCCCTCTGCTCCTGCCCCCATGACCTGGGCGGAGATCGCCGCCGCAAGCCGCACCGACCCCATGATCTCGAGCCTCATCGACTGCGCTCAGACCGGCTTTGCCCGCCCGCTGACCCACAGTGAGATGGAAAAGCTGGTCAACCTCTACGTACAGGAGGGCTTTGCCCCCGAGACCGTCATGCTCTGCGTGGCCTATGTGGCCAGCCGGGGCAAGCGGACGATGGCCGCCGTCCTCCACGAGCTGAAAGTCTGGCGGGCCGAGGGCGTGGAGACCGGCGAACAGGCCGACGCCCACCTCAAGCTGCTGGCCCTCCGCCAGACCCGGGAACAGTATGTTGCTTCCCTGCTGGGCATCCCGGACAGCGAGCTCACCCTCGGCGGGCGGAAAGCCATCGCCCGGTGGTATGAGGTCTACGGCTACGATGACGCCATGGTGCAGGAGGCCGCTGTGCAGGCCGGGCCGAAGCGCGACCTGTGGTACTGGAACAGCATCCTCAAGACCTGGAACGCCAAGGGGCTGCGCAATATCCACGATGTGCGCACTCCGGTGGCTGCTGCCGGCGCCAGCCGGAACATCCGGGTGGACCGCGAGACCCCCAGCGGCAACGACTTCCTCAAGAACGCTGCCCGCCGCCGCCCCCTCAAGAAAAAGTCCGAGTGACCCCCGGCATAAGGAGACACTATGCGTACCAAAAACGAACTGTATCAGGAAGCCCTGCGCACCGTCGCCCGCCGTCGTCAGACCGCACGGGCCAAGGCGGAGGACGCCCGCGCTGAGGCCGAGGCTGCTGTCCCCGGGCTGCGCCACGCCGAAGAAGAGGTGCGGGTGCGGGGCATCCGCTGCGCACTGGCCGGGGCGGCGGGCAAGGACCGCACCGATGCCGCTGCGGCCCTCACCGATGCCCGTAAAAAGCTGGCCGACCTGCTGGCCTCCAGCGGCCGTCCCGCCGACGCACTGGAGCCGCACTTCACCTGCAGGCTCTGCGAAGACACCGGCATTGTGGACGGACGCACCTGCAGCTGCGTCCACAAGGTGATGCAGCAGCTCCGCCGGTCGGAGATCGAGGCTCTGTCCAGCCTCTCCATTTCCAGCTTCGATACCATGGAGCTGCGCTACTACCCCGCCCGGATGGACGCCTCCCTCGGCGAGCCGGTACGGAGTTATATGTCCACCCTTCTGGACGACCTGCGCGGCTACGCCGACGAATTCGATACCACCAGCGAGAGCCTGATGCTCCTCGGCAACGCCGGTCTGGGCAAGACCCATGCCGCTCTGGCCATTGCCGGAGAGGTTCTGGAAAAGGGCTTCGACGTCATCTATGTGTCCAGCCCCGACTTCTTCTCGAAGCTCGAGGCCCTGCACTTCGGCTCCGACCCCGCCGGGGAGGAAGAGATGCTCCTGCGCACCGCCGCCGGGGCCGACCTGCTCATCCTCGACGACCTGGGTTCCGAGTTCAACTCCAGCTTCCTCATCAGCACCCTTTACAGCCTGCTGAACAACCGTCTGGGCGCGAAGCTGCCCACCATCGTCACCACCAACATCACCGACGGCGCTCTGCTGGAAAAGCTCTACACCGAAAAGATCTCCAGCCGCCTCTCCTCTTTTGTCCCCTTCCTCTTTATGGGCGACGATATTCGGGCGCAAAAGGCAGAAGAAGCGTAAACAGGATAGAAGTCAAAGAGAGTTCTTATTCAGGAAAGGAATTTCAAATATGGGAATCGTAGTCATCGGCGCAGTTTTCGTAGACATCAAGGGCTATCCCTTCTCCACCTACATCCCCGGCGGACGGAACGCCGGCCGCATTGAACAGGTGCATGGCGGTGTGAGCCGGAACGTGGCGGAGGACATCGCCAATGTGGAGCTGCGCCCCACCTTCGTGGGTCTGGTGGACGACACCGGCATGGGCCAGGACGTCATCGATAAACTGGACAACCACAAGGTCAACACCAGGTACATCCAGAAGGTCCCCGATGGCATGGGGACATGGCTGGCCATCTTTGACAACGACGGCGACGTCCACGCCGCCATCTCCAAGCGCCCTGACACCACCCCGCTGACCACCCTGCTGGAGGAGAAGGGCGACGAGATCTTCAAGGACTGCGACGCCATCGCCATCGAGCTGGACCTCGAGAAAGACACGGTCAAGCAGGTGCTCCGCTATGCCAGGAAATACGACAAAAAGGTCTTTGCCGCAGTCTCCAACATGAGCATCGCCATGGAGCGCCGCGACTATCTGCAGCAGATCGACTGCTTCGTCTGCAACCAGCAGGAGGCCGGTCTGCTCTTTTCGGACGACTACGAGCATCTCGCCCCCAGCCAGATGGCTCAGGTACTGGCCCGGAACGTCCACAGCGCCAACATGACCAGCATGGTGGTGACCATGGGCGGTCAGGGTGCCGTGTACGCCAAGCACACCGGCGAGTGCGGCGTCGTACCCGCCAAGAAGGTGGACGTCATCGACACCACCGGCGCAGGCGACGCCTTCTTTGCCGGTACGGTCATCGGCCTGACCTACGGCAAGAATCTGGCCCAGTCCTGTGAGATCGGCAGCCGCCTGGCCGCGTCGGTCATCTGCATCACGGAGAACGTCTGCCCCCGCTTCCGCCCGCTGGAATTCGGGCTGGATGTGCCGGTGGTGGATTGACGCTGCCTCCCTCTGAGCACAGGAGCTTCTGCTTCTTATCGAAAAATCGGTTGAATCCCCTCCCCGGCTGTGATACACTGGGGGTATTGAATTTGTGAAAAGAGGAAAATCCAATGAATCAAAAACAGCACAAGCGGAGCGCCTTTTCGGGCAAGATCGGCTTCGTTCTCTCCGCAGCAGGCGCGTCGGTGGGCCTCGGCAACATCTGGCGCTTCCCCTATCTTGCGGCCAAGTACGGCGGCGGCATCTTCCTGCTCATCTACATCATCCTCGCCTTCACCTTCGGCTACACCATGATCGTTGCCGAGACGGCGCTGGGCCGGATGACCAGGAAAAGCCCGGTGGGCGCATTCGCCGCCGTCCGCAAGGGCAAGCGCTCCTTCGGCGGCTGGATCAATGCCATCATCCCCATCCTCATCGTGCCTTATTACTCAGTCATCGGCGGCTGGGTCATCCGGTATCTGGCCGACTACATCAGCGGCCACGGCAGTGAGCTGGCCACAGACGGCTACTTTTCGGCCTTCATTTCCAGCGGCGCTTCGGCGGAGATATGCTTTGTCATCTTTACCATCTTCACCCTCGCCATCATCTTTGCAGGCGTGCGCAACGGCGTGGAGCGGGTGTCCAAGGTGATGATGCCCATCCTCGTGGTGCTGTCCGTCATCATCGCGGGCTACTCCGTCACCCGCCCGGGCGCGCTGGAGGGCGTGAAGTATTTCCTCGTGCCCAACATCGCTAATTTCTCCTGGATGACCGTCGTGACCGCCATGGGGCAGATGTTCTACTCCCTCTCCATCGCAATGGGCATCCTCGTCACCTTCGGCTCCTACATGAAGAAGGATGTCTCCATCGAGGAGTCCACCGAGAACGTGGAGATCTTCGACACGGCCATTGCCATCATGGCGGGCCTGATGATCATTCCGGCGGTCTTCTCCTTCTCGGGCGGCGACCCGGACACCCTGCAGGCCGGCCCGGCCCTCATGTTCATCACCATCCCGAAGGTCTTTGAGAGCATGGGTCTCGGCACCGTGGTGGGCATCCTCTTCTTTACGCTGGTGCTCTTTGCCGCCGTCACCAGTTCCATCGCCCTGACGGAAAGCGCTGTCTCCACCTTCGAGGACGAGCTGGGCTGGGACCGTAAGCAGGCCACCGTCCTCATCGGCATCATCATGCTGGTGCTGGGCAGTCTGTCGGCTCTGGGCTACGGCCCGCTGGCCCGGTTCACGGTCTTCGGGATGCAGTTCCTTGACTTCTTCGATTTCCTTACCAACTCGGTCATGATGCCCATTGCAGCCATCACCATCTGCCTGCTGGTGTCCCGGGTCATCGGTGTGGAAAAGATCGAGGAAGAGGTCACGCTGGAAGGCAAGCCCTTCCGCCGCAAGCGCATCTTCAACTTTATGATAAAGTACCTCTGCCCCATCTTCGCAGCCATCATCCTCATCAGCTCGGTGGCAAACGCGCTGGGCGTCATCTCCATGTAAGCAGACAACAAAAAGCGCTGGAAGCCTTTACACCGCTTCCAGCGCTTTTCTTATGCCCGTTTCAGGATGCTCTTTATCTCGTCCAGATTCTTTACAAAATAAATGCCGCTCTGCCGCTCGGGGCTGGACAGCCCCATCTCGACCATATGGGCCAGCAGAGCTTTCAGCCCGGCGTAGTAGCCGTCGAGGTCGTAGAGGATGCAGGGCGCGTCCAGATGACCCAGCGAGACCTTGGACATCACCTCGGCGATCTCTTCCAGCGTGCCGGTGCCGCCGGGGAACGCGATAAAGGCGTCGCCCAGCTCGATCATCCTGGTCTTGCGCTCGGTCATGTCCTGGGTGACGATGAGCCTGGTCAGGCCGTCATACTGCACCTCGGAGTCGATGAAGAACTGGGGTTCGACGCCGGTCACTTCGCCCCCCGCCGTCAGAACGCTGTGGGCCAGACGCCCCATCAGGCCGCTGCGGGAGCCGCCGTAGACCAGCGCGTTCCCGCTCTCGCCGATCCAGCGGCCCAGTTCCTCCACCGCCTGTTTCAGGGCCGGGTCGCTGCCCTCATTGGCCCCCAGATAGACCGTAATATTCATCGGTATTCCCCCCGTTATCTTGCCCATGTCATTTCCTGATTCGGGCCGGTATAATCAAACTTACCGTCGTTCTTTTCTTCCAGCGCTTTTATCATATGATAAGCAAACTCATTGTAGGGCGTCGGGATGCCCAGCTCTTTGCCCATCCAGATGAGCGCACCCGAGAACATATCGATCTCGGTATGGCGTCCGGCGTCGAGGTCTTGCAGCGTCGAGTAGCGGGCCGAGGGCTTGACGGCGCAGCCCTTGCCGGACACGGCATCCACCTTCTGCATATCGATGCCTTTGGCTGCGGCAATGGCTTCCAGCTCACGGCGGAGACCGTCGCTGATGGCCTTTATATGGACGCTGTCACGGTAGCAGCCTACGCCTGCGCCGAGGATGGCCTGGGGCAGATTGTTGCAGACGTTGAGGCGGAACTTGCTCCACATCTCTTCCCGGATGCAGTCGGTGGCCCGGAAGTGCAGCTCTGTGCCGCCGAACAAAGCCTCCACGGCCTTGACGCGGGGGCTGTCGCAGGGCGGCTCCTTCTCCCCGAAGATGATGCCAACGGTGGTCGCCGGGTCAAAATGGACGCCGTCCGCCTCCTTGTGGGACGCCACTTTGATGAGGGAGTAAAGCAGATGCTCCCCACCCACGGCAGAGGCAATGATGTCCTCGCTGTCCACGCCGTTCATCAGGCTCATGATGGTGGTATGGGGGCCGGTGACGGCTTTGATGCTGTCCAGTGCGCCGGGCAGTGCGCCGTATTTCAGGCAGACGATGAGCAGGTCGGCGTCATGGGCCTGCCCGGGCGTCCAGACTGCCGGACGGTAGACTTTGCCGTTGATGGCACAGCCATCTTTCCTCAGGCGCTCGCCGCGCGGGCCATCAGCCACCACGCCAAGCTCAATGTCCCTGCGGGCCGAAAGCCCCCAGATCACGTAGGAGCCGACCGCACCGGCTCCCAGAACTGCAACTTTTTTGATGTCCATGACCTTCTACCTCACTGTCATTTTCCAGCCTTTATCATGAAGCTATTATACCATGCTTTCCTCTTCCGGAAAAGCCCGGAGTGTTTCATTTTTGGACGTCAAAAATCTTTGACTTTTATCGAAAAGTTATAACAAAAGTGTAGAATCTCTCTGGCAAATAGAATCTTTGCCAAAAAAGGGCTTGATTTTTTTCAAAAACGGACTAGAATATCTTCTTGCGGAAAGGTTTCACCTGTACAGCCTTCCGCGAAACTGTTTTTTCAAAAGTAAGGAGATTTTTGATATGAAACTCAAGAATGTTGCTATTACCGTTGCTGCTCTGGTTCTGGCTGTCAGCATGACTGCCTGCGGCAGCTCTTCTTCTACCGCCGCTTCCACCTCTGAGGCTGCTTCTGCTGCCGCTCAGTCTGAGGCTGCTTCCACCTCTGCCGTGGCCGAGGAGAACAGCGCTTCCTCCGAGGCTGCAAGCGAGGCTGCATCTTCTGAGGCTGCTTCTGAGGTCTCCAGCGAGGCTGCATCTTCTGAGGCTGCTTCCTCCGAGGTCGCTTCTTCCACTGCCGCCTGAGCTTGCCCGGCAGCACCCACCAAAGCATGAGCAAAGGCTCCGGCCTCGCCCCCACTGGGCAGGCCGGGGCCTTTTTTTGCCCTGCGGCGCAAAAAAGCCCCCGGCACCCTGCGGAAGGTGCCGGGGGTCTTGCAATATGGAGGGGGGCGGGGTCATGCGGAAGCTCCGCCTCCGGGGATGGTTAGTCTTTCACCAGTTCGCTGTGGTCTGCCTCCACCAGCAGCAGGGTGGGCTCTTCGGCCCCACGGTGGGTGAGGTAGAACACCTCGCTGCCGCTGCCCTGTGCCAGCAGGTCGTTGATGGCAAAGCTGCTGGTCTGGCCATTGGTGACGAACTGGATGGTCTGTGCGCCGTGGTCCTGCAGGTAGCGCAGGGTGTTCAGGTCGCCGGTAAGGGTGGCCGTGTCGTAGGCACCGGTGTAGGTGCGCAGGGTGCCGTTCTGGCTCACGGTAAAGGGCTGGTCCATGCCCTCGGCGTCCACCACCCGCAGCTCAAGGGCGCTGTTGGTGTTGAAAGGCTGGCCCTCGGTGGCACCGCAGTCGGGGCAGGTGTGGGTGCCGTCGCCGTTGTCCTTCCAGTGGTGGCCGGTGGCGGGGATCTCCTGCGTCTCGACGTGGCCGCACTCCGTGCAGGTATGCTGCTTTTGGCCTGCAGTGGTGCAGGTGGCCGGGGTAACGACGACCCAGTCGCCGTAGGTGTGGGCCGCAGTCAGATGGTCTCTGTCACAGATATGGTTGGCTTCACCGTTGTCCACCCAGTGGTGGCCCAGGGCAGGAACCTTATCTGTCCAAGTGTGGTTACAACTGGGGTGGGCTGCTCCGTTCGTATGCTCATAGTCGCAAGTACAATCTGCAGAGCCCGATTCAGTGCAGGTGGGTTCTTTGGTAATGTTCTGTTTTGGACTTTTTTTGCAGAGGTTCTTGCCATGGACGATCTTCTGCAGTTCATCACCGTTGTTGATATACCACAGCTCTGTATTATCGCCAATTACAAGTCCCCCTGCACCGGGATTATCTCTTGTGCCTACCTCAGCCTCGGCACCGTTCACATTGATATACTTAGCATCCGTCGACCATCCCGATTGTAGCATTTTAAGCAGCACATTGTCACCGATGTTGACCTTGGTGCCGGAAATTGCACCATAGATGCTTCCTAATATTGCATGGTTCTCACCGATCTTAACTTTTCCGTGTTTTCCGCCGTCAATGTTCACTACAACTTCTCTGCCCGGAAGATTCCCGCCGCCGATATCGCAGCCTCCTGCGATATCGGAGGAGATTCCTGCACTCGGAGCTGGATCGATGGAGGCATTGTCCTTTATATTGACCTCCACATTTCCTCTGCTACTTCCAATCACTGAATTACTATCGTCGCTTGCTGTCTGGATGGTCACATGGCCCTGAATGGTGACCTTGGTATCTTTTGCGCCATTGCCAATGGCAGAGCCGTAGTGCCCGATTGCCGTGACATGGACATCTTCCGTCTCTGCTGTAGCCTCGGGCGTTCCAATGGTCACCTCTGCGCTGGCATCTTTTCCATTTCCGGCAGCGCCAATGGCGGCTCCGCTGCCATCGTTCTTTGCATTGACTATTGCGTGGCCACGGATCACAATATTTTTGGCCACGCCACTCTTCTCTTGATCACCCCACACACTATACTGCGCACTGCCGCTTCCGATGGCCGCGCCATCATAAGCTGTAGCAGTTACTTTGGCATAGTCCTGAATGATGATGTTTTCCGCATCTCCTCCGCCATCATTACCTTGGGATCCGCCGCCGATACCGGCTCCGGACCATCCGCCGTTTGCCGTAACATTGGCATGGCCCTGAATGGTGATATTGCTGCCTTTTGCGCCATTGCCGCCACCGATGCCGGCTCCATTGTGCCCCAATGTGTTTGCTTTTACCGTTGCATATCCTTCGATGGTGATATTATCCGTGGCTTGGCCGCTGTTTCCGCCAATAGCAGCAGCTCTACCGACCTCTCCTCCCTCTGCCCTCAGGCTTCCGGAGGTGTCTGTTTCATCCTTTGCGGTAATGGTCTCGCCCGTATCGCTGGTCTCATCTGTGATGGTCAGGTTTCCGCCGACCTTTTTGTTCAGACCCGCCCAAAACACGGATGTAGTAGGGCTGCTCCGTACATCGCTGTCCAGAACATTCTGGCCGTCCAGCTCAATTTTGGTATTTCCGGTACCCTTCACCTGTGCTGCTGATACTCCATAATAGTAGTTCCATTCGTCGAAATAAAAATCCCTTCCTCCACTCGCATAGCGACTGGTGTTATCCACCTTAATATTCACATTACTGAGCCGGATCTTGAGTTCCTTGGCCGCATCGCCCACCCAGTTATTGATGACCCGGATGACGTTTTTGGTGGGGTTTTTGGCGCTGCCCTCTGCCGGAGGATCAGCCGCAGGGGCAGTGGGGGTGGTGGGAGCAGCCGCAGGGGCGTCGTCCAGAGTGACCTCCTTGGTCTTTGCCGTAGGGGTGGCAGAGGTGGTGGGGGCGAGTTTCGTGGCCTGCTGCTCCGGATTCGGGTCTGCCGCCGGGGCGTACTCGTACACCACATCCTTCTTGGGGGGCTCCGTGGGATTGTCCGTGGGATTCTCCGTGGGGTCCTTGCCCTCCTCAGAGTCCTCCTCTGCCTCGCTCAGGGTAAAGGCTGCGTCCGGGTCAGGCTGGCTCTCCCCGGCAGCGTCCGCAGACCCGGCTGCTTCCAGCTCCTGCGTGGCGGCACCGGCGGCAGGGGCTACCGCAGGATTTGCCCGGGTACCCTCAGCACGCTTAGCCTCCGTCAGGGTGGTATCCGCTTCGCTGGTGCCGTCCTTGATCACAATTTCGTTGCTCTTATCTTCGTAGGTGGTTCCCCCCTGAGTTACTTTCACATACTGCTTGCCGTCCGCATCCGTTGTGGCCTCTACGTCAATGCTGCCTTTGCCGATATAGTAAACATCCGCAAAGGCCGGGGCTGCAATAGAAGTAACAATAGACATAATTGCTGCCGTAGACAGCACCCGCAGAGCTAAATCTTTTCGCTGCATACAAATCCTCCCTGTTGTACATTCAAAGCCTGTCCCGCAGCAAAAAGGATACCTCGTTCGCCTCCGCATGGCGGGCATCCCGGGGTGTCGTTCCCGCTTTTTGCACCAACTCGGCACAGGTCTTTTCACCATTTTACCCCCCCCCCCCCCCCGCCCCCCCCCCCTCCCCCTGTCCCTTTCGTCTTCT
>ENA-UERG01002903-UERG01002903.1-human-gut-metagenome-genome-assembly--contig:-NODE-2903-length-11605-cov-5.001822_pt1 | contig 11605 bp, 7 predicted proteins | sample MGYA00242954_ERZ507954 | MGnify/ENA primary metagenome ERZ507954 (study PRJEB26167, sample SAMN06115478) | human gut metagenome | host: Homo sapiens | place: China:Sichuan | collected 2015-01-21... | reverse complement strand
CCGGCTTCTCGCGGAGAAACTGTAGAAGAAGCCTGCATGGTGCATGGTATCGATACGGACGAACTGCTGGAAGAACTGAACAAGCAGATCGCAGCCGGCGATGCACAGTAAATTGGTTTTATGAAATTGCTCCCCGTGTGACTCTGCCGCAGCAATGGTGGTTCTCCGGTGGGGCAATTTTTGTTTTTGGGGCAGTGTAACAGCTGAAGCTGGTGGAGGGGTTGTGGAATCTTCTGCTTGGTGTAAAGGACTTACGAGATAACCCCTCAGTCAGCCTGCGGCTGCCAGCTCAGCACAAGGCACGCCCTGCGGGTGCCCTTTCAGGGGAGCCTAAATAAAGAGCCTCCCCTTTAGGGGAGGGGGACCGCCGATAGGCGGTGGAGGGGTTCTCGTGGAATCTTTTGCATGGTGTAAAGGGCTTACGAGATAACCCCTCAGTCAAGCCTGCGGCTTGCCAGCTCCCCTAAAGGGGAGCCCTGAAATAAGCCTCCCCTGAAAGAGGAGGGGTTTTCTGAAATCTCTTGCATAATGAAATGGAGGATACGAACCATGCTGACGAAACGGCTTGCCGCATGTGCGGCACAGGTGACACCGGCGGGAGTTGTCTGCGATGTAGGCACCGATCACGCCTATCTGCCGGCGGAACTGCTGCAAAGCGGACGCTGCACCCGTGCTGTCGCCACCGATATTCACGCCGGACCGCTGGAGGCGGCAAGACGGACACTCACAGAAGCCGGTGTGCTGGAACAGGCGGAACTGTTCCTCTGCGACGGCTTGGAACAGGTGCAGCCGGCAGGCATTACCGATGTGGTGATCGCCGGCATGGGCGGCGAAACCATTGTGCACATTCTGGAAAACTGTCCGTGGCGGCGGCAGGTGCACCTGATCCTTCAGCCCATGACCAAGATTCCCGACCTGCGGCTCTGGCTGGCACAGCAGGGGTTCGGCTGGTCGGAACAGGTGGTGCAGGAGGGCGAAAAATTCTACGTGATATTGAGTGCCCGCCACACGGGAACTGTCCGTACCCTGTCGCCGCTGGAACAGGAGATCGGCTGCGTGGACTGGCAGTCGGAATCCGTCCGCCGCTATGCCGGCTGGAAGCAGCAGCGTTTTCAGAAACTGGCACAGCAGCTGGAACAGGCAGGACGTGCAGAAGCCGCAGACTGGGCGGCACTGGCACAGGCAATTCAGGAAAAACTATAAGAGCATGTTCGGCATAGACAGAAAAGGAGAGATCACATGCTGACTGTAAAAGAAGTATATGAAGCCATTGACGCATTCGCACCGTTTGCCTCGCAGGAATCGTGGGACAACTCCGGCTTGCTGGTGGGCGGTATGGCACAGCCTGCCGACCGCATTCTCACCACGCTGGATATTTCCGAAGCCATTGTGGCACAGGCGGTGGCGGAACAGGTGCAGCTGGTGGTGGCACATCACCCTGTGATTTTTTCGCCGCTGAAAACGCTGCCGCCGGACAGTCCGGTCTACCAGCTGGCGGCTCACGGCATTGCAGCGATCTGTGTGCACACGCCGCTGGACATGGCACCGCTGGGGCTGAACACCTTTGCACACACCCTTTTGGAAAAGCCACTGGCTCTCCAGGGCACACAGGAAGTGCTGGAGCCGTCGTGGACGGACGGCAGAGGCTTCGGGTGGATCGACACCAGTGCCCGCACATGGACACCGCAAACGCTGGCACAGACGCTGCAAACGGCATTCGGGGAAGTGCGGTACTCCGCCGCAGAGCGTTCCATTCGGAAAATTGCCTACTGTTCCGGCTCGGCTGCGTCCATGCTGGAACTGGCTGCGGCAAAGGGCTGTGACGCTCTGATCACTGGTGACATCAAGCACGACCGGTGGTACGCGGCAGAGTTTGCCGGCATCGCTCTGTTCGATTGCGGGCACTACGGCACGGAACGCTTTGCCGCCGGCATTCTGGCGGAACAGATCCGAAAGGCGTTGCCCGTGGCACAGGTGACAGAGAACGCCGGCAGAAATCCGGCTGAGTTTTGCAGGGGAGTGGAAAAAGCATGAGTGTTTGGAAGTGTCCGGTATGCGGTTCGTTTATGCAGCACCGCGGGAAATCGTGGAGCTGTGCACAGGGACATAACTTCGATATGGCGAAAAGCGGCTATGTGAATCTGCTGCCGGTGAACCGGAAGCACGCCAAGAATCCGGGGGACAACGCCGTGATGATGCGTGCCCGCAAGAATTTTCTGGACGCGGGGCATTACGCTCTGCTGTTACAGGCTCTGGAACAGGCGGCAGTGCGGTACGGCAGAGCCGGCGGCGTGCTGTTAGATGCGGGCTGCGGCGAGGGTTATTATACCGAGGGCGTTTCGAAAGCACTGGCACAGGCGGATCTGCAAATGGAAACCTACGGCGTGGATATTTCCAAGAGTGCGGCAGATGCGGCGGCGAAACGCTGCCCGAATGCCCATTTCGCGGTGGGGAGCGTGTATCACTTGCCGGTGGCAGACCGGTGCTGTGATATGCTGATGACGATTTTTGCCCCCTACTGCGGCGAGGAGTACCACCGTGTGCTCCATAAGGGCGGCACTATGCTGATGGTGATCCCGGGGCAGCAGCATCTGTGGGGGCTGAAAGAAGCGATCTACGATGTGCCCTATCCCAACGCGGTGCGGGACTATGCACTGGACGGCTTTGAACTGATACAGGCGGAGTATGTGGACAGCTGGCTGAAACTGGACGATCCGGCGGACATTCAGAATCTGTTTCAGATGACACCGTATTACTATAAGACCGGACGGGAGGAACACGCCCGACTGGAACAGCTGGAAAGCCTGTCTCTTTCGAGATCTTGCAGTATCGGGCGGTGGAAACGGAGTAGGTATGTAAAAGATTTTAGGCAATACCCTTCCGCTTCTCGCTGTTATGAACGAACATTGTTTGTCTGGTTTTACATGGGGCGATGTGGGCATCGCCCTCTACGGTTTTATTGAATTACACAGCGTGTAAAAGATTTTACGGAAGAACCCCTCCACCAGCTACGCTGGTCCCCCTCCCCTTTCAGGGGAGGCTAATTATAACCGAACATTGTTTGTCTGGTTTTACACGGGGCGATGTGGGCACCGCCCTCTACTCTCTCATAGGTTTTCACCAACAAAAATCCCCCGGCGGGGCGAACAGGCGGCTTGCCCGCCGTAACACTACCCTTTTCACACTTGAAATTGGGGCGTAAGGTCAGCGGCGACTCGCCGCCCGCCGTAACACTACCCGTTTTACACTTGCAATTGGGGCGTAAGGTCAGCGGCGATTCGCCGCCCGCCGTAAGAAAGGACGAATCAAACATGGCATTAGATGGTGCATATTTACACGCGGTGCGGCAGGAACTGCTGCCGCTGCTGGATTCCCGTATTGAAAAAATCCACCAGCCGACACGGGAAGAACTGCTTGTCGCTTTCCGCGGGCGTACCGGCGGGGCAAAGGTGCTGTTTTCCTGTGCGGCAGACCGTGCAAGGGTGCACCTCACACAGGTGACTGTGGAAAACCCCAAGGCTCCGCCTATGTTCTGCATGCTCCTGCGGAAACGGCTGGGAAACGGCAAGCTGCTGGCAATTCGGCAGGACGGACTGGAACGGGTGCTGTACTTCGACTTCTCCTGCGTCAACGAACTGGGGGATATTGTGCAGCTGACTCTCGCGATCGAGATCATGGGACGGTATTCCAACCTGATCCTCATTGACGAAACCGGAAAGGTCATCGACAGCATGAAACGTGTCGATGCCACCATGTCCAGCAAGCGACTGGTGCTGCCGGGGCTGCCCTATGAGATGCCGCCGCGGGACGAACGGCTGAACTTTTTACAGGCGGCACCGGAACAGATGCTGGCAGTGCTGTCCACCAAAACGGGGGAACTTTCCAAGGCTCTGCTGCAAACTTTTGAGGGCGTTTCGCCGGTTCTGGTGCGGGAATGGGCATACTATACCGGAAAGGGGCAGCCCTGTCGGGCGGAATCCCTCACCGATGACCAGAAAGACCGGCTCTGTTACACCATTGGCAGAACGCGGGAGATTTTGGAACAGGGCGAGGCAGTCTATACCATTGTCAGCACACGCGAGGGACAGCCGAAGGATTTCTCGTTCCTGCCGCTGCACCAGTACGGCACACTGATGGTGACAAAAGTCATGCCCTCTGCCTGTGCTCTGCTGGACGAATTCTTCGCCAGCCGCGACCATATGGCACGGCTGAAACAGCGGGCGAACGACCTGTTCCACCTGCTGCTCCACGCAACGGAGCGAATCCAGCGGCGAATCGTTTCCCAGTCTGAAGAACTGGAAGCCTGTGGGGAAAAGGACACAGACCGCCGGAAAGCGGATCTGATCTCCGCCAACCTCTACCGGCTGCACAAGGGCGATACAGAGGCGGTTCTGGAGGACTTCTACGAGCCGGACTGCCCGACGGTGCACATTGCACTGGACGCTCGCCTGACACCGCCCCAGAACGCTCAGAAGTACTATCAGGCGTATAAGAAAGCCTGCACGGCGGAGAAAATTCTCACGGAGCAGATCGCCAAGGGCAGGGAAGAACTGACGTATCTGGACAGCGTGCTGGACGCTCTGAGCCGTGCGGAAACGGAAAATGATCTGGAACAGCTGCGGGCGGAACTGGCAGAACAGGGCTATCTCCGGCTGCTGCGGCGAAAGGGCAAGCCGCCGAAATCTCTGCCGCCGATGGAGTTTACCGCTTCGGACGGCACACGGATTCTGGTGGGGCGGAACAATCGCCAGAACGACCAGCTGACCTTGAAAACGGCAAACAAGAACGACATCTGGCTGCACACCCAGAATATCCCCGGTTCACACGTGATTCTGGAAACCGGCGGCAGAGAGCCTTCGCAGCAGGTGCTGGAGGAAGCGGCACAGCTGGCGGCATATCACAGCAAGGCACGGGATTCGGCACAGGTGCCGGTGGATTACTGTGCCGTGCGGTACGTGAAAAAGCCTGCCGGAGCCAAGCCGGGCATGGTGATCTTCACCAATCAGCACACATTGTATGTGAAGCCGGAGCAGAGATAGCGGAATAGCCGGACAGGAAATTTGCGGGCAGACTGTGGCTAGCTTTGTTTTTGGGAGTGCGTAGGGGGCGATGTCCACATCGCTCCGCGGGAACTTCTGGGGCTGCCATGTCAAAACCGTCCGGCGGAATTCGCTCGTTACACTCGCTGTCCGCCTGTGGCTTGCCAACGCCGGTGGTTGCCCTTGCCTGTATCGGTAATGTTGATATTCAGGTGCTTTCCTGTGCAGACGGTGAACCTTATTTTTTACGGCGTTTTGCAAGCTTGTATATAAGGCTCCCCTTTAGGGCACCCGAAGGGCGTGCCTTGTGCTGAGCTGGCAAGCCGTAGGCTTGACTGAGGGGTATTCGTTACAGCAGCCAACCGGTTTCACAAAGAGTTACGCTTCTTTTTTTCTTTACTGAAAAGAAAAAAAGAAGCAAAAAAAGAAAAGAGTTCGCGTTTCACTTGTACTGTACGGCAATGCATCACCCGAAGGTATAACATTTTTCGACCAACAAAACTCCCCCGGCGGGGCATACAGGCGGCTGCTGCCGCCGTAACACTACCCCTTTCACACTTGAAATTGGGGCGTAAGGTTAGCGGCGGCTTGCTATCCTTGAGCAAGTCTGCCGTCGCCATTTCCGCTGGGCGACGGGCTGACCCGCCGCTTCTTTACTGAAAAGAAAAAAGAAGCAAAAAAGAAAAGAGTTCGCCTACCCTTGTACTACACAGCAACGTATCACATGAAGATTACACAAGAAACTTTTTTCCTCATAGATTCTCATCAACAAAACTCCCCCGGCGGGGCGAACAGGCGGCTGCTGCCGCCGTAACACTACCCTTTTTACAGTTGAAATTGGGGCGTAATGTCAACAGCACCTCGCCGCAAAAGGAGGTATTTCTCATGGCACCTATTCGTTTAACGGAATCCTTCTACCACCGCGACTGTCTGGAGGTCGCTCCCGATCTGGTGGGGAAGCTGCTGATGCGGCGGCTGCCGGACGGCACGATTTTACAGGAACGCATTGCCGAAACCGAAGCCTACCGCGGGCAGGAAGATCTGGCGTGTCACGCCTCCAAAGGGCGAACGCCCCGCACAGAACTGCTCTATCGGGAAAGCGGTGTGATCTACGTCTACCTCTGCTACGGCATGCACTGGCTGATGAATGTGATTACCGGCGAACGGGAACAGCCGCAGGGCGTTCTGCTTCGTGCCGGAGCCGTCCACAACGGCCCTGCCAAGCTGACCAAGTATCTACAGGTGGACAAACAGTTCAACGGGGACAGCTTTCTCACCTGTCCGGAACTGTGGATCGCAGATGACGGCTTTCGTCCGGCTCTGCGTACCGATGTGCGTGTAGGCATCGACTATGCCGGAGAATACTGGAAAAACATGCCATGGCGTTGGATCGCCGATGAAAAATAAACCGCCCCAATCGTAAACCGATCAGGGCGGTATTGCCTTAAAACAAAAAGCGGCAGTACCGGCACAAAACCGATACTGCCGCTTCTATTTTACAAGCTTACGCTTTCGTGTTCGGGGAAATTAGTCCTCGTAGTCAGCGTCGTTGTTCTCCTCCAGCAGTGCACGCATGGAGATAGAGATCCGCTTGTTTTCGATGTCGATGTCAATGATCTTTACCCGTACAACGTCACCAACGGAAACGATGTCCTTGACATTTTCTACACGCTTGTCAGCCAGCTGAGAAATGTGGATCAGACCGTCTACGCCGTCAATGATCTGTGCAAATGCACCGAACGGAGTGATGGAAACGATAGTTGCATCGATCTCGTCGCCAACCTTGTAGTTTGCCTTGAACTTCTCCCACGGATTGTCTTCCTGCTTCTTGTAGCCCAGAGAGATGCGGTTGTTTTCCTTGTCCAGATCCTTGATGTATACTTCGATGTAGTCGCCAACCTTGACAACTTCGCTCGGGTGCTTGATCCGCTTCCAGGACAGCTCGGAGATATGAACCATACCGTCGATGCCGCCCAGATCTACGAATGCACCGTAGCTGGTCAGGGACTTGACTTCGCCCTTGTAGGTCTTGCCGACCTCGGCAGTTTCCCAGAAAGCTTCCTTTGCAGCGTCCTTTTCAGCCTTCAGAACAGCCTTGATGGAGCCGACAGCCCGTCTGCGGTGTTCGTTGACTTCCAGAATGACGAAACGCTGGGTGGTCTTTACCAGAGAATCCATCTCTGCACCTCTCGGCAGACCGCTCTGCGATGCCGGAATGAATACGCGAACGCCGGCATAGTTGATGATAACGCCGCCCTTGACAGATGCACTGACAGTGCCTTCCAGAACAGCTTCCTCATCCTTGGCCTTGATGATCTCCTCAAAGCCCTTCATCTCGTCGACCTTCTTCTTGGACAGGGTAACGATACCTTCCTGATCGTTGATCTTGGTAACGATCAGATCCAGAACATCGCCGACAGCGACAACGTCAGACGGCTTCTTGGATGCGTCGTCTGTCAGTTCGCTGCGAGGAACATAACCGGTGTGCTTGGTGCCGACATCAACGATTGCTTCAGAATCGTTGACAGAGCAAACGGTACCCTTTACCTTCTCTCCCGTATGTATTTTTTTGAAGGACTGATCCAGAGCTTCTGCGAAGTTGATATCCTCCTCCACGGCGTTGTTATCCATGATTTCAGTCATAGTTTGTTGAACCTCCTTAATGATATGTGCCGGTGTGGACGCGCCGGCGGTAATGCCGATCTTCTCGGCGTTACCAAGGTCTAAAGTGTAAAGCTCATCCGAATTCTCAATATGATAAGACCTACAGTTTCTGTTGCAGACATGATACAGCTTCACGGTGTTGGAACTGTGTCTGCCGCCCACAATAATCATTAAATCTGACTTGCGAGAGAGTTTGTCTGCGTCGGACTGCCGCACCTGTGTGGCGTGGCAGATTGTATCGTAAACCATAATATTCGGGTTGTCCTTGGGAAGAGCTTCTAAACACTTTTCCCATACTAATATATTATACGTTGTTTGTGCAACAATTGCAAGTCTTTTGCGAGAATTCACTAAATTTTTTTGAAAAAAATTGTTTAACGCTTCTTCACTTTCAAAAACAAAGCAATTGCCTTTACAATGCCCCACAATTGCGGCAACTTCCGGATGATTGGCATCTCCGGCGATCAGAATAAAATCTCCGGCTCGGGTGTGTTCTTCCACGATCCGGTGGATCTTCGCCACAAAGGGACAGGTGGCATCGACATAGGGATTTCCAGCCTGTTCCAGCTGGTCATAGACCGCAGCACTGACGCCGTGGGAACGGATCACCACGCATTCGTCCGGCTGGAGATCTGCGATGCTGTCCACAATGCGTGCTCCGCGGCGGGTGAGATCGTCCACCACGTTCTGATTGTGGATAATGGGACCCAGCGTTGCCACATGGGGGTGCTGTTCCAGAGCCTGATAGCAAAGCTTGACGGCACGGTCTACGCCGAAGCAGAAGCCGGCGGATTCCGCCACAGTGATTTCAGCCATACGCGATCATTCCTCCGTAGTGTCGGCAGCTTGTTCTGCCTGTTTTTTCTGTTCCAGAGTCGCCCGTTTTTTGTCCTGAGCAATCTCGATCGAAGTGCGGTGTTTCGGCACATCGTGAAGGATCGGGAACGGAGGGTTCTCCTCCACCATAGATTTGATGCTGTCCATGATGTCTTTTCGCATGGCATGCATTTCGTGGGGGGTGGAGTCGGCGTTCAGTCCATAATCTGCGGCGTACAGGGGTTTGCCCACGCGGACACAGATGCGGCTGCGGAAGTGCAGGTTGTTGGAATCAAAGACCAGCCCGATGGGTACTACCGGCTTGCCGCTGCGGGCAGCCAGTACGCAGACACCGCTTTTTCCTCTGCCGACCTTGCCGTCGGTGTGGCGGGTGCCTTCCGGAAAAATGGTCAGATGCCGCCGTTTTTCCAGCCGTTTGGTGGCTTCGGAGAGCATGTCATAATCGGGGTGCTTGGCATCTGCGGTGGGAAAGGCTCCCATGAGCCGGATAAAACCGCCGAAAACGGGGTTCCGGAACAGGGGCTCCTTGGCGATAAAGTTGAACGGGTGCGGGGCAGCCATTGCCACCAGCACCGGATCCAGATAGCTGCGGTGGTTGGAGGCGAAGATGACGGCAGTGCCCTTCGGGACATTTTCCCGCCCCTCGAAAGAAATGCGGTAGTAAAAGAAAAATGCGATCCGCACCAGATAATAGGCGATGCGGTAAAAGAAAAAGACAATGGGATACGGCAAAAAAAGACCTCCTTTTTCAACAGCAACAAAGGGTAGGACGTGTGCATAAAATAGTTTCCTTGAGTGAGAAATTTATATAAGCTTGAAACAACATGCAAAAGATTTCATATGAGAAACCCCTCCACCAGCTTCGCTGGTCCCCCTCCCCTTTCAGGGGAGGCTAATTTTGAGGAAACCAATGTTTGCTTACAAATTATTCTGCTGGAAATAAAAATTATTCCACGTCCAGACGCTGTTCGATCAGATCCATGATCTCCTCGCAGACTTCGTGAAAGCCCATGGTGGTGCTGTCGATCAGTACGGCATCATCTGCCTGCCGCAGGGGCGAAACGGCACGGTGCATGTCGTTGTAATCCCGCTGCTTGATGTCCTCCAGAATCTGGTCATAGGTAGGCTTGTCAGGCTTGTCCTCCATTTCCAGATACCGGCGGCTGGCACGTTCTTCTGCGGAAGCGGTGAGATAGATCTTCAGGTCTGCGTCCGGCAGAACGACTGTGCCGATGTCCCGTCCGTCCATGATGACGTTGTATTCCCGTGCGATGTCCTTCTGGGTTTCCAGCAGGAACTCCCGCACTTCCGGCAGGGCAGAAACCTCGGAAGCTTTCATGGAAACCTCCGGTGTGCGAATGCTTTCGGTCACATTTTCGCCGTTGAGGAAGATGCACTGGGTGCCGCCGAAGTATTTCAGTTCCAGATGACAGTCGTCCTCCAGATGCTTCAGAAAGTCCTTTTTCGTCGGGTACTCGGTGGAGAACAGGGCGATCGCACGATACAGTGCACCGGTGTCCACGTAGACAAATCCCAGCTGTGATGCCACTTCTCTGGCAATACTGCTTTTGCCGGCTCCCGCAGGCCCGTCAATGGCGATGTTGATCTTTTTCATAAAAATGACAAACTCCTTTATGTATCATAGAAATTATCATGCCTGTTCTGCCATTGCCAGACCGGCACTATAGGCAGTTGCAAAGGCAATTTGTAAGTTGAAACCGCCGGTGTATCCGTCCAGATCGAGAATCTCTCCGGCGAAATACAGCCCCTCACAGCACCTGGAAGCCATGGTGCGGGCATCGACTTCTTTGACAGAAACGCCGCCGCGGGTGACAATGGCTTCTTCAATGGGACGGAACGCCCGCACATGCAGGGGAACCGTCTTGATGCAGCTGCCCAGGTGCAGCCGCTGTGCTTTGGTGAGGGCGTTGGCTTTGGTGTCCGGCGAGATCCCCGCCAGCCGCAGTACCGGCAGGATCAGCTTTGCCGGCAGCAGGGCGTGGAGAATGTTGCCGAGGTCGCGGTTGGGACTGTCGGCAAGATCCCGCTGGATCCGTTTGTCCAGCTGTTCCGGAGTCAGACCGGATTTCAGGTCGATCTCCAGCCGGTAGTCCTGCGGGCTGCCCTTTCGCATCAGGGCACTGGCACTGAGTACCAGCGGACCGGACACGCCGAAGTGGGTGAACAGCATTTCGCCCAGTTCCTCAAAGATGCACTTGTTTCCCCGATACAGCCGCAGGATCACGTTCCGCAGGGAGAGCCCCATGGCTTCCTGACACCATGTTTCCTGTGTGATCAGCGGGATCAGGGAGGGCATTGGCGGCACAATGGTGTGACCGGCTGTTTCTGCCAGACGATAGCCTGAGCCGTCAGAACCGGTCTTGGGGTAGGACATGCCGCCGGTGGCGAGCAGTGTCGTCCCTGCCCGATATTCTCTGCCGTCTGCGGTGCGGACACCGGTACATCTGCCGTTTTCCAGCAGCAGTTCTGTCGCGTCGCCGTGCACCACGGGGATTCCCGCCAGCCGCACTGCCTTTTGCAGAGCCTGTACGATGTCCTCCGCACGGTCGCTGACGGGAAATACCCGATTGCCCCGTTCGGTTTTCAGCGGAACGCCCAGCTTTTCGAAATAAGCCATGACGTCCTGCGGGGTGCAGCGGGAAAACGCACTGTACAGGAATTTCCCGTTGGCGGGGATATTTGCCATCAGGGTGTCGCGGTCACAGTTGTTGGTGAGATTGCAGCGACCTTTGCCGGTGATGCGAAGCTTGCGTCCCAGCTGTTTGTTGTGTTCCAGAATGATACAGCGTTTGCCGTGTTCGGCGGCGGTCAGTGCCGCAAAGACACCTGCCGGTCCGCCGCCGATGCATAAATGGTCTGTTTCCATATTACCTCACTTTGTTTGATGCATTTCATGTAAGCAGATACAGCGGCTGCTGCACGCTTATGGATAGTATAGCACATCGTGCTGAAAAATGCAAGGGCAATACCGCACAAAGCTTGTGCGTAAGGTGCGTTGTCAGATTTTTCGGCAGATTGCCCAGAAATTCCGCAGGCATACTGCC
>ENA-UERG01002898-UERG01002898.1-human-gut-metagenome-genome-assembly--contig:-NODE-2898-length-11627-cov-3.808485_pt1 | contig 11627 bp, 10 predicted proteins | sample MGYA00242954_ERZ507954 | MGnify/ENA primary metagenome ERZ507954 (study PRJEB26167, sample SAMN06115478) | human gut metagenome | host: Homo sapiens | place: China:Sichuan | collected 2015-01-21... | reverse complement strand
ATAGGGACACACAAGATACCGATAGCCCGCAACCTACGCGATGAGGTACTGAATGCCCTATTGAAGGACAAGTTGATATCCCGATAGCCTATAAGTAGTCGGTCAACCGGTACCGCCCCTTCTTCCGTGTCGTTTTTCCATACTGTATCACCTCCTGGGGACAAGCATGCAGGCACGCCATGCAGTGAATGCACTGCTTTCCCCACACCGGACGTCCATCTACCATCCTGATATTGCCTACCGGACAAGACTTTCTGCATATTCCGCAAGAGACACAGCCTTCATCTACATGAAATCCCTTGGTACCAATGGTAAAACGTACAAACAAAGGATTCACTACATACGTTTTCAACCAGGCAGCACCGCCTTCATGCACATTCCAAACCTTTTTCCGTGCAATGACATCTGCCGCAATCGAAGCAATGGCATGCCGTGCATTCTCTATCTTCTTACGGCAAAGCGCCTCATCGTCCAAGTCGAACATCGGTACGTAGGTATTGGGCATTGCAACAGACCAGGCTGCATCCAACGGAAAATGTTCCGCCAGGCGGTTCATTCCCTTTCCCATATCGTCCCCGCATGTACACACGGCATAACGGTAACAGCAGTCCGGCAACCGGAGCTGCGACAAAAAATCAATCAAGACACGGGGTGCATACCATGAGTGTACCGGAAAAACAATACCTAGTCTGTCAGCTGTCGACAGCCCTGCGGGTATCGAGCCTTGCTTAAGGCAATCAACAATGCTGACGGCAGTATCATGCATAGCCTCTGCAAGCAATTCTGCAATCCAGCGTGAGTTTCCGGTTGCGGTAAAATAAAGTATCATCGGCAGTATGTTTTGCCGACAAAGGTAGTGATTTGACTTGAATTCCTTCTATTCCAGCAACTCTTCTATGGAATAATTTTCCCAGAACGCTTTTGTAGAATGTACCAATGAACTGCCCATATAGAGCAGGAACAATGCCGCTATGACAATCATCAGGAAACTGACGAGGGCATTGTGTTTTTCTTGCTTAAGCTCAACAGAAACCATAAGAACCTCCTTTTTTGTCAGTACAAAGATAAATGCAGGATGTTTCATTTTTCCTACGCCACTATTACAAATACCTATATTTGTGCCATAAATATACAAAAAAAGGAGCAATTTTGTGCTCCTTTTTAAATGTATTTCAGTTTTTATTATTTCAGTTCGCTAACCAGCTCTTGGGGAGTGACCATTTTCTGCTCTCCGGTCTCCATGTTTTTCAATGTCACCTTACCTTCATTCATTTCATTCTCACCCACCAGGGCCACAAACGGGATGGCTTTGGAGTTCGCATACCCCATCTGTTTCTTCATCTTGCTTGCATCGGGGAAAATCTCGGCACGGATGCCTGCCGCACGCACTTCAGTCAATACATTCATTGAGAATGCGGCCTCTTTCTCACCAAAGTTGATAAACAGTAACTGAGTACCGTTCACCGCTTCTTTCGGATAAAGTTCAAGCTGGTTCAGCACATCAAAGATACGGTCTGCACCGAACGAGATACCGACACCACTGACACCGGACATACCGAATACACCCGTCAAGTTGTCATAGCGTCCTCCACCAGTAATACTGCCGATTTGCACATCCAGCGCCTTTACTTCGAAGATGGCACCGGTATAGTAATTCAAGCCACGGGCCAATGTCAAATCCAGCTCGATTTCGTTCTTCAAGCCAAGGTTCTTTAAGGTGGAAAGGATAAATTCACTTTCCTCCACGCCCTTCAGTCCGGTCTCGCTGGCAGCAAGAACTTCCTTCAGAGTTGCAAGTTTCTCTTCATTACTTCCGCTCAACAAAATGATAGGTTGCAGTTTGGCGATAGCCTCGTCACTGATGCCTTTCTCTTTCAACTCGGCATTGACATTGTCCAGACCTATCTTATCCAACTTATCAATGGCCACAGTAATATCAACAATCTTGTCAGACTCACCGATGATTTCGGCAATGCCACTCAATACCTTACGGTTGTTAATCTTGATACAAACACGGATGCCGAAGCGGGTAAATACCGTATCGACAATTTGCATCAGCTCCACCTCATTCAGCAAGGAATCACTGCCTACCACATCGGCATCGCACTGATAGAACTCACGATAGCGTCCTTTTTGCGGACGGTCGGCGCGCCACACGGGCTGTATCTGATAACGTTTGAAAGGAAAAGTTATTTCATCGCGGTGCATCACCACGTAGCGGGCAAAAGGTACTGTGAGGTCATAGCGCAAACCTTTCTCGCAAAACTTGCAGGCAAGTCTCGGAGCATTACGGCTCAACAGTTCTTCATCTGTCAGTCCGGAGAAGTAATCACCGGAATTCTGTATCTTGAACAAAAGCTTGTCGCCTTCCTCACCATACTTCCCCATCAAGGTAGAAAGCATTTCCATCGAGGGCGTTTCTATCTGCTGAAAACCATAGAGATGATACACCTCACGAATCGTATTGAATATATAGTTACGCTTCGCCATTTCTACGGGCGAGAAGTCACGGGTTCCTTTCGGAATACTTGGTTTTGCTGCCATAATCAGTTCAATTATTTTAAAAATCGGACGACAAAGTTACAGTATTTTATTGATTAAGAAAAGAGAATGTTTACCTTTGTATCATTACCGTCGCATAAAAACGACCAAAACAAACTTCAAACTTACACATCTATGAAAGAGAGACTGATTTTATTCTGCATGTTGTTGCTATGCGGCATCGGTGTTAGCCGGGCACAATCCGGCAACGCCAAAGACTTCGACCAAAAAGAAGAAGCCATCGTACAAAAGCTGCAACAAGCCGTCAATGAGAAAAACTATAAAGAAGCCGAAAAGAACGGTAAGGCTTTGATAACTCTGTTCAAAGAACAAGACGAGAACACTCAGAAAAAGTACAGCTGGCTCATACAGTCCTATTACTACAATTTAGCCTGCTTCCAATCCTTGGTAAAGAAAAAAGGTGAAGCCATCAAAAATTTAGAACTGGCCTACGACAATGGATTTCAAGATTACAACCACATGATGAATGATACCGACTTAGACAACCTGCGCAGCGATAAACGCTTCAAGGCAGTGCTTGCCAAAGTGAAGGAAGTGGGTGACTACCTCGACATACTTCAAAAAGCACCGGGATACACCCACAATGAGCGCCCTGATACACTCCCCCGCTTCGAATACATCAATCCCAACAACAAGTATTTAGTAGAGGTACGCCAATACTTCAAGTTGGACAGTGTGGCAGGCGCAGGCGACGAATTATCAAAAATAAAGAACATACTGACTTATATACACAATACCATAAAACATGACGGAAACCATGAAAGTCCGGCAGGCAGCAACATCATCAAATGGGCAGAAGCTTGCAAAGGCGGTGCGCGAGGTCTGCATTGCGGAGGTCTTGCCCATGTACTGAAGGATTGTTATCTGTCCATGGGATTTAAGGCACGCCACATCAGCGGATTACCTCAAAAATACATCGGCGAATGCCATTCCATTAACGTAGTTTATTCCAATACCTTGGATAAATGGATATGGGTAGACCCCACCAACAATGCCTGGGTCATGCTAAGCGTGCAAGAAGTGCGCGAACGTCTGCGAGACGGTCGTCCGGTAATCCTAAATGAAGAAGCCAACTGGAATAACCAGCAGAAGATTACCAAAGAATATTATTTAGACAGCTATATGGCCAAGAATCTCTATAGCATAAAAGCAGACGATGTACTGCTTTGCCCCTCAGACCCTAATGCGGAAAACTTCTTCCAAGCCAAGTACGTGGTCAATGACGATGCCTGGTTCTGGCAGTCGCCCTATCAGGAATAAAAAAACAGATGATGCATCCGGCAGAGACACATCATCTATTTAATGTAAACAGACCATCTGTTTCGGGTGAACAGATGGTCTGTTTTTTATGTCTGCATCATGTGTTTAATCTCTGCGTCCCAGGAATATCATGATATAATAAATCAGGGTAGCAAGCGAACCGAGAGCAGCCACTACATACGTATAGGCAGCCGAACGGAGTGCATCTTCCGCTTGCGCATGATTATATGAATTCGTAATGCCGGAGTTGCTGAGCCATACCAGCGCACGCTTACTTGCATTGATTTCCACCGGTAAGGTGATGAAGCTGAACAAAGTTGTCAATGCAAACAATATAATGCCCGCCAGCAACAGTTGTGGGAAGGAGTTCAGCATCAAGATACCTGCCAGCAGCAACCACGTCATCCATTGTGAAGCAAAAGACACCACCGGCACCAGCTTGCTGCGCATTGTCAACGGAGCATATGCGCGTGCATGCTGCACGGCGTGACCACATTCGTGGGCTGCAACGGCAGCAGCCATGATGCTGTTACTGCTATAAACACTCTCACTCAGGTTTACTGTCTTATTGGCAGGATTATAATGGTCGGTCAGATGTCCGGGAGTATGCGTCACAGTCACATCGTAGATGCCATTGTCGTGCAGCATCTTCAAGGCCACGTCTGCTCCCGTCATTCCGTTGCCGGTAGGGATTTTAGAGTACTTCTTGAATTTGTTCTGAAGATTCATCTGTACCAGCCAGCTGACGACGGCAATACCGATAAAAATAATCCATTGCATTCCTATCATTCCTGTTCCCATAATTTTCTTTCTTTAAATTGTGAATAAATCAGTCGTTTCTTATTGTATAACAAATAGTCTGCCAAAAATAAAAGGAAACGGTGAGCAATGCCAGCGTTTCCTTTATCTTTTAGGAAGAATTAAAGATTTCTGATTTATAATTTATTTTTCAATATCCACCTCTATCACTTTATCAATATCCGTCGGAACCTCCGGCAAGTAGAGCATCACCCCTCCTTCACACTTACGGAACTTCACTGGAAGACGGTCGGCATACCCCACTGCCTTCCTCACTTTCTTGCCTTCCAACGGCAGGAAGAGAGCCTTATCCTGCAATTCGAGAATATGCACGTATAATTTATTTTCTCTTTGTGTAGTGACTCCCCAAGGATGCGGAACAATGCAGCCGCCACGGGTTCCGTAGATGGTTTTACCGTATACCTTCATCCATTCCCCTACTTCTGCCAGACGCTCCAATGCAACAGCAGGCAGCTCACCGTCCGGCTGAGGACCGATATTCATCAGCAGATTGGCATCTTTACCCGCAGCCTTCACCAGGTAATGTATCAGCGTTTTGGTGGATTTATAATCCTGGTCCGTAATCTTATATCCCCACATTCCATTCATCGTCTCGCAGGTTTCAAGGGGCAAGGCGCTGATATCCTGTCCGGAAAGACCGGCACGGTTCTCTCCCGGCAGGTCGCGCTCGAATATCTGGATGTCCTCGCCGACAAACGGTACTTGATGATGGTTGTTCCCAACCAAGCAAGCCGGTTGCAGGCGGTGTATCATGGCATATTGCCCGGGCAGTTGCCAATCAAAATCCGGATTCTGGTCCTGGTCCCACCAGCCATCAAACCAAATGGCACCTATTTTTCCATAATTGGTGAGCAACTCGGTCAGCTGGTTGTTCATGAATTTATAGTAGCTGTTCCAGTCGCCCTTCGGATTCGGCCGTCCCGTTCCACGTCCGGTGCGTCCCCACGGAGCATCTTCGCGATACCAGTCGATGTGCGAATAGTAGAGATGCAGACGAATACCTTGCTTGTGGCACTCGTCCGCCAATTCTTTCAGAATATCCCGCTTGAAAGGGGTGGCATCCACAATATTGTAATCGGAAAAGCGTGTGTGGAACATAGAAAAGCCATCGTGATGCCGGGATGTAAAGCAGATATACTTTGCCCCGGACGCCTTAATGGCTGACACCCATCTGGCAGCATCGAATTTGGCAGGATAGAAACCTCCCGCCAGTTTGGCATACTCCTTATAATTAAGGTTCTTGTTCGTCATGGTCCATTCTCCGGTAGCCAGCATACTGTATATCCCCCAATGCAGGAAGATACCGAAGCGATTGTCCCGAAACTCCTGACGGGATTTCAGATTTTCCTCCGTCGGCTGATAAGTCTGCGACTGTGCGGAGGGCACAAGGAGCAACAGCAGTAAAAAAGTCAAAAGACGTGTTTTCATGGCAATAAATAAAAAAGGCACGGATTATCCGGACACCCACGGTTCTTCAGATGAAGCCGCGAAATCCGTGTAATCCGTGTCTAAGGTTATCTGTTTGTTTTATTATTCCTCTGTATACCGTTCGATGGTCTGCTCACGGTCCGGTCCCAGAGAAACAATCTTGATGGGCACACCAAGCTGTTCTTCCAGGAATGACAAGTATGCATTGAATTCTTCCGGGAACTCATCTTCACTCTGCATCTTGGTCATATCCGTCTGCCAACCGGGTAGCTCTACATAAACCGGTTCAACAGTCTCATTGATATCGAACGGGAAGTAATCAATCTCTTCCTCATCCATCTTGTAAGCTACACAAGCCTTAATGGTTTCAAAAGAATCGAGCACATCGCTCTTCATCATAATCAGTTTGGTAACCCCGTCTACCATAATGGCATATTTCAATGCTACCAGGTCAATCCAGCCACAACGGCGCTTACGTCCTGTCACAGAACCGAACTCATGACCCAGCGTGCAAATCTGGTCACCGGTCTTGTCGAAGAGTTCCGTCGGGAACGGACCGGCACCTACACGCGTACAATAGGCTTTGAAAATCCCATATACCTCACCAATCTTGTTGGGAGCAATACCCAGACCGGTACAAGCACCTGCACAGACCGTATTAGAAGACGTTACAAACGGATAAGAACCGAAATCAATGTCCAGCATTGTCCCCTGTGCACCTTCGCACAATACAGACTTGCCGGCAGCCAGCAGATTGTTCATCTCGTGTTCGCTATCCACCAACTGGAACTGTTTCAAGTATTCGATACCTTCGAACCATGCCTTCTCCATTTCGGTAATGTCATACTCATAGTTCAAGCCTTTCAAGATTTGCTCATGACGGGCCTTGGCCGCTGCATACTTCTTGTCAAAGTCATGCAGAATGTCGCCTACACGCACACCGTTACGGCTGATTTTATCCGTGTAAGTCGGTCCGATGCCTTTTCCGGTCGTTCCTACCTTTGCATCGCCTTTGGCTGCTTCGTATGCAGCATCCAGTATGCGGTGAGTCGGCAGAATGAGGTGCGCTTTCTTGGAAATGTGCAAGCGTTCCTTCAAGTTATGGCCAGACGCTTCCAAAGATTCGGCTTCCGCTTTGAAGAGAGCCGGGTCAAGCACCACTCCGTTACCGATGATATTCACCTTGTCTCCCTGGAATATTCCAGACGGAATGGAACGGAGCACATACTTCTGCCCTTCAAACTCGAGTGTATGTCCGGCATTCGGTCCGCCCTGGAAACGAGCTACGACATCGTATCTCGGAGTTAATACATCAACGACTTTGCCTTTGCCTTCGTCGCCCCATTGTAATCCTAATAATACGTCTACTTTCATTTTTCTTTTTTATGGTTATTATTCTTTTTCTTCCGTTTATTGGCCCGGTCACACTTGCTGCACAACCCATACATATATAAGGAATAGTGCGTAAGATTAAAACGGCTCAGTTTGGTATTCTCAATGGCATGTTGCAACTCCTCGTTCTGAAACTCGGTCACCTTTCCGCACTGGGTGCATATCTGGTGATGGTGCGTATCGCGATTATAAGATTTTTCGTATTGGGAAGAGTTGCCGAACTGATGCTTGATGACCAGACGAGCATTTATAAGCAAAATGATGGTATTGTAAAGCGTTGCACGGCTGACGCGGAAGTTCTCCTGGTCGGCCATCAGTGAATAGAGCGTGTCGATATCAAAATGACCGTCTATGGAGTAAATGGTGTCAAGTATAGCATAACGTTCGGGAGTCTTCCGATGCCCGTTCGCATTCAGATATTCAGTGAATATCTGCCTAACTGTATCTTTCACATTCTGACTTTCCATTTGACGGCGCAGTTTTACAGCCAACAAAGTTAATCCTTTTTTGTGGAAAGCAAACGAGAAAGAGATAAAAATTGCGATAAGGGAAATATTCCCTTACCGCATCAGTCTCTATAACCATAGAACTAATCTAACAAACCTCCTCTTTTACAAGATTGTATAGTAATTGTTCTACATCAGAAGAAGAATTGTCCATACCCTCCACTCTGCGGCAAACTTGAAAAGAATTTTCCTCATTTTGCTGCATAAAGCGGCGGATAGCAGTCATGGCTGCATTGCGTACATGATAGGAGCCCGACAAAAAAGCCGTTATTGCCTGGTCGAGGAACTCATTTTCAACCCGTTCGTTCATATCCCCTTTCTTCATCAATAGACGGGCTATGGTGAGGAAGCCGCAAACCTGCGTGTATTCGTCCTCGCTTGCAATCCAATGGAAGGACTTGGCAGGCGCATAAGGAAGATGTTGGAATAAATTCATGCAGGTAAGTTCTGCAATCTCGATATTACGGATATCTTCCACCCAGATATCGGCTATCTCGGGCAGGAAACTCTCTACCGGCTGTAAAAGTCCCGCCAATATTTTGCACTCTCTGATATCTTCTTTCCACAAAGCCTGAGCCAGAGAGTGGTCCTTCTCGTAACCGGCAGCAATACCCTTGATACGGGGCAACTCCACGCCAAAGTTCAGCTTATATACCAGCCCTTTCTCACGCATACTTTGGGACACAGCCCCGTTCATTGAGAGACGGAGCTGTGTCTTTATATCTTTCAGCCGCTGATGCAGCTGCTCTTTAGTATCTATCATAGTTCATCATTTATTGACAGAAGGCAATGTAGAATAGTCTTTGCTATAACGCAACATCTGTTCCGCATAACCTTCATCATAAGTCACTGTCACATCTGTTATAGTACCGTCGGCATCCGTCACCACTTCATACTTGGGATTGACGAACCCCTTATACGGCGCAAGATTCAGCTTCTTGTAGCGTTCCAGCACTTCGGCATGCAAAGCGGGATCGACTTTCACGGCATAGGCTTCCACCAAATCATGGGCACCGGCATAGTCACCGGTGGACTTGATACGCTGTATCTCGGCAAGCAACCGGCCAAACAAGTCACGCACTTTCTCATAATCGTTTATCACGACGTACGTCTTCCCATCCTTCTTTACCAATTCCACAACCTTCTCCGCCGCACCTTTCTCGTACACCCAGCGGGCTATGAGCTGACGGTTGCGCATATGGGCTTCTTCTACATTGTTACCAGGCTCGATACGTACAAGCTGTGTCATCAAACCATTCATCAGATAGGTGTAGTATTGAGCCTTATAAGCATCCGCACTTGGAGTAAGCCCCAGTTCCACCAGCTTCGGGTCGGCCACGTAGTAGAGTCCGAACAAGTCGGCGCGCGCTTCTTCGATAGTAGAACCATATGCCTTCAACGCATCCGGGTCCACACCCGGGAGCAATTTACCGGAACCATGTCCCAAACATTCATGCAGGTCAGTATGCAGTTCATCTGTCACATCTGCGTACTTATCAATCAGTTGAAGCTCTGCATCACTGTACACAAACTTCTCATTGAACCCGTTGCCATGAGCTGCCTTGTTATAAGCATCTGTAATGTTACCGATTGTAACGGATTTCGAACCATGATGGCTACGTATCCAGTTGGCATTGGGCAGGTTGATGCCGATAGCAGTTGCAGGATACAAGTCACCGGCCAGAATAGCCGCCGTGATTACCTTGGCAGACACCCCTTTCACTTTCTCCTTCTTGAATTGTCCGTCTACCGGCGAATGGTCCTCAAACCACTGTGCATTGCCGCTTATCAACTCTGTACGCTGGGTAGCTTCCAAATCTTTAAAATTCACCAGAGATTCCCAGCTTGCCTTCATGCCGAGCGGGTCACCATAACTTTCGGTAAAACCGTTCACAAAGTCAATGCGTGAGTTCAAATCCTTCACCCACAAAATGGCATATTCATCGAATGTCTTCAAATCGCCGGTTTCATAGAATTCCATCAGTTTGGCTATCACCGCCTTCTGCTCGGGAGTCTCGGCAACTCCTTCTGCCTTCTTCAGCCAGTAGACAATCTTTTCAAGTGCCTGTCCATACAAGCCACCCACTTTCCATACTTTCTCCTGAATCTTGCCATCCTCTTTCACCAAACGGCTATTCAAACCATAGGAAACGGGAGTTTCATCCTGCGGATTCTTCAAGGCATTATAGAAATCTTCGGCCTCCTGCTGCGTCACGCCATCGTAATAATTGCATGCGGAAGTCAAAACCAAATCTTCACCGGCAGCTTGGTTCACCCGTTTGGGCATCACCGTGGGGTCGAAAATAACGGGGAACACTTCCTCGCACAGTTGTTCCACAGTCTGTCCTTCGGCAAGCGGCAATGTAGCTGCATCCACACTCTGTACAGCCTGCCTGAAGAATTCGGGAGTAAATCCCGGAACGAACTTTTCGCTACCATAGTGATGATGAATGCCGTTAGAGAACCATACCCGCTTGAGGTACACTTCCATAGCCTTGAAATCAGGAGTATTCTTATCTCCCTTATAGCCGGTATAGACAGCTTCCAGCATCCGGCGAATCGTCAGGTTATACTTGCCATTCTGGTCGAAAAGAATGTCTCTGCCCTGCAAAGCCGCTTCCGTCAAATAATAAACCAATTCTTTTTGTTTGAGGGACAAATCCTCAAAACCTGGTACGCGGTAACGTAAAATCTGTAAATCTGCAAATTGTTCCACTGTATAGTCAATTTTTTCTGCCTCAGCAGTTGTTTTCGGATTTCCGCCACAAGCCGTCAATAGAGAAAGGGCAGTCACCATAGAAATCAGTTGTTTCTTCATGTGTCGGGAGTATATAGATTGGTATTAAAAAAGAAGAAAAGGAAGTATCCCGAAACAACTGTTCCGGAATATTTCCTTTTTATTCATTCAGTCATACAGAATTATTTCTTCTTAGCTTCTTTTTCTGCGTGTCTTTTACGATATCCATTAGGAGTCTCACCTACATTTTTATAGAAAGCAGCATAAAAAGACTGACGGTTTGCAAAGCCGACCATCGTACTGATCTCCTCTACATTCTTGTCAGCATATCTTTTGTCTGTCAACAAATGCTGCGCTTCTTTTACTCTATATTCATTCAGCAGGCAAGAATAGTTCATGCCGAAGCGTGAATTCACCACTGCAGACAAATAGCGAGTATTGGTCTGCAATTCTTTCGCCAAATCCTTAGCGGAATAATCAGCATCTCTGTACTTCTTTTGTACAACAACGATATTCAATATCTTGTCATACAACTCATCTGCCAATTCCGGCCTTATCAAAGAACGGTAGGCAGCATCCTTTTCTTTCTTTTCGCGCAGGTTATAAGGACGTTTCTTCGTTCCTTTTTCCTGGGCATTGTTTTCTAAATCACTCATTGAATTAACTGGTTAGGGTTGTTTAAAATCGGAAAAGCCAAAGGGTTAGCCCCTTAGACTTTACAAAAGTCAGACATTTTTTTTTAATACACAACTTTTCCCGTATATATTTTTGATAAATAAACAACGAAAAAGGTTGAAAAGTAGGTCAATTCAGCCATTAATAAGAAACTTTAACCTTTTGCAGAAACTCATATGATACAAAATCTTGATGACTTTCCATTTGTAGTATATGCAATAATTAGTGTACCTTTGTCGGTAGAAATA
>ENA-UERG01002897-UERG01002897.1-human-gut-metagenome-genome-assembly--contig:-NODE-2897-length-11629-cov-7.935682_pt1 | contig 11629 bp, 10 predicted proteins | sample MGYA00242954_ERZ507954 | MGnify/ENA primary metagenome ERZ507954 (study PRJEB26167, sample SAMN06115478) | human gut metagenome | host: Homo sapiens | place: China:Sichuan | collected 2015-01-21... | reverse complement strand
CTTGCGTAGGTCTTTCTCCTTCTAGTTTCTCTTTTATTCCCTCTCATCCCTCTCAAAAGACCTACTATACTGCCAATTTCCCCTCCTTGCGTAGGTCTTTCTCTGCCAATATCCTCTTTTATTCCCTCTCATCCCTCTCGAAAGACCTACTATATTGCCAATTTTCCCTCCTTGCGTAGGTTTTTCTCTGTCAATATTCTCTTTTACCACTTCGCATTCTCCTCAACAGACCTACTAATCTACATAATTACCATAATTGTGTAGGCATTTTCCAAATATTATCTCATGCCTATGATTATCCTCACCCTGCCCTCTTGACTTCTTGTTTCATCTGTATTACTATATATAATACAAATAAGACAAAAATCACCTCTCTTTACAGAAAGGAGCCCGATATGGTTATTGAACTTGATTTTGCGAGCGACACACCCATATATGTGCAGTTAAGGAATCAGATTGTTAAAGGAATTGGCAAGGGAGAACTTAAGGCTGGCGAGAAACTGCCGACTGTCAGACAGCTTGCTTCTGACGCAGGCGTTAATACAATGACCGTCAATAAAACTTACCAGATTCTTAAAGCTGAGGGCTTTATTAAAACTGATAGAAGGCTTGGTGCATTTGTCGCTGAGAATATTAATATGGATATTGAATTCAGGGAAAAGCTTGAATCGGAGCTGGAGCTGCTGTCAGCAGAAGCAAGCATTACCGGAATGGACAAGGAAGAATTCTTAAAAATGTGCGAAAACATTTATTCCAAAATGAATCCCTGCACAATGTAACACGCCTGTATTCACACATGCATTAACACACACAGACCCACTATACAAGGAGGTTTCCTTATGAAAATTGCAATGTTTATGCTATTCTTCGTATGCAACATGTTCACAATCCTGATCATGAGATTTGCATATGAATCCAACTACCGATACAACAATGGAATGCTTATCGGAGTCCACATTCCAGGCGACCATGTTAACGATGACGATGTCACCCGACTTATGACACGCTTTAAGAAAAGCATGAAATATTTTCAGAATATCAATGCAGTACTCTCAATAGCCATATGCTTTCTTAATTTTGTGAACATAATCATTTTCGTTATTATGTATACAATCTGGATTCTCGTGTTCGTTTTCGGAATTATGTATATCCAGCTTTCAGCGCATCGGAAAATGTATCTGTTAAAGATACAGAATGGCTGGTTTGTGGAATCCCAGAAACAGAAGGTCTTTATTGATACGCGTGCTTGTGCAAATGCAGATGCAACTCCAATCAGCTTCAGATACCACATCATCATAATTGCCGCAGAACTGCTGGCTTTGATTCCATTCTATTCATGGACGGACAGAGCATATTTTTCAATGATTATTGTATTTGCAATATGTACTGTCATAGTTTCTGTATTCGGGCTTGTGTTCCACATTTATATGAACAGACGACAAAATCAGGCATACAGCCTTAATTCGGACATTAACAACATTGTTAATCTGACTATGAAGAAATACATTGCTTCAGCAATGCTTGTAATGTCACTTCTTAACTTCGTGGCATGGATAACATTTGTCTTAATGTGTATTATTCAGGATACTGTTGGAGACTTAAGTTTCTGGATGTACATTATTCTGCAGTTGTTAAGCGGCTGCACGCTCACTGTCATTCTTATTCTTGCACGCAACAGAAAGAATGAAATGCTTAAGGCTGACACACAGCCGGTATTTGTTGATGATGATGACTACTGGAAGACTGGATTTTACTACAATCCTAATGACCCGCACCTTTTCGTACCCGACAGGCTGTGTTCGACCAACTACTCGCTTAACTACGCCCGCACAGGTGCTAAGATATTCACCGGAAGCATAACAGCTGTTACTCTTGGATTACTAATATGGACAACTATTGTATTAATTCCATACATTCATGTTACTATCGACATCAGGACTACCAATAGCACTGTAAATGTATCTTCATGCGGTTACACAAGCAGAATTAACATTGACGACATTACCGAAATTACTCTGATGGATTCACTGCCTGATGACCATTTTTTCAGATATAACGGCGGCGCAACCGACAGTTACCTTGTCGGCAAATTCAAAGGAAATACTTATGGCAAATGTAATCTCTACATTTTTAAAGATGTGTCTCCTGTGCTTATGATAAAGACTGCCGACCAGACTGTGTTCTTGAATTCCAAGAAAGATGGCGAGATTGTTAATCTGTATAATACAATTAAGGATAAATAATCCGTGACAAAAAGGACGATAAGAATTAACTTCTTAACGTCCTTTTTTTTGCAATTCTTCTATTCGCGTGACTTGCGCTTCCTTACATCATGCTCCTCATATGCCACACTCACTTTCTTACCACTGAATGCAACCCCGAACATGCCAATCCCAGACACGCCATGCTTTTCAAGATTGGCTGTGTAACTTTTCTGCTGAATCTGTCTGACTGCACTGCCGGCCATCTTCTCAAGCTCCGCTTCCTTACATGCCTTGAATTCTATGATATATCCGTGTCCGCCACGGCTCTTCGGTTGCAGCTCTATGTCAAATCGTCCCTCACCTGACTCCCTGTTAGACGAGATATAATAATTGTCTGACAATACCGCAAGCATTCCAAATACCACCCCATGATAGAAATCCTCATGTGCCGTATCAAACACGCTTGCAGACTGCAAAAGATACTGCTGCAAGGTTTCTGTTAATAAATGTGCATTTCCCGTACGGATTGATTCCGCAAAGTTTCTTAGCAGTGCACCTGTAAATATGCCGTTATATCTGTCAATAATCTCCTTCTGGAACACGCTCTTTATCTCATAATTAGGTATCGACAGCGCGCATATCGGATTGTCGTACAGAGAGCCAATATGCTCTGACACACGCAGATATCCGGCAACCAGAAGGAAGCTGTATATTGTATCAATGTCTCCATTAATCTCAGGATATATGATATCTGTGTCAACAATTGCCTGAACAGTACTGCCCTGCAGCAATCTTAATAAGTTGTCTGCAAATGTGGTATCAGCACTATTAAACAGCTCGCCGATTATCTCATTGCCACTTGTTCTTGACCAGAAAGCTTTGGGAACACATTTGTTATTGAAGTAATTAATAACCGACCACGGATTATATATTCCGGTTCTGCCAAACATATAGCCGTCATACCATTCCTTAATCTCACCCAGCCGGTCAGACACGCCGTAGTACTGCGCCATAGCAGAAACTTCCTCTTCCGTAAATCCAAAATATTGCGAGTATTCATCATCAAGAATTGTATTAACCACAAGATTGTTAAGCCCGCTGAACAGGCTTTCCTTAGCTATGCGGAGAATTCCCGTGAGAATCCCCAGTTCCAGACTTGGATTGTCCTTTAAGACAGCCGACAAAAGATTTCTCATAAAGCCAATCACTTCATCATAGTATCCAAATATATGTCCTTGCTGGATTGGCGTATCGTACTCGTCAATTATCACGATTACATTCCTGCCATAATGCTTTGAAAGCATTGCTGACAGCTTCCCCAGTGCAAACTGATAATCTATTATCGTTGCCTCATCATCAAGTATTGACTTAAGATACTTCTTATCATAGTCACTTAATCTGGCGCTTGTCATCAGTTCAATATGTCGCAAAAATTCATTCCTTAATGTAAAGCAGAGACTTGCGTACATGTCCTGCCATGTTGACTGGTGGGCGTCTTTAAATGTAAGAAAAATCACCGGGTACTGCCCCTGCTTCTCCTTATATGCTGCACCCGCGCGCCATATATATTTATCTTTAAAATATATTGATGTATCCGTATCAGTCTTTTCAAAAAATGTGCGAACCATGTCCATAGTAAGTGTCTTTCCGAATCTTCTCGGTCTTGTAAATAAATACACCTTACTGTGATTATCTATAATGTCCCTGATAAGCAATGTTTTGTCTACATAATAACATTCATTCGACACTTCTTTATAAGATGTTATTCCAACCGGGCAGGGACGCTTCCTGTTGTATACAACGCTGTCTTCCCTGACATAAAGATTCCTATTCTCCCTTAAACAATCCGGTCTATCCACATCGTCAGGTATCATCCAGAACTTGCCTTCCTTATAAGCTCCCGGCAGCTTTCCCTCTGTACACAACTGGTTAATTCTTCTCGGCGTCACGCCCCATCTTGCGGATAATTCCTTCGCCTTAATATATCTCATCCCCATAAAATCCCCACCTTAAACCCTCACCACTAACGTATCTCTATATTATATTGTACGCATTTTTCAAGAAATATCAAGGCTGTTTCGAGAAATATTATATTATTTCCCGAAAAGTCAGATGTATTTCCCGAAATATTTCCCTCAAAATGTAATTTATCATTTGACATCTCTATCCCAAAGTATTATAAATATCAAAGGGAATGAAGTACTCCCTTGGGAAACCTAAACTGCTTATTCAAGCTGATGACTTCTACGATTTTATGTCGCAGGAAGCATCAGCTTTTTTTGCGTTCATAAATGCATTTACTACATTTTTAAGGAGGCTTATTATGCTGACATCTTTATCACTTATCTTTCTGGTTGGGCTCGTCATGGGCGCAATCTGCCAGAAGTTGAAACTGCCAAGAATTATAGGAATGCTTGTTACCGGTATTGTTCTTGGACCATATGTCCTTGATTTCCTTGACCCGTCAATCCTTTCAATATCGGCTGACCTGCGAAAAATGGCTCTTATCATTATTCTTATCAAAGCCGGTCTGTCGCTTGACTTAAAAGACCTGAAAAAAGCCGGACGAAGTGCAATTCTTCTGTCCTTCGTTCCGGCTTCCTGCGAAATCATCGGTTATATTCTGCTTGCCCCTGTAATTCTTGGAATTAACCACGCCGAAGCTGCAGTAATGGGTGCAGTTCTCGCCGCCGTTTCTCCTGCGGTTGTCGTTCCCCGGATGGTAATGCTGATTGAGAAACGCTACGGAACTGACAAGGCAATTCCACAGATGATACTGTCTGGTGCTTCGTGCGATGACATATTTGTAATAGTGTTATTCACAACATTTTTAAATGTGGCACAGGGTGGCAAGGCAAATGTTATGGATTTCGTAAATATTCCTGTGTCTATTATACTCGGCATAATTATTGGCATAGTAACCGGATTGGGACTGTATCTGTTCTTTGAAACATCATACGCCCGCAAGCATACCATAAGAAACAGCATGAAGGTTATCATCGTGCTTGGCTTCTCTTTCCTTCTTATTGCAATTGAGGGCTGGCTTGAAGGAAAAGTGTCTGTTTCAGGCCTTCTTGCTGTTGTCGCTATGGCATGTACGCTTAAGTTTAAATGTGTTCCCGCCGTATCAGCCCGTTTGTCCGAAAAATTTGGCAAGCTGTGGCTCGCTGCTGAAGTAATATTGTTCGTGCTTGTCGGCGCGGCTGTCGATATCCGCTACACACTTAAAGCCGGGCTTCCAGCCTTACTCATGATTCTTACAGCACTTATTTTCAGGGCAGCCGGAGTTCTTCTCTGCACCGTAAAGACAAACCTTACATGGAAGGAACGCCTTTTCTGTGTAATTGCCTATCTTCCTAAAGCAACCGTTCAGGCAGCCATCGGCTCAGTTCCTTTAGCCGCCGGACTTGCCTGCGGACAGATAGTGCTTTCCGTAGCTGTGCTTGCAATCATAGTTACTGCTCCGCTTGGTGCGCTCGGCATTGACTGTTCTTATATGAGGCTGCTGACGGAGGATTGATACAAAAAAGACCACACTCAGCCAGCTCAAAGCCGGTTAAGTGTGACCTTACATTTTAATTAATCATATATCTTATCAAATATTCCGCCATCAGAGAAAAACTTCTGTGTAGCCGCTTCCCAGCCGCCAAAATATCCGATATCCGCCATGTCAATGTCCTTGACAATCCATTTGCCATCGGAAGGGATTTCCTTGATATTTCTTGAATCACTGGAAGCCTCGTATTCCTTCTGTATATCCTTATTTACAGGGCGGTAGAAATTCTGCGCCTCAAGGCTTTGTGCGTCATCAGTGTACAGGAAAGAAAGATAGGCGTCTGCCAACCCTTCTGTTCCATTCATCTGCGTGACCTCGTCAACCTTCGCAACCGTCGGCTGGCACAATACAGACGCAGATGGAACAACAATCTCATACTCGCCCGGATATTCCTGTAATGCGAAAAATGCTTCATTTTCCCATGCAATCAGAACATCACCCTGTCCATTCTCTGCAAATGTTGTAGAAGAGCCTCTTGCACCTGAATCAAGCACTGCCACATTCTTGTAAAGCTTTGTAACACTTGCCTGAACCTGTTCATCAGTCTGTCCCTGCTTCTTAAAATAATACCATGCTGCAAGGAAATTCCATCTGGCTCCTCCGGAAGTCTTAGGATTTGGGGTAATAACCTTAACCCCGTCATTAAGAAGGTCATCCCAGTCCTTAATATTCTTAGGATTGCCCTTTCTTACAAGAAAGACAATCGTAGAAGTGTAAGGCGAGCTGTCATCAGAATAATCATTGATATATCCGTCATCAATCAGCCCTTCGTTCCTTATAACATTAACATCACCCTCAAGAGCAAGCGTGACAACATCAGCTCCAAGACCGTTAGCAACCTCAAGCGCCTGCTTTCCAGAACCGCCATGAGACTGGATAACCTCAACCTTCTCACCAGTCTTACCATACCAGTAATCCTCAAAAAGCCTGTTATACTCCTTATAAAACTCTCTTGTGGCATCATAAGAAACATTTACAAGTTCCGTCTTCTTCTGCCCACACCCGGAAAGTCCGGTAAAAGTCAGGCTGAAAATCATACCTAAACATATTAACTTTTTAAAAAATCCATATTTTTTCATCTCAACCTGCCCTCTGTACAATACTTACGCATTCTTCTTAATAAACTCAGCCACATCTACAGTAGTAGCGTCAACCTCAGACTCCCAGCCTGCAAGCACTTCTGCGCCGTCAATCTTAATATCAGCTGCCTTACTAAGTGCAAGAATAACAACAATACCTGCATTTACAAGGTGAGTCACCACATTTGTATAATCCTCGCCTTCTGCCGGAACATACAGATATACATGCTTGCTGTCAAGAAGAAGCTCCTTCTCAACCTTCTTTAAGAAATCAACATTAATCTTGTCTGAAAGAACAGCCTCAACAACAACAGGCTTCTGGTTGTTAAGCTCTGCTCTGAAAGCTGCGTCAACTTCCTTAACATCATCAGCTGTCTCATTAACTTCACGGACAACGCCGCAGGCACTAGTCATATTAGTAACACGGTCTATGAGGATAAGCTCACCCATAGTCTTGTGAATGTCAAATTCATCAACAACAATTACATCAGCAAGAGAAATCTTGCATACTGCGATTTCATTTTTCTTAAGGAGAGCTGCTGGCTTCTCCTCACCAGTATTAACATCAATAGTATTGACAATCTCAGTAACAACGCCCGGAATAAGTCTTGTTCCAAGCTTTACGAAAAAGTTCTTGTTATTAGTAAGAACATCATCATCCATCCAGAGGATAGTAGCTGTAATCTCAGTTGCAAGCTTTAAGTCAGCGCCTGCTGCAAGAACAGAACCTCTTGAAACATCAACCTCACGGTCTAACTGGATAGTAACCGGCTGTCCGATAGAAGCAGTCTGGGCTTCCTTGTCACCGACATGGATACTCTTTACATGAACATGCTCCTTAGTTGGAAGAGTGATAATCTCGTCACCAACAGATACACTTCCTGCCTCAATCTGACCCTGGAAGCCACGGAATTCATGATTGGGACGGCATACTCTCTGAACAGGCATGTAGAAGCCTTTTTCTTCCTCAGTATCATCAACATCAACCTGCTCAAGATAAGGAAGAAGTGCCTGACCCTTATACCAAGGAATATTCTCAGACTTAGTTGTTACATTGTCACCCTCAGTTGCTGAAACAGGAATAACAACTACATCTGCTAAAGAAAGCTCCTTAGTAAGCTCTGCTATCTGAGCATTTATCTCGTTGAAACGCTCCTCACTGTAACCAACAAGGTCCATCTTATTAACTGCAAATACAAAATGCTTAATTCCCATAAGTGCACAGATTCTTGCGTGTCTCTTAGTCTGGATAAGCACGCCCTGCTTTGCATCAACAAGGATTACTGCAAGGTCTGCAAATGAAGCACCAACCGCCATGTTTCTTGTGTACTCCTCATGTCCCGGAGTATCAGCAACGATAAAGCTTCTGTTGTCAGTTGTAAAATATCTGTAAGCAACATCAATAGTAATTCCCTGCTCTCTCTCAGCCATAAGACCATCAAGAAGAAGTGAATAATCAATCTTACCTTCACGGCTTCCGACCTTGGAATCAAGCTCTAACGCCTTCTCCTGATCTGCATACAATAACTTTGAATCATATAAAATGTGTCCGATAAGTGTAGATTTTCCATCATCAACACTACCACATGTAATAAATTTAAGTAAACCTTTCATTCTAGAAGTACCCCTCTTTCTTTCTTCTTTCCATGCTTCCTGCTTCCTCATGGTCGATAACACGGCTTGTTCTCTCTGATTCAACCGCACTTAAAGTCTCTTCGATAATCTCGTCAAGAGTTTCTGCGTCTGACTCAACACCGCCTGTAAGTGGATAACAGCCAAGAGTTCTGAATCTTACCTTCTTCATCTGTGGCTTTTCGCCTGGAAGAAGTCTCATTCTGTCATCATCAACCATGATGATATTGCCGTCACGGTATACAACAGGTCTTTCTGCTGCAAAATAAAGAGGTACAATATCAATCTTTTCTCTCTGGATGTACTGCCAGATATCCTTCTCAGTCCAGTTAGAGATAGGGAAAACTCTCATGCTCTCGCCCTTGTGAATCTTAGTGTTGTAAAGCTTCCACATTTCCGGACGCTGGTTCTTAGGATCCCATGCCTGTGCTGTATTTCTGAAAGAGAAAATTCTCTCCTTAGCTCTTGATTTCTCCTCGTCTCTTCGTCCACCGCCAAATGCCGCTGTGAAGCCGTATTTGTTAAGTGCCTGTTTAAGAGCCTGAGTCTTCATGATATCAGTGTAAGCTGAGCCATGGTCAAATGGATTAATTCCCTGCTTAACACCTTCTTCGTTAGTGTAAGTAAGCATCTCAATTCCAAGCTTCTTGGCCGTCTCATCTCTGAACTTAATCATTTCCTTGAACTTCCATGTTGTATCGATGTGAAGAAATGGAAATGGCGGCTTCTCAGGATAGAATGCTTTCATTGCAAGATGAAGCATAACTGAGCTGTCCTTTCCTATAGAATACAGCATTACCGGCTTTTCGCATTCTGCTGCAACTTCCCTTATAATATATATCGCCTCTGCTTCGAGTGCGTCCAAATGTGATAAATTACCCATGATATTCCTCCCTAATATTTATTAGATTCCTGTCTGTTGACCTCAAGCGTCTTAACTGTTCCGTCCGGCGAAGTCACCGTCCATGTATTGATGCTTCCATTCTGTCTGAACGAAAGAGTGCTTCCCTTGCCACCGACATCAGCACCCAGAAAGAAATTAATCGCCTCAAAACGACATTCCTTAAGACAAGATGTACAGCCCCAGCAGTCCTTGACATGCTTTATAAATGCTTTTCCATCTGTATCTTTCTTGATAAGGTTGCCAGGACAGGCTTCGATACACTGCCCACAGCCAACGCATTTTAACTTATTTATCTGAATGCTCATAGCTGTCGCCTCCTCTCACAAGGTCTCTTATGATTATCTTAATCTCGCCATTCTCCTTGCGGGAGTTGACATATTTTAACCAGTCATCACTCTTAGCCGGATAATCCATATTCTCCGCAAAGCTGTGCCAGCGTGTTTCTTTTCTTGCCTTCAAATGTGCTATAAGACTTCTGCACACCGTAAGTCTCTCTCTTATCTCATAGATTCTAAGTAAGTCGTCTGCATCCTGTGCCGCAAGATTATCAATGCTCTTCTCTAAGAACTTTATCTTCTCATCCGCAAGCTCAAGTCTTGCTTCATTGTACTGGTAATCAGTGCTTATGCCGCCTGCGTACTGGTCCATAATCTTCTGCATTGCTTCTTCTGTCTGCTCGATATCGACCAGCCCCTGCTTATTATTAAGGAAGTTCTCATATTCGTGCTTCTTTGCAAATGCGTTCTCAGAAAGCTCTGAATCTGCCACCTCATTTACAACAAAGCCCTTTCCTGAGCCTTCAAGCCTTTCAGCTATTGCCTGTGCTGCAATCTCGCCCTCTGCAAGAGCGCCGGTTACATATTTCTGAGGACATCCGCCTGCAACATCACCTGCGGCAAAAAGCCCATGAATTGTAGTCTCGCGGTTGTTATCAACCCAGTAACCACTCGCTGTATGACCTCCGACTATGTATGGTTCAGTTCCTTCTATCTCAACATTTTCTTCAGAAGGACCGCCCGCCGCCTCAAGCCACTTAAGTGTCTGGCTCGGTGCCATGTTAAGATATGCTTTGTAAAGGTCTTCCTCCTGCTCCTTGCTTATTCCCTTAGTTCCAAGATAGCAAGGACCTCTGCCCTCGCGGTTTTCCGTAACTGTTCCGTAAAGTCTCTGTGAAGTTGTAAGACCATATTTGTTCTCATACACTTCGCCGTTGGAATTAAGCTGCTTTGCCGGAACGCCCTGTGCGATAGTTCCTGTCGGAGCAATCGTATCTTTACATCTTAAAGCAATGAATCTCATCTCAAATGTGGTCATCTCCGCACCTGCATTGATTCCCATTGCATATCCGGCTCCTGTATTGAACGGTGGATACCACATTTTATGTCTTGAAAATCCAGGATTGTTAGGTCTGTAAAGGCCTGCCGCTCCGCCAGTAGCCACAATAACTGCCTTCGCATTTATCTCATAGAACACTGCATCATTGACATCAAATCCGTATGCACCTTTAATCTCGTTATTCTCTACTATGAAATCTGTTATATTCAGGTGATTGATTACCGTTACATTGTCCTGCTTCTTAACTGCGTCCGCCAGTATCGGCTTGATATTCTCACCATTTATCTTAATATTGCGGTTTCCTCTCGCAACATAATCTCCATTCTCATCTTTAAGGATTACAAGTCCTAAGTCCTCCATTACCTTAGTGACATGATTAAGTCTTTCCGACATTGAAAGAAGCAGATCCTCTCTTACTATTCCATCTGCGTCATTCTTACAATAATCAACATAATCCTGTGGAACTCTGCCTTTAGTGATATAAGCATTGATTGCATTAACGCCTGCCGCAAGACATCCGCTTCGTACAATGTTCGCCTTCTCAACAATCAGTACATCAAGGTCTTTCTTCTTTCCAAGCGTAATACCTGCAAAACACCCTGCCGTTCCGCCACCTATAATAAGTACATCTGTGTCAATAATTCTATTCTTCAACCTCCATGTACCTCCTTGCAAAATCTAATTCCATATAAACATAGTATCTTGGTATGTAAATCATTATATTCTCAATTTCCTATTTGTCAATAGGGTTTTTGCAGATTCTTGTATTCTTGTTATCTTGTTATTTGAATTGTGGGGAAGCTGGGGCTGCATTTCGTTATCTTTCACAGCGCTATTCCATGGAAGACCGCAAGGTTGCCGGTGCGCTGACGGACATCGGCACAGAGGAGCTCGGTCACCTTGAGATTGTTGCCACGAT
>ENA-UERG01002896-UERG01002896.1-human-gut-metagenome-genome-assembly--contig:-NODE-2896-length-11631-cov-7.099879_pt1 | contig 11631 bp, 8 predicted proteins | sample MGYA00242954_ERZ507954 | MGnify/ENA primary metagenome ERZ507954 (study PRJEB26167, sample SAMN06115478) | human gut metagenome | host: Homo sapiens | place: China:Sichuan | collected 2015-01-21... | reverse complement strand
TCCTCTCAGCCATAGGCGAACGCAACCACTACACCTTCGTATCGACATTCGGCAACTGCGACCGCATCTGGGCGTCGGTCCAGTTGTAGCGCGGCTCGCTAGCGCGGGCGTTGTCAACCGCCAGACGGGCGTTGCTGTTGCCCGACCACGCGCGACGCGCCACGCCGTTGTTCACGTCCCAGAACAGCATGCGCTCCAGACGGATCTCCGTGGCCTTGCGGCCGTCCAGCACCATTCCGAAGCCGCCGTTGATCACCTCGCCCCAGCCGACGCCGCCGCCGTTGTGCAACGCCACCCAGGTGGCTCCACGCAGCGCGTCGCCGATGCAGTTCTGCACGGCCATGTCGGCGCAGAAGGCGGATCCGTCCTGGATGTTGCTGGTCTCGCGGTAGGGCGAGTCGGTGCCCGACACGTCGTGGTGGTCACGCGAGATCACCACGGGCGCCGTCAGCTCGCCACGCGCCACCGCCAGGTTGAACGCGCGCGCACAGGCAGTGCGGGCGTAGCAGTCGGCGTAGAGAATACGCGCCTGCGAGCCCACCACCAGCTTGTTGGCGCCCGCCTGCTCGATCCAGTGCAGGTTGTCCTTCAGCTGCGAGGCGATGGGCGCAGCGGGCTCCTGCGCGATGTAGTCGCGGTAGATCTTGGCGGCGATCTCGTCGGTCTTCTCGAGGTCGCTCTCCAGACCCGAGGTGCACACCCAGCGGAAGGGTCCGAAGCCCAGCGAGAAGATGTCGCCCATGATGTCCTGCACGTACGAGGGGTACTTGAAGCCGCCCACGCCGTAGCACTTGTCGCCCTTCTTCGCCAGCACGTCCGCGCCCGCGCGCGAGGCCTCCAGCAGGAAGCTGTTGCCGTAGTCCCAGAAGTGCATGCCGCGCGCCGTCAGCTTGTTGATGGCCGCCACCTGTCTGCGCAGCGACTCCTGCACCAGCTCCTTGAAGCGCACGGGGTCGTCGTGCATCATGCGACGCGACTCCTCGAAGCTCAGCTGCACCGGGTAATAGCCGCCCAGCCACGGGTTGTGCAGCGAGGTCTGGTCGGAGCCCAGCTCCACCAGCAGCTCCTCCTCCTCCGCCAGACGCTCCCACAGGTCCACCACGTTGCCCAGGTAGCCGATCGCCAGCGGCTTGCCTTCCGCACGCGCGCTCTTGATGCGAGCGATGCACGCGTCCAGGTCCGAGATCTTCTCGCTGATCCAGCCCTGCTTGAAGCGCTTCTCCAGCGCCGCAGGGTCGATCTCCGCAATCACGCCGATCGCGCCGGCAATCAGAGACGCCTTGCCCTGCGCGCCCGACATGCCGCCCAGACCCGCCGTCACGAACACCTTGCCCTTCAGGCTGTTCAGGTGCAGGTACTTTCTATCGATTACTCTGTTGTGTTGATAAACCACCTTCCAGCATTCATCACCGTGATCGTCGTGCCGTGCACGATTCCCTGAGGACCGATGTAGCAGTACGATCCGGCCGTCATCTGGCCGTAGATCGTCACGCCCTGCGCGTACATGCGCTCGTAGTCCGACTGCTTGCTGTAGTTGGGAATCACCATTCCGTTCGTGATCACCATACGAGGAGCGTCAGGGAACGAGGGGAACAGACCCATCGGGTGACCCGAGTACATCGACAGCGTCTGCTCGTCCGTCATGCGGCTCAGGTAGTACATGATCAGATGGTACTGGGCCCAGTTCGAGAACACCGAACCGTTGCCTCCGTACGTGACCAGCTCCTGGGGGAACTGCGCCACGCGGGCGTCCAGGTTGTTCATGATCATCAGCTGGATGCAAGCAGCCTGCTGACACTTCGCGGGATACATACTCAGGGGGTACGCCTTCATCTCGTACTCCGTGGGGTAGAAACTACCTCTCAAGGCAAACATACACACTTACCGGTACATGTAGATGTGTCCGTAGGTCTTGAGCTCTTCGGCAAACTCAGGTCCCAGAATCGCGTGATACTTCTCGGGGAAGTAACGAAGGGCGTTCTGCACGGCCTGCACGAACTCCTCCTTGCTCAGCACCACGGGTCTCTTCGGGGCGTGAGGAACGTTGGGATTCAGAGGCTTCCTGTCGGTGATGGAAAACACACAACTCGTACAACTCGGGAAGGGGATCCAGAGGAATACCACGAGCAAGAATACTAAGATCAACAGACATTTGAAACGATTAAGACGATTTGTGAGCAGGACAAAGGCGCGTACCACCGTTTCCCCAGTTGGATGGCAGAAAGAGACGCTCTTTTGGACGGACGTTTTGTTCTTCAGGGGATGAAATGGTTGATGGAGAAAGAGAAGGAGAGAAGGAGGAGGGAGAGGGTAGAGTAGGGAGGGAAAGGGGAGGAACAGGTTGTTGGATGGATGAGGTGGATGAAGTGGTTAATGAAAAGAGTGTGTCAAGGAGAAGAAATTGTATACATCTCCCTCTATACTACGTTGAAACGACTCGATTCCCATTCCATTGCTCCAATTATTCTACAACCCCATCCTCCATCCTTCTACGCGGTGTTTCATTACAGCAAACCGCTTCTCTGTATTCAAAGGAACAAAGCGTGCAGTGGTAGCGAGGGATTGATAATCATGGCAAACCAATCAGAACAATCGAAGTCGTGGGATTGCGTTCCGAAAACCAGAAAAAGATGAAGGGCGTCACTGCTTTTCTTGTTATCAGTATGGATGGGGAAAGGAGTTCTAATGCGTAGTTTCACTGACCGCCGCGTTGGAGTGTTCCAGCGACAAAGTGTATGCCAAGGTAATCAAAAAGACGCTTCGCTGGGCAAGCGAGGAGTCGTTCACGATCTCTGCAGGCAATGCGGTTGAATTCGTGTCTCCTCCGCTCGCTGAAAACGAGGAACGTGTGATGGAAATGTGTCTCTCGATCACGAACAACCACGTCTACACACTGAAGATGAAGGACAGTCGGAATGATTCCTGGTCCGATGGCGCTTGGATCGCCATTGAGGACAGCAACGAGCATATTATATTCAAGAATATGATGACGGCAAGATCGAACGAAGAAACTCTCTTCGCCCTCTACTCGCCCATCTCCAAGAACGGAGAGTGGAAGATGGAGTTTAACTTCCAGAGCGGTTGGAACCAGTTCTCCTTCGACGTCAGTGCTTGGTCCTCCTACACCCACGGATCCACCACGCAGCAGTCTTCGGGCACGCTCTACTTCCGCAAGACCTTTGCTGGAGTCACCGGCATGGCTGCCGTCGATATCCAGTTCCGCTACGCCCACGGCATTCTCGCCTTCATCAACGGAGTCGAGGTCTTCCGCGACAATCTCCCCTCCGGTGCCGTGTCGCCCACGACGCCCGCCTCCGGTTCCTACACCACTTCCGACTATCACGGTGTGATTCGTCCCGCCGCGGTGGCGGAGGCGGGCGAGGCCGTTCTGGCGGTGGAACTCCACTTCACCGACGCCAGCTCGCGTCCCGTCGACTTTGATGCCTTCCTCTCCTACGGGTCCGGAATCTCCAGCGACAACAAGTGCTTCGTGTCCTACGCGGAGATCACCGCCACCTCTCCCAACTACGCCAACATCGCCAAGGTCTTCGACTACACGCGCAACAGCGGCGCCACGGCCCTCAAGGCGGATCTGCCGCACACCTTCTTCGTCTCCTTCGGCAACGTGGTGCCCATCGTGAACGGACTGCGCATCTACGCGCACCTGAACCCCGGCTACTGTCCCTCCTCCTTCCTCGTGGAGGGCGGCGACTCTCCCGCAGCCACCTCCTGGACGCCCATCATCGGAGCGACCAACCAGGAGTACACGTACATGGCGTGGTCGCAGCTGACGGTGATGACGGAGCCCGCCTTCTACAAGACCCTCCGAGGCACCATTCGCCAGTCGCAGGGAATCTCCACCTACCTCTACGAGATACAGTTCCTCGTCTGCAACAATCTCGTCACCACCGTCTCCTACCCCGAGGAGAGCTACTCCTTCTACGCACGCTACGACCCTGTCCACCTCGAGATCGTCGAGTTCGGCATCACGCACTGCCAGATCCAGCCGGCGCTCCCCGACGGACTCCTCTTCGACACCTCCAGCTGCGCCATCACCGGCTCCGCAGTCACAGGGTCCCCGGAAACCACCTACTCGCTCACCGCCACTGCGGGCACGCGCTCGCTCACGGGAACGGTGCGACTCACCTTCCTGGCGTGCGAGGGGACGCTGCTGCGTGTGGTCCGCAGCTACCAGTTCTCTCCCGAGAAGGAGGCTTTCCGCATCCGCGACACGTCTAACGACGCCGTTTTGCTGGAGGTGCCGCTCGGGAACACGCTTCCCGCGTCGCAGGAACACGTCGACTATCTGTGTGTGGACGCGGAGCGCTTCGACGTGACGGTCGATGGCTCCGGCGCCAACTGGTCCTACGGCTCCTACCTCTCCGTGTTCGCCGTTCTGGCGGATGGAGAGGAGGAACTGATGCTGAAGACGCGCTTCGACGCGCAGCAAGGCAACGACGCCACGTTCTACCTGCGTCGTCCCTCCGTCGGCATCAAGGAACAGTGGTTTTATCGGATGGGCGACATCCCTTCCGACTGGTTCAATGAAGACACTTCTGGCTGGAGTGTCGGACAGCGCGACAGTTTCCCCGAGGCTCCAAACCAACTCCAGTTGTACAAACACACCTTCCCGATCACTAATCGGACGCTGGTCTCCGGCGTGATTCTGAACGTTCGCTACAGGGACGGCGTCATCGTCTATCTGAACGGTCAGGAGGCCTTCCGCAACCACGTCGTCGGAGCGCTGAGTCCGACGCTGGTGGCGACGGGACGCTACGATAGTCTTCGCTACCGCACGGTGACGATTCCCGGTCGCTTCGTCTTCGAGGACGCATCACAGGAAGCCGTCTCGCTTCTGAAGCAAGGAACCAACGTGATTGCCATCGTCGTGATTGGTTCCTCTGCCGCCGAGAAGACCTCAGTCTTCGACGCCACGCTGCGTCTGATGACGCGAGAGCCCGAAAGCCATCTCTGGGAGAGCTCGATGACCTCCACGGGACTCCTGGGGCCTGCGAGCAGCGCGTTCGACGGAGACCACTCGACCTCCATCAATTACTCGTACTGCGGCGAGAACTCGCTGGTGGTCACGCTGGACAACGACCGACGCGAGTGGGTGAACATGGTACAGATCCAGAACGACTACGCGAGTCTGGACGGCAGGGTGGCGCAGTTCGACCTCTTCGGAAAGAACGCGGAGGACGCCGAGTGGACGCTGCTGCGTCACGCGACGAACGTGACCTACTCGATGGCCGGTCAGAGGCGGGACCTCTTCTTCATCAACAACCGGTCCTTCAATCAGTTCAAGTTCGCCAACTTCGCCACCGGAGGCGACTCGTGTCCGTGGTGCGTGCAGTCGCTGAATCTGTTCGCAGTCTCGGTGATGACGCCTCCGACGGAGCTGGCGTATCCGGCTTCCTCCTCCGTCTACAAGGACATCGAAATGTCGGAGATCATTCCCGAGGGCGAGGGCTACTTCGACTTCGCGATCCGACCGACGCTTCCGCTCGGCATCGTCTTCGATCCCACCAACGGCTGGATCCACGGAACGGCGCACGCGACCACCGAGCGCACGACCTACACGGTGACGGCGAAGCGGATCACCGGCGGGTCTACGAGCGTCTCCTTCTCGCTGGCGGTGGAGATTTGTACGGGAGGAAAGAGTCTGATGACGGTGCGGATCGCAGCGGACGATTTCCCCTCGGAGAACGCCTGGAAGCTGTTCCAGGGGCGCGGTGTCACGGGCTCGCTGCTGCAGTCGGTGGACGTGTTCCCCGTCTCCTCCAGCTACTACTACCTGGACTTCTGTCTGCGCGACGGACTCTACACGTTCCAGGGCATCGACACGTTCGGAGACGGGTGGGCGAGTGGCTCGGGGTACACGCTGACGGCAGACATGGGTGCGATGGAGCTGGAGGTGGAGGAGTTGTACGGGGCACGAGAGGGGACGGTGAGGAGCGTGACGACGGTCTTCTCCTCGTTCTTCCCCTTCCAGGTGGAGTACTCGAACTGGAAGGTGTATCAGGGAGAGAAGGTGGATGGATGGAACGGAGTTGGCTTTGACGATGCTGCGTGGGAGACGAAGAAGGCTGCGGAGATTGTGAACGGAGAGACGGTGACGACGTATCTCCGCAAGAGCTTCCAATTGACTGGCATTGACGACTATCAGGTGCTGAATATTCGTATGAAGTATGCTGGCGGTGTTGTTGTGTACTTCAACGGCAACAAGGTGGCTCGCTTCAATCTGATCGAGGATTTCGACGCGAACACCGAGTCGATTGAAATCCACGACGCCACTCTCTTCTCCAAGTTCCACATCATTGTTCCCACCTCCGGCGTGCAAGAAGGAACGAACGTGGTCGCCTTCGAGATTCACCGTCCTGTGGGCACCTCCTCCTCGGCTCCGTTCGTGTTCGACGCCACCGGTGTGTTCGGCGTGAACGACTGCTCAACTACTCTCGACTCCTTCTCCTTCCTGAACGCCACACAGCCCGTGACCGGCACGCTCGCCAGCCTGCTGGACCTGGACCCCGCCACCGTCGCCGCGATGCCTCAGGACCCCGGCACCTTCATCGAGTGGACCGTGGAGAACCTGGAGGGCAGTCGCTGGAACGCCTTCAACATCCTCGGCGCCTCCACCGTCGACTCCTGGAACATGGAGCTGACGGGGACGCTGCGTGGCGAGCGCGTCACCCTTCTGAGTCTCGACACCACCATCCACCAACGCACGAAGCCGCAGATCGCCGTCCCCGTGGCGCTCGCCGGCTTCCGACACCTCCGCTACGAGGCGCTGGGCGTCTCCAGTTCCGACGACGTGGGAGCGCTGTTCACCGCCTACTGCCGAGGCTCGGGCGGCGTGTGTCCCGGCGTGGACGCGTATCCCTCGGTGGCGGAGGGACAGCTGTCGCCAGCGCTCTGTCCCGAGGGCTTCACAGGCTTCTCCTACCGACGCTGCAGTGGCGGCGTGCTGGGAGAGGTGCAACTGGAGCACTGCAGCCACAAGGCGCCGAGCGACCTGCGCTACCGACTGAGTCGCTTCGTATTCGTCAAGGACACGGTGATCGCGGAGACGCCCTCGGTTCGCAACGTGGTCACGCGCTGGTACATGGATGCTGGAGCGCGTCTCCCCGCCGGATTGACGCTGAACGAGCTCACGGGCGAGATCGCGGGTGTTCCTACCGAGACGAGCGACGCAGCCAGTTACACCATCCGCGCGGAGAATCCCACGGCGACCATCTTCACGGTGCTGGAGATCCGCGTGCGCGAGGGACAGTGTCTGGCGGACGGACTGTTTCCCGTGACGAGCGTGGGCGAGGAGGCGGTGCTCGAGTGCGGGAGAGAAGGCAGCTACGTGGGGACGCAGCGCCGCAGGTGCGAGCTGGGGGAGAAGGACGGGGAGTGGCAGAAGATCACCGGCGTGTGTGTGTCGATGGTCACGGTTGTGTTTATGATTCTTGTTGCGCTCGCGGTCGTCGCGATCGTCGTGTTTATCGCGGTGAGGACGCGCGGGAGAACAAAGGCTGTTGGCGGCGTGAAGGGGAAGAAGACTGTCAAGAAGGCTGAAACGGCGAAGAAAGTGACTCTGTAACTGGAAACCTACTGTAGGGGTCCTTTTTGGACGGTTCTGTTTGTTGGTAGTCAATTGAGGGATGGGATGGAATATCACTTGGATGCAATCCTTTCTCATCTTCTTGTATGCAACTGCACTCGAATCTACACGCAGAAAACGATTCTTGTGATGAGCGAATCCACCCCGAAGCCCAAGTTGAGTTTGCTGTTCAACAAGAAACGCGCTCAGGGAGAGAAGAAGCCGGAAGAGACGGAGAATGCCCAGCCACCCGCTACGACGTCGTTTGGTAGGAAAATGGGAGTCAGAGCACTCATCAAATAGGAACGCGCAAGCATCCGGTGAAAGTGACGGCCCCGAAGCGGAAACAGAGCACGGGCCTGACAAATCCTCTCCAGCTGCTGACGAACAAGAACATGTTTGCGGCGTCGACCTTTTCCGATATGAATCTGAACGAGAAGATTGTGGGGTCCGATTCGTTCGCTCACCGCTAGGTGGAGGTATTGACGAAGCCGAATGTGTTCGGTTTCTCGCAGCCCACCATCGTTCAGTCGTACGCGATTCCCGAGATTATGAAGGGAGGCGACGTGATGATCAAATCGGAGACGGGATCGGGAAAGACGCTCGCTTATCTGATTCCGATCGTGCAAATGCTCCAGGCGTCTCCGCAGCGCATCGAGCGTTCGGACGGCGCATACTGTGTGATTCTGGTTCCCACGCGCGAGCTGTGTGTGCAAATCGAGGAGGCGGTGAAGAAGCTGCTTCTCCCCTTCTTCTGGATCGTGCCCACGGTGATCTGCGGAGGTCAGAAGCGCAAGGCGGAAAAGAGTCGTCTGCGGAAGGGCGCGAACATCATCATTTCCACGCCGGGTCGTCTGTTGGACCACGCGCTGCACACCGCGTCGCTGTCGCTGAGCCGCGTGCGCATGCTGGTGCTGGACGAGGCGGACCGGCTGCTGGACATGGGCTTCGAGCAGCAGCTGCGCGACCTGCTGGCGCTGCTGCGGAAACAGGCGCCGCGGCGGCCGCAGACGGTGCTGCTGTCGGCGACGCTGAGTCCGGCGCTGGAGCAGCTGGCGACGCTGTCGCTGCAGGAGCCGAGTTTCCTGGATGTGGACAAGCTGCGACGGGAGAAGGAGGGTGATGATGAGAAGAAGGAGGAGAGTAATGAGAATGATGAGAAGAGTGAGAGAAGAATAGTGAGAATGATCGATAGAGGAAACGGAGACAGAAGCCACCTTCCAGGTGCCGAAGCAGCTGCGACAATACTTCGTGCAGGTTGAAAGCAATCTGCGGCTGCCGACGCTGTGTGCATTCCTGCGGAAGGAGCTGCGTGCGGTGAACAGCAACCACTGCCGTATCCTCGTCTTCGTGAACACGTGCGACAGCGTGGCGTTCCACGACGAGCTGCTGCGCGAGCTGGCGTGGCCCGGCGACGGCATCGACGCGACAGCCTACAAGGGGACGCTGGTGAGTCTACACGGCAACATGCCGCAGCACCAGCGGCTGAAGCACCTGCGCGACTTCTGTAAGGCGAACTATGCGACGATGCTCTGCACGGACGTGGCGGCGCGCGGACTCGACATTCCCACCGTCGACTGGATCGTGCAATATGACCCACCGACGGAGATTTCCGAGTATATTCATCGTGTGGGACGAACAGCACGTGCGGGAAAGAGTGGGCAGTCGGTGCTGTTTCTGCAACCGTCGGAGATGGGGATGCTGTACACGCTGGAGAGTCGCGGACTCTCGCTGAAGCAGTTCAACTTCGACGTGTGGTTCGACAACTGCGTGCGGGAGAGCGGGCCGGGCAACCGCCTCATCTACGCGAAGCGCAACCACGCGGCGAGCGAGATCCAGGCGAGCATTTTGAAGACGGTGGAGGAGAGCGATGGTCTGAAGGACTTGGCGATCGTGGGCTTCACGAGCTACTGTCGCGCGTACACGACGTACAGCAAGGAGCTGAAGACGGTGTTCAACGTGCGGTCGCTGCACTTCGGACACGTGGCGCGCAGGTAGGGAAGGGAGGTCGGTGGGACGTAGTTTCGGATTGCGGGAGACGCCGAAGAAGCTGGGACGGAAGGCGATGGCGAAGTCGAAGCGGCACGCGCTGGAGATGGCGAGCGCCGTGGGCGAGGGAAGCGCGAAGCTGGACTTCGGACACACGTCGGAGAAGAAGCAGCGGATGTTCGACATGATCAAGAAGGAGAAGGAGATCCGAAAGAGTCGCGAGGAGAAGCGCGAGAAGAAGAAGGCGTCACAGGGAGACTTCCTGAAGGGAAAGAAGAAGGTGGAGAAGCTGATGAGTGTGCGGGAGTGGGACTAGTCTTATAGGGGGTGTTTGTTGAATGATAGCAGTGAATACGAACAAACAAGCGAGAGAGAAGTTAAATACTCGCCAGGAACTCCTCCGCAGCCTTCTTCTCCTCCTGAAGCTCCTCTACCCCTCAACCCTGTCCTCCACAGCCTACCGATCGTCTTCACGAAGAACTGCTTGCTGCGATCATCCAGCTCCAGTCCGTCCACAATGGACCACTTTCCGTCCTTCACGCTCACAGGGAAGGAGAAAATGAGTCCCTCGGGCACATCGTAGTGCTTTCCGTCCGAGCACACCGACATGATGCTGAATTCGTTCTCCTTGGTTCCATGCACCCAATCACGCATCATATCGCACGCAGCCTTGGCGGCCGAGCACGCGCTCGACAGTCCACGCGCGGCGATGATCGCCTTGCCACGCAGCTGCACCGTCTTCATGAAGTCTCCGTCCAGATACGCGTCGTCGCCGATCACCTCGCGGGCGGGCTTGCCCTCCACGGTGGCGAAGTTGACGTCGGGGAACTGCGTGTCGCTGTGGTTGCCCCAAATGATCACGTTCTTCACGTCCTCCAGAGGCACGTCGCGACCCAGCTTCTTCGACGCGGTCTCGCGCAGCAGCGAGCGGGCGCGGTTGGCATCCAGACGCGTCATGGCGGCAAAGTTCTCGCGAGGAATGGAAGGAGCGTGCGTCATGCACACATAGCAGTTGGTGTTCGCAGGATTGGCGACCACCAGCACCTTGATGTTTCTGTCGGCGACGGCCTCGATGGCCTTTCCGGCAGTGCTGAAGATCTCCGTGTTCTTTGCAATGAGGTCCTTGCGCTGCATGCCAGCCAGACGGGGGAAACCTCCGATCATGAAGGCGTACTGGACTCCCTTAAAGGCCTCCATGGGGTCGGTGTATCTCTTAACGCCTACATTACAGAAAGGAGGAAACGCTCACTTTTCACGAGAGGATACGCGGAGTCGTTGATCTCCATTTCCAGTCCTTCCATCTTCGTGATGGCGTGCTCGGTATCGAGGAAAACGATCTCCAGAGGCTACAAGTGAACAGATGAAGGGAAGGCTACCTGGTCATGACCGAAGAAGTTTCCGTTGCACTAAGAGGTAAACAAAAAGAGACATGGATACAATCATGGGGAGAATGGCGTAACCGATGTTACCAGCGGCTCCAGAAACGAGAACACGAATAGCAGACATTATTAACAAACAGAGAGAGAAATCGAAAAAAGGAACTGAATGGAAGGTCGCTGTGGGGGGCTGCGGATATTGCGGCAGAATTGCGGAATTGGCGCAAACTTCAACAAGAAGGTGTAATACGTGAAGAAGGAGGATATGAATTGTTACAGGAGTCGGTGGGCGGAATTGTCAAGTTTTGCATATACTTATTGATCATCTAGTTGTGTGGTGACTTCGTTGTAACTATTGTATCTATTTCCAACTGGCTATTCGCTGTACACATATGAATCAGAATCCCGTTGCTCATGAGACTGGATGCGACTCGTTCACTTTACTGTCAAAGCAATTCACTCCACTTGGAAGAGGTCTGGATATCATTGATGATTCCGTTGTAATCACGTATTCACGAAGGGCGGATGGGTCTTATGACGAGGTGATGAAGTATAATGTTAAGAACAAGAAGGTATTTCCAGATCAATCCCCCCCGCTTCAGTAACACTGATGATATCACCTTGATCATCTTCGCGATAGTTTTGTACTTCAAATACATTATTGTTTTTAACTTTATATTT
>ENA-UERG01002887-UERG01002887.1-human-gut-metagenome-genome-assembly--contig:-NODE-2887-length-11657-cov-115.035751_pt1 | contig 11657 bp, 20 predicted proteins | sample MGYA00242954_ERZ507954 | MGnify/ENA primary metagenome ERZ507954 (study PRJEB26167, sample SAMN06115478) | human gut metagenome | host: Homo sapiens | place: China:Sichuan | collected 2015-01-21... | reverse complement strand
GACGGACAGGCAAAGAACATGAAGATGCCCCTATATATCCGCTCCGCTGCCGGAAAGAACGTGGCGTGGATGAAGGCTCAGGCTCTTCGTAAAAAGGCTCAGGTCATCTTCGTAGACTATCTTCAACTCATCCACGAAACAAGCGCAAAAGACAGATATGCCGCCATTACAGCTATATCCATTGCCCTGCACGAACTGGCACAGACCACAGGCATTGTTGTGGTGGCACTGGCACAGCTTAATCGAAACCCATCCAAGCCCGGAGCAACGCCTACTAACTCCGACTTGCGAGAGAGCGGACAGATTGAACAGGACGCAGATGCAATTATCCTTCTGTCCGGCGATAACCCCGACAAGTACCTGTTCCGACTAAGCAAGAACAAGGAAGGCGAGATAGGCGACCTTCCCATTACGTTTAACAAGCAGATTCAACGATTCCAAGAGTACACTTGGATGGATTGAGCACATGGGCTGTCAGCAATGGCAGCCTTTTGCATATACGCGCACAGAAGCCCTACAAACGCTTTTAGCGGTCAGACGGCAAACTTATCGACTGAACACGGAAAACGGCTCTGGCACGGCTCTACGGGGCTGTGAGCGCATTGTAGAGGTCTACGACTATTGTAGGAGGAAAAAATGCAGTACATGACAGCCGATACAAAGGTCAATGGGTACATGGTCTACCCTCGATTCCTCTCGACTATTGGCGTTAGCCCAACAGAGAAAATTGTTTACATTTACCTGTTCAATCGTGCAAGGTCGTCACAGAGGGCAAGCAGAAGCGGAAAGTTTGCTGACCAACTAGGGCGAGTATACATCGTGTATCCCATCAAAGACCTTGCTGCCGATACTGGATTCACAGAACGATGGGTCAAGAAGTCTCTGAAAGAGCTGGAAGAAGCCGGGTTGATCGAGCGCAAGCGTGAAGGCAAGAACAAGCCCGATAAGATATACGTCAAAGTGCCGAAAGAATCGTCAAGGAGCGAAAAGGGAGGTGAACAATCATTCACCTCTGAGGGGAACGATGCTTCACCTGTGAGGGGAACAATCGTTCACCTCCTTAATATAGAAGAAAAGAAAAGAAAAAAAGTTATTAAGAAAGCGGGCGACCCGCCCGATGGGAACGCCAGAACGCCGGACTTCGAGGATGTGAGCGAGTATTTTTTGGATGCCGGATGTGAGAATAGGCTTGCCAGCAGGTTCATGAACTACTATGATGAAACAGGTTGGATGACCAGGACCGGAAAGCCTATAACAAACTGGAAGGCTTTTGCTGATATGTGGATTGACAGAGAGCAAGAGAAGCAACAGTACAGTGAATTAGAGTTCAATCGCCTGTAAAGGTTCTTTCTCCCTACAACCCTCTATCTCCAAAAGCTATACCGTTAGCCAGCAGAGCAGACCGTAGGCAAGAACTAGCGTGAGGTTCGGACTGGTGGATAGTCTACGACTATTTCACATGGAGAATTGACTTCATTTTGTAGTCGGTTGGATATGTATAAATGTTGCATATACTATTCCTAGCAGAACGCTATGAATTGAGCTGAATACTATAGTGCGTTACTGGGAATTAAATCGAGCAGGAACAGACCGAATCGGATGATACGACTATTCCAGCGAAATAATAGTTAAAAAGATTGAGTAATTATCTGCGACTATTATAATAAGTACGATTATTAAAGATTTTGAGGTAATGCAATGGGGATTAAAATTGATAGGTGTCTTGACACATATTGATTTTTTGGTGGTCGGATGGCTTAGCGACTATTGCATCTCTCTTTCTCTAAAAGGCGAACGACTATTTCACACAAAAAATACACGACTATTTGGCGATGATTCGTAAGAAAATGTTAAGACTATTGCTCTGCGACTATCAGCGGACAGCTCGTTACTATACTATATATAGGACTTTCAAACGTTGGTCGCCTGACAACTTTGCGACTATTCCACGACTATCCGCCGGGAGAAACTACGACTATTCCAGAAGCTATTACGACTATTCCAGCCGGAACGCTACGACTATTGCTGACCTCTATTAGCTATCGGGCGAAAGCCCGAAAAGAGAAGCGGCGATAAGCCGCCAGTGGTTCCGCGCCGCCCGCTGCTGGACTGCCCCGCCGGGTGGAGTGTGCCAGGCCAACCCGGTGCGCCCTGACTGCTGACCGGTTCCAGACCTCCAGCCGCTGGGCTGTCCCCTGCACAGGATGCAAGCCGGATGCACTAACCCGCTGCCGCTGGCATGGTCTGCGCTATGCTGCACCGCCGGGCATGGATCTATAACGGGGGTGCGCCGCTGCACCCTTATATACATTATTATAATGGGGCGGCTGTGCTGACCTGTACAGCGTCCGACGTGGTATCTAGTATCTGGTATGCGCTGGAGGTGTTGCGGCGCTGTGATGTGCTCCAGTGTGGCGCAGGCGGTATTATAGCCGCTTGTGTCGGTCTGGTATCTGCGGCGTTAGAATGCGGCAAATAGCCGGAAAGACCGCTGTAAAGCTCTGTATGCCGTTTTGCTGCGTGGACGGTATAACTTGCATGGACAACACAAAACGCGCTGTAAACGCTTGTATGGGGATGTATTGTATAAGGGCAAAATAAAAGCCCTGCACCCTCAGCAGATGCAAGGCAAAAGAAAAAACCCCGCCACGTGGGCGGGGCTGGCATTAGTTGAAGAGAATTTTTCCGGCATTCATGCGCCGTCGAAAATACTTATAAGACAGGTGGCCGCTGCAAATAGTCCACACCCTATACTTTGAGTCGTAGGTGTACGGATAATAGCGCACGCCGTTGTAGCCTATAATATATTCCACTTTTCCGCTTTTGTTTAAAAAGTATGTGCGGCCATCACGGGATTCAATTTCAGCCATTTTTATGGTCCTCCTTACTTGCTTGCCTTAAACAAAGCACTAAAAAACCAAAAGCAAAACAAGATTGCGGATAAAATCACAGCTTGCACCCCCTTATACCACGTTAAAACGCTTGTAGGTGGTCTTGCTGCTGCACTCTGCGTATACATCCGGGTGCAGCGTCTTGAGCAGCTTGCTATCGAGCCGGACGCTCTGAACGTCCTTATAGATAGCCTTTGCCGTTCCCTGTGCCATCTCCGGTGCACCTTGCATCATGGTAATAATGTCCGCTTTAATGCTCTCGTTCATTGCTTCAAGCTCTTCAATGAGCCGCTTGTTTTCCCTATACTCGTTTACTCTTTTTTCAAAATCAGACATTTTTCAGTTCTCCAAAATTCCTTTATTCTTAAATAATACGCTGAGGTTTCGCCGCTCGTATTCTCTCCAATTTTCACCGATCGCAAGCGCTGAGTTTTGCGCCCAAAATGGGACGCCCGCCCGGTCAAGCTGGCCAAACAAAAAATGAATTGTTTTGTCTGCCTTATCCAAAAATCCGATGTCGTCCGGATCTTTTTCTCTGCAATAGGAAATTTCAGCCATCCAATATGCAAGGGATTCCAATAGGCCGTATGCCTTTTTATTTGCCGTGTATGTCATTTTTTAGTTCTCCATCAAACGAAAAACCTTGAATTTTCAAAAGTTATGCGTGCCTTGTCCGGGATTTTCCCAGACGATATTGCGTTAACCAGGCTATCTGTATACTTATATACAATGGTTCGCCCTGGTTCATCATCCAAGACGAAAACTGACCGATCCCAGGCGGGTGCCTGGCTGATTGATTGACCAGGCAAAAAGCACCTGACATTCACATAAATGCATTCGCCGTCAATCCAGGGAAACGCCTGGACAAGACAACCGGAATACCACCCATTGATTTCCATTATTATCCCTCCTTAGCTGTTAAGAAATGCAATCATAACCAATGCCCCGCTGATCATGCCACCAACGTACCAGAGGGCGGCCCACTGGGAAAAGTCAAGAGTAATCATATTGTGTTACCTCCTATTACATGACCTGAAACAGCGCAGACGTGCGGGCGGTGACGGCATACAGTTTACCGGACGTGTTACCCTTTACCAGAACGCCCGTAACCCCATAAATGCCGGTGCTGTATGCGATGGTCTCAAACCCGCATTCCTCAACGCGGATTGCGTCAATCTCCGAAAAGCTCTTTTTGGTCAAGCCGGTTGCGGCGTTGGTGGTAACATAGCGGCGAATATCTTTTAATGTGGTTTTCATGGTTTTTGTCCTCCTGTTTTGGTGGTGGTGTAACACGTTCTTGTGTTGTCTATATAGTAACACGTTCTTGTGTTGATGTCAATGGTTTTGCACACATTCTTGTGTTGAAAATCGTTCATGTTTGAGTGTGTACAAATCTGCTCAGTTTCGTACACACTCCACGCCCTCCAGCGTCCTGCACAGTCCCGACCTGCCAGGCATGGGCGGTTTGTCCTTGTATTTTGGCACGGTCTGCCCTGTTGCCTGTGCTGCGCAGTCGTTCCGGGTGCGCTGGGGCCGGGGCCTCCACCTGGGGGGAATGGGGCCGGAGGCCCGGGTGGGGGTGGTGAGTCCCGTCACCACCAAAAAAATAAAAAAGGCTCAAAAAAATCACCCCACCCCTATCGCCAATTTCAAAAATTCCGCCGCAAAAACAAAAAGACCCCTACAAAGGGTCTGCGTTCTGTGCTATACTTGCCTTACAAGCCTTGAAAGGGAGGAATCTGCAATGAGCCAAAAGAATGACAAGAATAAAGAAAGACGCGAAAAGAACGAAAAGATTGCCGCCTCAATATGGGGCATCATTATCGGCGCCGCTCTTTTGGTTTTTGGTGTGTATCTTATGGCACATGGTATTTCAAACGCTATATAAAATTCTGGCCAAAGAAAGGAAGAATCAAAAATGAGAAAAAGAATCATTGCGGCGGCTCTAGCAGCGGCTATGATGCTTGCCATGCCTATTAGCGCAATTGCAACAACGAAACCCGATGAATGGTCTGCTCCTATTGAGCTGGAAGAGACCAATGCAACACAGGTGCAACCCATAACGATCAAAGAATCCCATAGCCATCTTGAAACCAAGTACGAATACGGCAAAACGAGATACTATGTGTTTTACGCAGTTCTGGTTGAAAATCCCAACACCGATTGGGCAGTTGATTTTGTTTCGCTGAATGTCACGGTATACGGCGAAGATGGCTCCGTCTTAAAGACCGATTCTGAAACGCTGGACTGGGTTGGAGAGGGTGATTCTTATTGGTATGGCGATTATATCGCTTTTGATTCCGATGGTGTTAAGCCGACAAGGATTGAGTATACGACAAGCGCAGAGAATTGGAATGTTCACGAAGCAAGCCCTGCCAATCAGATTGTTCGTGCTGGCGAACTTGCTGTTACAAACGTTTCCAAACGTGGTTCCGGCTATGATTTGCGATTCACTGGACAGGTTACAAACAATAGTCAGTTTACAAGCAATGCGGTTAAGGTCGTCGTCCTTTACAAGATGAAAGACACCGAAGGCAATGAAGTTCCTGTTGGCGGTGAGTATACTTACATCATGGACAGCCTTGCTTCGGGCCAAACAGCATCGTTTGAGCTTTATCCATTGAGTGGATTTACTGGTTATAGCTCTTATGAAGTGGTTGCTATTTAAGATTAACGCATAACACAAAAAGCCAGCGGCTAGATGTTCTCTAACCACTGGCTTTTCTTATAGGTTGTTTACTTCACGATTTTATCGTGATAGGGATGGTACTCAACATTGGGCAAGGGCATCCAATACTTCACATCGTGCATGATGCACTTGTTGTCCCGGAGCAGAACCGGCTCGATCTCGCCGTTTTCGTTCGCTTCAAAGGAAAGCTGACCGCTATCGACAATCTTTCCGTCACAAGCGATAACAGGCTCGTGGACGCACTCGCCGTAGTCAACGGTGCGCCAGAGCTTCAGCATGGTCTCAAAAGCGTGGTTGAGGTATTCCCCCATATCCTGAATCTTATCTGCGGTAAGCATAGCTGTTCTCCTTTCAAACTGCCATCTGGGTCTGGCTATTGACGTTCTGAATCATCATTACGGTGTTTGCACAAGGCCGCCACCGTTCGATATAGGCGATGGCGTTGTCAAAATCCTTGCGAGGAACGTTGCTGATGCTGTTCACATGGAACCAGTCCTGTGCATCCTTGTTGCATTCACTGTAAACCTTGCACCGGGTGGACTTGTCAAGGTATGCAGGAGAGGTCTTGCCGCCAAGTGCTTCAACAACGACACGGTTTACCGCACGGCGAAGCGCACGCTGCTGCTCATAGTCCACTGTCATGTTGGTTTCAAGAGCAGAGATGCGCTTTTCGTGTTGCATGGAACGGTTGTCCAGAACGAAGATTGCTTGCAGTTCTTTGGATGCCCCTGCGAACTGGTTGACGGCCACGTTCTTCTCAAGGTCAATCAGCTTCTGGCGAATCTCCATGCCCTGCGGCGTCCGCTGAATCATCGCAATGTGCTTTGCCATGTCAAGGCTAAGAACATGGTCTGCGCTAGGACGGCCACCAAGAGGGTTTTGCTCATTTTTGAGCAAAACTGAAAAGTCCGTTCCTTCGACAAAACCAATGTCAATCATGCGCTTAATCCAGTCTTTGTATGCGGTCTTGATTTTGAGCCGCTCGTGTAGCTCACGCCCAAGCACAACCTTTTCGCCGGTGTCGGTGTCGTACACGGGGATAACATCTTCAGAGAAGATTCGGATGGTTTCGAGATTATTATTCATAGAAATTTGACCTTTCTATCTTGCGAGAGCAGGCCATCTCTGGTATAATAACCCAAAGAGGGTCTATACTCTCTGAGTGGTTCATGATACGTTCGCTTCTGTCGCCAAACTTCAGCGGACGTATCATTTTTCGTTTTCATCGGGCATCGGGTACTTCTCAAGGTAGGCATCGCGGACGGCCTGTGACAGTGACACGCGGCACTTCTTGCAGTGCTCCACCAGCAACTCATACTGACGATCAGTAAAGCCAACGGCTACCTGATGGCGGTATGCTTCGATGTAGGGACTTCTTGCCATGTTTTCATCTCCTTTCTTTGAGGGCATTAAGTGTAATTACAAAATGTAGTAAAGTCAAGCGGAAATAGACCAACGAAACACAACATTTAGTGTTCGTTCATCTTGACAAACTACTTTCTACGTTTTGCACAAAACTCAGCCATTATTTTTGGACGCTCCTGCTTCGTACCCTGCTCGGTAATTCAGTTCGGACAGCTTGCCCAGCGCTTCTGCGTACCCCCTGTCCTCGCTGGTCGGTTCTTTGCCGTGTGCGAGGGTTTTCAGAAATTCTTCGGCTGTCGTGGGAAAGTTCATGTTTTTTGCTCCTTTCTATTGCAGAAGCGATCTGCTTCTGCTATAATAATTGACAGAAACCGAGACTGCGCCCTTGGTTGCGCAGCTTCTGTTTTGTGGTGGAATAGGTCATCAGTGCAACTTTGGTCGGTGGTGCTGATGGCCTATTTTTTATGCCACAAAGGATAAATCTGCCGTTGCTGGCTGATTCATCGTGTGTTCTGCTGTCTTAGATTATAGACGCTTGGTATATAGTTGTCAACAGCCCAATTTGTATAATTTGTATCAGATATTTCTGATTTTTACGCATTCTAACGTAAATTTACGTTATTTGATAGTGCTTTTGTAAACAAATTAGTTTACTTTAATGGCAGTTGTCTGAAGTGTATTTTTCGATAATTCGTAAGGCACTAACAAGAATATACAATTCGTAAAGCTATAAAAAAGTTTACCGGAAATCTTCCAACCTAGTGATAATAAAAAACATAAGAATGTGTTGACATTAACATGAGAATGTGTTATAATCAAATCGAAAGAGAGGTTTGGTAAAAATGGCAGAGAAGAAAAAGGGCGGCGCTACCAAAAATAAAGTCAATTCCGGGGACATTCTTCGCTCCGTTATGAAAATCAGAGGATATACTTCTGCATCTCTTGCAAGGCAAATGAAATATGAAGTTTCTTCTTATGTGACAAACCGTGTTAATGCGGATGATTTGAAGCTGTCCACAATGGCGATGCTTTTGGAAGAAATGAAATACCAAATCGTGATTCAGCCTATTGGTGCTGATGTTGCGTCGGATGAGTTTGTTCTTAAAGTTCTTGAAAGAGACGGTGATTCTGAATGATTTACGGTTACGCTCGTGTCAGTTCTGCTGGACAGGCGATTGACGGCAATAGCCTTGAAGCCCAGTCTGAACTTTTGAAAGCCAACGGCGCACAGAAAATCTTTTCGGATGTTTACACCGGAACGAAGCTGCACCGGCCTGAACTTGACAAGCTGATGGCTGAAATCCAGCCGGGAGACACGCTGATCGTGGCGAAACTTGACCGTATTGCTCGTTCTGCCAAGAATGGCCTTGAACTGATAGACCAATTCATTGATAGGGGCATTTCGGTGAACATCCTGAACATGGGGGTTATGAATAACTCCCCTACTGGAAAAGTCATTCGGACTGTTATGCTTGCCTTTGCAGAGTTTGAGCGTGACATGATTGTTGAACGCACCAGAGAAGGCAAGAAGATTGCTAGTCAGCGCCCCGATTATAGGGAAGGCCGCAAGCCCACCGAGTACGACCGCAACCTCTTTGATGTTCTGCATGAACAGGTGGAAAAACGTCTGCTGACCGTTACCGATGCTGCCAAACAGCTTGGCGTGACCCGCCAGACATGGTATCGGATTGCTGAACAGAACAGGTGAAAGGAGCAGCTTATGGAACAGTATGTCAAACTTGAAGAATTAGTTGATTTCCTTAAAATATGCTTTAAGTTCAAGTGGAGCGATGAAAATGAAGATGAAATAATGGCTCGCATAATGACTACGCTTTATGGGTTCAAAAAGTTTACAAAAGAACAAATCATTCGGACTGCTTGGGAAGAAGCAAAGTATTATGATTTACCAGATGATGAAGTGATTGCAATAAACATGGATGTCTCTTCGAGATATTACGGGTGGCAAGCAATGGGAAATCTCATTAACAGAAGCGGCGAAGTTTATATAGACGCTGATGATTATGAGTGGCCTGTCACTCATTGGATGCCGCTTCCACTAAAGCCAGAGGTTTAATATGAAAAACGTAAGAACGGTTTGTTTCATTGGTGAAGAATTTTGCAACGACCTTTATCGTTGCAGGGAAAACGGAAAAGTGTATGCAAGGCAGCGCTGCGATGATGAGTATGTCAGATGGCTTACCACAAGCAAATGCGGCGATGGATATGAACCTGAATCCCCGCTGAAAGTCGGTTTAATTATGCGTGTGGTGAGTAAAAATTCCGTTTATTTTGAGGAAGAAATCATCCAAGTAGATGGAATTGGAGATACTTGTGCGATTAAAAAGCATAAAATGAGCTGGGAATGAAAGAGGGTAAATGATAATGGCTAGAATTGAAATATCAAGAGAAGACTGCAAACGTCTTTTAAGATGGAGAGATAGCCATAAAGAGCAAGTCAGAAGCTATGTTCCTGCTTTTGATTCTTCGGTTATCGTTGTAAGCGATGATGAAGAAGGACTGCATACAATAATTAGGGCGGAAGAAAACGATCGGTTATTTACTGTCTTGTTTAGGATTTCCATTGGAGGCGATTTGCTACTTAAATTCTTGTGGCATCGAATCTCGCAAAAAGTTGATGTATTTCTTAGTAAGCTACCAGAGCGAGAGAAAGAAGAAAATATTCAGAGCGCTGTTTCCGTTTACGCTTCCATAATGGCTTACATGAACGAAAAGAGGCCAGTTGAATATGTATCGTTTAACAAGGAAATTCTTTCAAAGAAAGAATGCGCTAAAAAAGCGGGAAGCCAAAACAGTGGAAGCATTGTCGTCAAAAACTCATCTCCGATAAGAAAAAATATAAACGATCAACCCTCTAAGCGTTCCTATACAAAACCGACTAAAGCTGTAAATGTTCGTGGATTTGTTAGACACTATAAAAACGGAAAGGTTGTCTATATAAAACCTTTTACAAGATATTCAAATTGCTTTGAACCAATTAAAAATAAAACTTATAGGATTGTAGTATGAAAATAAGAGATAGATTGGATCGGATTGAGCTTCGATTCCTCGATTTTCTAAACGATAATATGCCAATGATAATGATTGAATCTGCATTGGTTTGCGGGATGTTCTTGGCGAAAATGCTTGAGATATTTATTTTCTAACAGATTTCAACCGAACAGAATAAAATACTTTTTGTGCAGTTGTAGGCACTCTTTACATTTTGAGGTAGGGGGTGCCTATTTTTTTATGCAGCCAAAACAGTGCATTGCCATCATCGACAGTATCAAAGCGTATGCAAAGCAAAATCCGACAGAAGCACAGGTTTACGAGGACTGGTTTCAGGCGGTGGTGAACCTGAGAGACGCTTTGCCACAGGACAAACGGTTTGATGCCTACAAATACTCTGGTGAGCTGCGCTCTGTCTGTGCAGCTATGATGGCCAAGATGAAAACAGGCGAGGACGTGGCGAAGGTCTATGACATTATCAGCCGGACGTACCTGTTTGAAGCAAAGGATGTGTTCGACAGCTATTGCATCTACCTTGAATGGAATCGTGCGCCGGAGAAGAAGTTCTATCAGCCGAGAAGAAAGGTGTTGAGAACCGTTGCGAACGCCCTGCAAGACCTTGCGGATGACAGATTGGACTTGCTGGCAATCTCGATGCCCCCCGGCTGTGGTAAGACGGCTCTAGCTATTTTCTATTTGACATGGCTTGCTGGAAGAAATCCAGACGAACCTATGCTCACAGGCTCTCACTCAAACAGCTTTGTGCGTGGCGTTTATGACGAGTGCTTGCGTATATTCGACAAAGACGGAGAATACCTATGGAATGATGTTTTCCCGGACGTTGCTGTGTCGAACACCAATGCGAAGGACTGCCGTATCGACTTGGGCAAGAGAAAACGTTTTGAAACTCTGGAATTTACGTCTATCGGAACTGGCAACGCTGGTTTGTACCGTGCATCTACGCTTCTTTACTGTGACGACCTTGTTTCCGGCATTGAGGTTGCACTTTCAAAGCCCCGCCTTGATAAACTGTGGGAAACGTACACAACCGACCTTAGACAGCGTAAAATTGGCAACAAGTGCAAAGAACTGCATATTGCTACACGTTGGTCTGTCCATGATGTTATCGGACGATTAGAGCAAAACTACGGCGATTCCGACAGGAACAGGTTTATTGTTATGCCAGCAATGAACGAAAAGGACGAATCAAACTTCGATTATGACTACGGTGTAGGATATAGCACAGAAACGCTCCGCAAGCAACGCGAAGTCATGGATGAAATGAGTTGGAAAGCACTGTACATGAACCAGCCTGTTGAGCGTGAAGGTCTGCTCTTCCCTGCCGATGAACTGCGGTATTTTAACGGCGTTCTGCCTGATGGAGAGCCCGATCGCAAACTTATGGTCATGGATATTGCATGGGGCGGCGGGGACTTTACCGCTTGTCCTATCGCTTATGTGTACGGAGATGCTGTGTTCATCCCAGACCTTGTGTTCAATAATGGCGATAAGACCGTGACAAGACCGGAAGTCGTGGGCAAAATCATCCAGCACAAAATCAATGTGGTGCGTGGCGAAGCCAACAACGGTGGTGATGAATATTGCGATGTGGTAGACAGCCAACTTCGGCAGCAGGGCTATCACTGCTCTGTTCGTAGCCAGCGTGCGCCAAGTGGTCAAAGCAAGCTGTCAAGAATCATCCA
>ENA-UERG01002884-UERG01002884.1-human-gut-metagenome-genome-assembly--contig:-NODE-2884-length-11670-cov-4.569395_pt1 | contig 11670 bp, 12 predicted proteins | sample MGYA00242954_ERZ507954 | MGnify/ENA primary metagenome ERZ507954 (study PRJEB26167, sample SAMN06115478) | human gut metagenome | host: Homo sapiens | place: China:Sichuan | collected 2015-01-21... | reverse complement strand
GTAGCTGATAATGGTGATCTTACTATTGACCTTGGAAGAATCCAGACAGTTCTTAAGGCTGATGATAAATTCAAGGATAAGAAGTTTGTACCAGGCGATAGAATTAAGTTATATGTTGTTGATGTAATTAACAGAGAAAAGGGTGGTCCTGTTGTAAGAGTTTCAAGAAAGTCACAGGAGCTTGTTAAGAAGCTTTTTGAAGAAGAAGTTACAGAGATTAAAGATGGTGTTGTTGAAATCATGGGCATTGCAAGAGAAGCCGGATCAAGAACTAAGATGGCAGTAAGAGCAAATGTTCCTAATGTTGATCCTGTAGGTGCATGTGTTGGTATTAACGGTGCGAGAGTTAAGGCTATTGTTAATGAGCTTGGTAACGAGCAGATTGATATCATTGAGTGGGACAGCAATTCAGCACAGCTTATTGTTAATGCATTAAGCCCTGCAAAGGTTGTTTCAGCAGTAGCTGATGATGAAGAGAAGAAGGCTAAGATTGTTGTTTCTGAGCAGCAGCTTTCTTTAGCAATCGGTAAGCAGGGACAGAATGTAAGACTTGCTGCAAAGCTTACAGGATATGGAATTGATATTAAGAGTGAGGCTGAACCTGAAGAACATACAGAAGAAGAGAATTTAGACGAAGAGTATGTTGAACCATCTGAAATAAGCCTTGATGAAGAATAATTATTAGGAGTGATGCATAGTGGCTACAGTGAAGAAGATTCCACAGAGACAGTGTATTGGGTGCGGACAGATGAAGGATAAGAAAGATTTAATCCGTATTCTGAAGACACAGGACGAATCAATCGTTATAGATACTACAGGCAGGAAGAATGGCAGAGGGGCTTATATATGCGCCAGTGAGGAATGCCTTGCAAAAGCCTTTAAGAATAAGGGGCTTGAAAGGTCGTTTAAGATGGCAGTAGATCCGGGTATCTATGATGAGTTAGCAAAGGAGCTGAATAATGTTGGGAAATAAACAGAAAATCCTTAATATGATTGGACTGGCGCAGAAAGCCGGAAAGGTTGCAAGCGGAGAGTTTTCGACAGAGAAAGCTGTTAAGACTGGAAAGGCATTCACAGTTATTGTTGCAGATGATTCTTCAGATAACACTAAGAAAATGTTTACGAATATGTGTACTTATTACAAGGTTCCAATACATTTTTTCAGTGACAAGGTAAGCATTGGCCACGCGATAGGAAAAGAGTTCCGCGCATCATTAGCAGTCCTTGATGAAGGATTCGCAAAAACCATAGAAAAATATTTTGAACAGGGTTTAGAATAACAGCAGTGCTGTTATTTGGAAAAGAGGTTAAATGGCAAATATGAGAGTACATGAATTGGCAAAAGAATTAAATATAACATCTAAGGATATTACTGATATGCTTAGCAACAGCGAGAAGACTTATAAGTCTGTAAGCGGACTTACAGATGCAGAAATTTCAAGTGTGAGAAAGAAGTTTGCTCCTGCACCTAAGGCAGAGAATAAGCCGGCAGCACAGCCAGCAAAGCAGTCACAGCCTGTAAAGAATGATAACAGGGATAACAGACAGCAGAATCAGGCTCCAAAGCAGCCACAGCAGGGAACACAGAATAAGTCTGGCAATGCTGATGATAAGAAGCATATCTCACAGGTATATTTCCCACAGAACAGTTCAAGGGATAAGAATCCTAGAAGAGATAACAATAATAACAGAGACGGACAGCGTGATAACAACGGTGGTTACAGAAATAATGACCGTGGTAATGGCGGCTATGGCAACCGTGATAATAATGGCGGTTACAGAAACAATGACCGTAACAATGGTGGATATAGAAATAATGACCGTAATAATGGCAGCCGTGATAACAATGGCGGTTACAGAAATAACGACCGTAACAACAACGGTGGCTACAGAAACAATGACCGAGGTAATGGCGGCCGTGATAACAACGGCGGTTACAGAAATAACGACCGAAACAATAATGGCGGTTACAGAAATAATGACCGTAACAACAATGGTGGTTATGGTAATCGTGATAATAATGGCGGTTATAGAAACAATGACCGAAACAATAACGGCGGTTTCAGAAATGACAGAAACGGACAGTCTGGAAATGGTGGCTTCAGAAAGGATAATGACCAGAACCGTGGAGGATTTAACGGAGGTCAGAGAAGAAATAATGACAGAAGAGATTCTGCACCTAAGGAAGAGTTTGATTTTTCAGCTAAGCCGGATTCAAGAAGACATGATTCAAGAATAGACAGCAAGAAGAATGACAGAAAGAGAGATAATGAGGCTAAGGAAAATCTTAAGTTCGCTAACAGCAGATTTGATAAGAAGCCTATGACAAAGCCTGAGAAGAAGGAAAAGGAAGAAGAGACAATCAAGCAGCTTGTTCTTCCAGATACTCTTACTATCAAGGAACTTGCAGATAAGATGAAGGTAGCTCCTGCAGCACTTGTTAAGAAGCTGTTCTTATAGGGTAAGGTTGTTACTATTAACGAAGAGATAGATTATGATGCAGCAGAAGAGATTGCTCTCGAGTTCAACTGCATATGTGAGCATGAAGAGAAGGTTGATGTTATTGCAGAACTTCTTAAGGAAGATGAAGAACCAGAGGATAAGCTTGTTCCAAGACCACCAGTTGTCTGCGTTATGGGACACGTTGATCATGGTAAGACTTCATTACTTGATGCAATCAGAGAAACTCATGTGACAGCTAAGGAGTCAGGCGGAATCACACAGAAGATAGGTGCTTACCAGGTAAATGTAAATGGTAATCTTATTACATTCCTTGATACTCCGGGTCATGAAGCATTTACAGCTATGAGAATGCGTGGTGCTCAGGCTACAGATATTGCTATTCTTGTTGTAGCTGCAGATGATGGTGTAATGCCACAGACAATTGAGGCTATTAACCATGCAAAGGCAGCAGGTGTTGAGATTATTGTTGCTGTCAATAAGATTGATAAGCCTAATGCTAATATCGAGAAGGTTAAGCAGGAGCTTACTGAGTATGGTCTTATTGCAGAAGACTGGGGTGGTTCTACTACATTTGTTCCAGTATCAGCACATACTAAGCAGGGTATTGATGAGCTTCTTGATATGATTCTTCTTACAGCAGAGGTTAATGAACTTAAGGCTAACCCTGACAGAAAGGCAAGAGGTATTGTTATTGAGGCTGAGCTTGATAAGGGACGTGGTCCTGTAGCATCTATCCTTGTACAGAAGGGTACTCTTCATGTGGGAGATGCTGTATCAGCAGGTTCTTGCTATGGTAAGATAAGAGCCATGATTGATGATAAGGGTAACAGAGTAAAGGTTGCCGGACCATCTACTCCGGTTGAGATTCTTGGTCTTAATGATGTTCCTAATGCAGGTGAAATCATTATGGCTGCTGATTCAGAGAAGGAAGCAAGAAGTACAGCAGAGACATTTATCAGCGAGGGAAGAAAGAAGCTTCTTGATGATACTAAGCATAAGGTATCTCTTGATGCACTCTTTGAACAGATTCAGGCTGGTAATATGAAGGAACTTAATATTATCATCAAGGCTGATGTACAGGGTTCTGTTGAGGCTGTTAAGTCAAGTCTTGTAAGACTTTCTAATGATGAGGTTGTTGTTAAGGTAATTCATGGTGGTGTTGGTAATGTTAATGAATCCGATGTAGTACTTGCATCAGCTTCTAATGCTATCATCATTGCATTTAACGTTAAGCCTGATAATCAGGCAAGAATTGTTGCAGAGAGAGAAAAGGTAGATTTAAGACTTTACAGCGTTATCTACAATGCTATTGAAGATGTTGAGGCAGCCCTTAAGGGTATGCTTGAGCCTATCTATGAAGAAAAGATTATCGGTCATGCAAGAATCATGCAGATATTCAAGGCTTCAGGAGTTGGTAATATTGCCGGCTGTATCGTTGAAGAGGGAAGAATTACAAGAGATTCTGTTGTCCGTATAACAAGAGGAAGTGAGAAGGTTTATGAAGGACCTATCGCATCTCTTAAGCACTTCAAGGATGAGGTTAAGGAAATCAAGGCAGGTACTGAGTGTGGTATGGTATTTGAAAAGTTCAATGATATCCAGCCAGAGGATATGATTGAAGCACATATCATGGTTGAAGTGCCAAGATAGGATTTAGTTTTTATTTGGAGAATATATGCGTAAAAATAGTGTAAAGAATACCCGTATTAACGGCGAGGTATTGAAAGAATTAAGTAATATAATCAGAAGTGAGATTAAAGACCCTAGAATCAACCCTATGACTTCGGTTGTAGCGGTTGAGGTCGCTCCTGACCTTAAGACATGTAAGGCATATATAAGTGTTCTTGGTGATGAAAAGTCACAGAAGGATACGATTACAGGTCTTAAGAGTGCAGAAGGATATATAAGAAGACAGCTTGCAAGAACTGTCAATTTAAGAAATACTCCTGAAATAAGATTCATTCTTGATCAGTCAATTGAGTATGGTATTAATATGTCTAAGCTTATTGATGAAGTTACAGAACATGATAATAAGATGCACGTTGAGGTTGAAGACGAGACAGAATAAAGAGGTTAGTCATGAATATTATTGAAGAAATCGGACATGCAAAGGTTATAGGTATCACAGGACATATCCGTCCTGATGGTGACTGTGTTGGTTCAACATTAGGTTTATATAATTATATCAGGAAGAATCTTCCTGAGTGCGAGGTTACTGTTTATCTTGAAAAGCCGTCAGATGAATTTAATTATCTATCTGGTATTAATGATATTAAGCATGAGGCCGAGGATAAGCATTTTGATTTATTCGTAGTACTTGACTGCAGTTCAATGGATAGAATTGAACCATTTATGAGCTGCTTTGAAAATGCTGATAAGACTATCTGCATAGATCATCATATAAGCAATAATTCATTTGCTGATGTTAATTATGTAGAGCCACAGTCAAGTTCGGCATGTGAAGTTCTCTATACAACATTTGACGAGGATAAGGTCGATAAAAATGTTGCAGAGTGCATATATACAGGAATAATCCATGATACAGGTGTGTTTAAGTACAGCTGTACATCAAGAAGGACAATGGATATAGCTGGAAAGATGATGGAGATGGGAATTGATTATTCTGACATTATCGATAACAGCTTTTATAAGAAGAGTTATATCCAGAACCAGATTCTTGGAAGAGCTTTGCTTGAAAGTGTGTTGTTTTATGATGGCAGATGTATATTTTCAAGTGTATCTATTGAAGAAATGAATTTCTATGGTGTCACTGGCAAAGAACTTGGTGGAATTATTGAGCAGTTACGCTTAACAGACGGAGTTGAAGTGGCTATATTCCTTTATGAAACAGATAAGGACGAATACAAAGTAAGTCTTCGTTCAAAGAAAATGATTGATGTTGCAAGAATCGCCACAGCATTTGGCGGTGGAGGACATGTGAGGGCAGCAGGATTCTCTGCTAAGGGCAATGTCCACAGTATTGTTAATAAGATTGGCGAAATGATTGAGCAGCAGTATAATGAGGATAATGCATGAATGGTGTTTTAAATGTATATAAGGAGCAGGGATTTACATCTCATGATGTAGTTGCAAAGCTTCGGGGAATACTTAAAACTAAAAAAATTGGTCATACAGGCACACTTGACCCTGATGCGGTTGGGGTGCTTCCTGTGTGTATCGGTAAGGCTACAAAGCTGTGTGACCTTATAACTGACTGGGGAAAGACTTATGAGGCTGTAATGCTTCTTGGCACAACGACAGATACTCTTGATATATCAGGGAAAATTGTTGCCCAGTCAGAGGTTAATGTGAGTGAAGTGGATGTCCTTAAAGTATGTAATGAATTCATAGGTGAGTATGAGCAGATACCGCCTATGTATTCAGCTTTAAAGTATAATGGACAGAAGCTTTATGAGCTTGCAAGAAAAGGTATTGAGATTGAAAGAAAACCAAGAACTGTCCATATTAATACATTAAGGGTGAATGATATCAATCTTTCGGATAAACAGAAAACAGTTACTATTACTGTTGACTGCTCGAAGGGGACTTATATCAGGTCATTATGTGATGATATAGGTAAGAAGCTTGGGTGTGGAGCATGTATGATGAAGCTTACAAGAACGCGGGTAGGTGAATTCATGCTTGATGATACACTTACACTTAACCAGATATCGGCTCTTGTGTTAAAGGGTGAAATAGAAGACAGGATAACCTGCATAGATAAGATATTCAGTGATTATCAGGAGATAACATTTGCAGAAGAATACAGCCGGTATCTTCACAATGGCAATAAGTTGTCAAGAGAACAGATACCAGCAGATGCTGCAATCAGTGATAATGAGAAATACAGAGTGTACGATTCTGATAAATGCTTTATCGGTGTATATGAATTTCGAGATGAAGTGCTTTATCCGGTTAAGATATTTTACGAAGACAACAAGTAAAGGGGCGTGATCATCTTTGGAATATATTCATGGAACAGATGATTTTCAATTAAATAAGAAAAGTGCAGTTACATTAGGAAAATTCGATGGAATTCATACAGGACATCAGAAGCTTATTGAGATTGTAAGGCAGAAAGCAGATGAGGAGAATATGCTTGCGGTTTTGTTTACTTTTGACAGTCTGCCGCTTTCAATATGTCCACAGAAGTATCAGCATTTTATATCTACAAGCAGTGAAAGACGCAGACTGTGTGAGAATTTTGGTATAGATGTTTAGATTGAATATCCGTTTACGGAAGAATTCATGAATATGGAGCCTGAAGATTTTATATGCAGGATTCTTATTGATAAGCTGCATGCAAAGTATGTTGTTGTAGGTACTGATTACCGTTTTGGAAAAGACAGGGCAGGTGATGCAGCAATGCTTGTGGAAGCAGGAAAAGAACTTGGTTTTACAACTATTATTGTTGAAAAGGAAAAATATCAGGATAAGGAAATCAGCAGTACATATATAAGAGAAGAATTAAAGGTTGGCCATATGGAAACGGTAAATGTTCTTCTTAATAGACCGTTTAATGTTACAGGTGTGGTTTCGATAGGAAACCAGCTTGGACGAAAGCTTGATTTCCCTACTATTAACATATATCCGACGGAGTATAAGCTCCTGCCACCTAATGGAGTATATGCTACCCAGACGACTATTGATGGTGAAAAATTCTACGGGGTTACTAACTTAGGAACTAAGCCTACAGTAAGTGATGCACCAGAGATAAGTGTTGAGACATTTCTTTTTGATTTTGACAAGGATGTGTATGGCAAGAAGGTTGATGTTGAATTCATACATTTTATAAGACCAGAGATGAAGTTTGAAGATGTAGAAGGATTGAAGAGACAGATTGCGGCAGATTCGGATTTTGCAAGAAATATGTTTCTTATTGGATAATTAATACTTGCAAAGGTTTAATGCCTGTGTTACAATAATCAAGTATGAGCCGTCACCCAGCTGTAGGACACTCCGACCTGAAGCTTAGTGGCAGGAGATTAATATTTAGGAGGATTTAGACATGATATCTAAGGAAAAGAAAGCAGAAATCATTGCTACTTATGGAAGAAAGCCAGGAGACACAGGTTCTCCAGAAGTTCAGGTAGCTATCTTAACAGAAAGAATCGCTGAGTTAACAGAACATCTTAAGGTTAACCAGAAGGATCACCACTCAAGAAGAGGTCTTCTTAAGATGGTTGGTAAGAGAAGAGCTTTACTTGCATATCTTAAGGATACAGATATTGAATCTTACAGAAATCTTATTGAGCGTTTAGGCTTAAGAAAGTAATTAATCAGGGCGGAGTGTATAACTCCGCCCTATTGCATTGTTAATGGCAGAAGGGATACCCCGAGACCACTGAAATGTATATCATGGCGGTAGTTTATGGTGTGTTTTTCAGTTGTTTCGGACCTTCTGTTAAATATATATTTTTATGGAAGGAGTTCATATGTTTAAACAGTATGAAATGGAACTCGCCGGAAGAACTTTAAGAGTTGATATCGGCAGAGTGTGTGCACAGGCTAACGGTGCTGCATTAATGCATTATGGTGATACTGTTGTTCTTTCAACAGCAACAGCATCTAAAGAACCAAGAGAAGGAATTGATTTCTTCCCATTAAGCGTTGAATATGAAGAGAAGATGTATGCAGCAGGAAAGATTCCTGGTGGATTTAACAAGAGAGAAGGTAAGGCATCTGAGAATGCTATCCTTACATCAAGAGTTATCGACAGACCTATGAGACCATTATTCCCTAAGGACTATCGTAATGATGTTACTCTTAATAACATGGTTATGTCAGTTGATGAGAATTGCAGACCAGAATTACTTGCTATGATTGGTTCTGCTATTGCTACATCTATTTCAGATATTCCATTTGACGGTCCATGTGCTACAACACAGATTGGTATGATTGATGGAGAATTCATCGTTAACCCATCTCAGGCACAGTGGCAGGATGGAGATCTTCAGCTTACAGTTGCTTCAACTAAGCAGAAGGTTATCATGATTGAAGCCGGAGCTAATGAGATTCCAGAAGACAAGATGATTGAGGCTATATATAAGGCTCATGATATCAACCAGACAATCATTGCATTTATTGATAAGATTGTTGCTGAGGTTGGCAAGGAAAAGCATTCTTATGTAAGCTGTGCTGTTCCTGCAGAGATGTTTGAGGCTATGAAGCAGGTTGTATCTCCAGAAGAGATGGAGGTTGCTGTATTCACAGATGACAAGCAGACAAGAGAGAAGAATATTGATGCTGTAACTGAGAAGATGAAGGAAGCATTTGCAGATAATGAGGAATGGCTTGCAGTTCTTGGTGAAGCTGTTTACCAGTACCAGAAGAAGACTGTTCGTAAGATGATCTTAAAGGATCACAAGAGACCGGATGGAAGAGCTATTAACCAGATCAGACCACTTGCAGCTGAGGTTGATATTATTCCTAGAGTTCATGGTTCTGCAATGTTTACAAGAGGACAGACACAGATCTGCGATGTTGTTACTCTTGCACCTTTATCAGAGGCACAGAAGGTTGATGGTCTTGATGAGAATGTAACTACTAAGAGATACATACATCACTATAATTTCCCTTCATACTCTGTAGGTGAGACTAAGCCATCAAGAGGACCAGGACGTCGTGAAATCGGACATGGAGCATTAGCTGAGAAGGCACTTGTTCCTGTTCTTCCATCAGAGGAAGAGTTCCCATATGCAATCCGTGCCGTTTCTGAGACATTTGAATCTAATGGTTCTACATCAATGGCTTCAACATGTGCATCTTGTATGTCACTTATGGCAGCAGGTGTTCCTATTAAGAGAATGGTAGCCGGTATTTCATGTGGTCTTGTTACAGGCGAGACAGATGATGATTATATTGTACTTACTGATATCCAGGGACTTGAAGATTTCTTCGGAGATATGGATTTCAAGGTAACAGGTACAACAGAAGGTATTACAGCTATCCAGATGGATATTAAGATTCACGGTCTTACAAGACCAATCGTTGAAGAGGCTATAAGAAGAACAAGAGAAGCAAGAATTTTCATCATGGATACATGTATGAAGCCTGCTATTGCTGAGCCTAGAAAGACTGTTGGTGAGTATGCGCCTAAGATTATCCAGACATCTATTGATCCTGCTAAGATTGGCGAAGTAGTTGGACAGCGTGGTAAGACAATCAACGCAATCATTGATGAGTGCGGTGTTAAGATTGATATTACTGATGATGGATTCGTTTCTGTATGTGGTGTTGAGCAGGCAGGAATGGATAAGGCTATGAAGTATATCAAGACTATTGTAGAAGACTTCGAAGAAGGCAAGATATATGAAGGTAAGGTTGTAAGCATTAAGGAATTCGGTGCATTCGTAGAGTTTGCTCCTGGTAAGGAAGGAATGGTTCACATTTCTAAGATTTCTAATGAGAGAATCAACCATGTTGAAGATGTTCTTACACTTGGCGATCATGTAAAGTGCAAGTGCATGGGTAAGGATAAGATGGGAAGAATCAGCTTCTCAATCAAGGATGCAATTTAATTAATATGAGAGCATATTAATTAAATACGGGTTTGAACAGATTGTATCTGTTCAAACCCGGTAATATAGAAGCATGAGTTATATTTGGTTATAGAAAAGAGGATACGATTATGGTAGATCAGAATTGTGCATATTGTGTAGAGGGTGACCTCGTAGCTAAGTTTGGTATTAAGATATGTGAGCTTGAGACATCTAAGGTATATCTGTTCAAGGAGCAGAGCCATCCTGGAAGATGTATCGTAGCACATAAGAAGCATGTTGGTGATATGAACGAGTTAACTGCAGAAGAGAGAGCTGCTTATTTTGAGGATGTTGCAAGAGTAGCAAGAGCTATCATGGCTGCTTTCCACCCAGATAAGGTTAACTATGGTGCATATGGTGATACAGGTCATCACCTTCATTTCCATCTCTGCCCTAAGTATAAGGACGAGTTCGAATGGGGTGGCGTATTCCTTATGAACCCAGATAAGAAGTATCTTACAGATGCTGAATATGCAGAGATGATTGAGAAGATTAAAGCTAATATGTAACTGTTCAGAGCCAGGCAGAATTTCATAAATCAGATTAGAAATGCTTGCATTTCTATATCTGATTTTGAAATTCTATCTGGCGGATACGCCACACCTCCAAAATGCGAAGCATTTTGGAGGCTGGCTCTGAATAGTTACAACAATAATTTGAAATGAGGTATTTTTATGTCAGGACATTCAAAATTTGCGAATATCGCGCATAAGAAGGCAGCCAATGATGCAGCTAAGGGTAAAATCTTTACAAGACTTGGTAAGGAGCTTATGATAGCTGTTAAAGAAGGCGGTCCGGATGTTAATAATAACAGTAAGTTAAGACAGGTTGTTGCTAAGTGTAAAGCAGCTAATATGCCTAATGATACAATTGACAGAGCTATTAAGAAGGCTGCAAGTAATGATATGTCTAACTACGAATCAGTTACATATGAAGGATATGGTCCTAACGGAACAGCTATTATCGTAGAGGCTCTTACTGATAACAGAAACAGAGCAGCTTCTAATATCCGTAGTGCATTTACTAAGGGTGGCGGTAATGTTGGTACTCCAGGCTGTGTATCATTCATGTTTGATAACAAGGGACAGATGATTGTAGACAAGGAAGAATATACCGGAGATGCTGATGAGCTTATGATGTTAGCTCTTGATGCTGGTGCAGATGATTTCAATGAAGAAGAGGATTGTTATGAAATCCTTACTTCACCAGAGGAGTTTGATGCTGTTAATCAGGCATTAGCTGATGCCGGAGTAACATTTGCTTCAGCAGAGGTTACTATGATTCCACAGACAACTGTAGACCTTACATCTGAGGATGATATTAAGAAGATGAACAGAATCTTAGGACTCTTAGATGAAGATGATGATGTTCAGAATGTATATCATAACTGGAATGAACCAGAAGAAGATGAAGAATAATTAATTATGAAAGAAGATTCTCATGCGAGTTTGGTATGAGAGTCTTTTTTTATTGCTGTAAATGTGTTATCATTATATCATTAATTGCGTGTAATGGAGAAAAACTATGCTTTTACAGGAGATGCCAGCTGATAATAAAATAATTATAGAATTAAGTATTAAAGGGCAGAAGTTTGAATTTCCTTCTAAAGTTGTCAGTCAGGGAAATAACAGCATATTTATAGAACCTATAAGAATCAACGGTAAAG
>ENA-UERG01002881-UERG01002881.1-human-gut-metagenome-genome-assembly--contig:-NODE-2881-length-11686-cov-4.668533_pt1 | contig 11686 bp, 8 predicted proteins | sample MGYA00242954_ERZ507954 | MGnify/ENA primary metagenome ERZ507954 (study PRJEB26167, sample SAMN06115478) | human gut metagenome | host: Homo sapiens | place: China:Sichuan | collected 2015-01-21... | reverse complement strand
ATACCTTATTTGAAGCCGGAACGTAAAACCTTCCGGCTTTTTTCAACAAATTTCCTGCCATATCGGTTGAAAGTTAAACCGATTTCTTATATAATAATTTAATTGTGGGATTGGAATACATACACCCACAAATTATATAAGAAAGAGGAAATACAAATGAACAGCGTGTCAATTCCAACTATGGAGCCGGATAGACAATACTATTTCATGAACCAGTGCAAAACACTTGTACTTGAGAAAAAGGCAGCATTGAATCGACCACTTACCTACAACATCCAGACCTTTGGATGTCAGATGAATTCCCACGACTCAGAGAAGCTCAAAGGCATCATGGATGAGATCGGATATGAAGAAGTGGACGACGAGGCAGCTGACTTTGTAATCTTTAATACATGTACGATTCGCGAGAATGCGAATCAGAAATTATACGGACATCTCGGCCACGTCAAGACATTAAAGATCGTGTGTCTGTGTGGCTGCATGATGCAGGAGCCGCATGTCATTGAGACATTGAAACAGAAGTATAAATTCGTAAATATTATCTTCGGCACACATAACATCTACAAATTAGCAGAGCTTATTTACAGCTATTTAGAGACAGGCAAGCAGACAATCGAAGTCTTAGATGAGACAAAACAGACCGTCGAACAGCTTCCTAGAAAGCGGAAATATACATTTAAGTCCGGCGTCAATATCATGTACGGATGCAACAATTTCTGTACGTACTGTATCGTGCCATATGTACGCGGACGTGAACAGAGCCGCAAGAAAGAAGAGATTCTGGCAGAAGTAGAAGCACTTGCCAAGCAGGGAATTTCCGAAGTTATGCTGCTTGGTCAGAATGTAAATTCCTATGGCAATATCTATGAATACAAGGACGGAAAGATTGTTGAAGTAGACGAGAAAGATCGTGTAACATTTCCACAGCTGCTTACGGAAGTGTGCAAAATTGACGGCATCAAGCGTGTACGCTTCATGACCAGTCATCCGAAAGATCTGTCAGATGAGCTGATTGAGGTAATGGCAGAAGAGCCGAAGATCTGCAAGCATCTGCATCTGCCTGTACAATCAGGTTCCACTAACATATTAACACGCATGAACCGTCGCTATACGAAGGAACAGTACCTTGCGTTAGTTGACCGGATTCGTGCCAAGATGCCGAACATCTCCCTGACAACCGATATCATCGTCGGATTTCCGGGTGAGACAGAAGAAGATTTCGAGGATACACTGGATATTATCCGTAAAGTAAAATATGATCAGGCGTTTACATTTATCTACTCCAAGCGCACCGGAACACCGGCTGCAACAATGGATAATCAGGTGCCGGAAGATGTCATCAAGGAACGTTTTAACCGTCTTCTGACATTAGTCAACGAGATTTCGAATGCACAGATCAAGCGGTTTGCTGATCAGGTAAAGCCTGTGCTTGTGGAGGAAGTAAATCATCACGATGCATCACTTGTAACCGGACGAACCGAAGAGAATGTAACGGTACATTTTCCGGGAACTGCCGATATGATCGGAACGACTGTCGATGTAAAGCTGACAGACTGTAAGGGATTTTACTTCATGGGTGAAAGGATTGGGTGATTGGCGTGGCAAAGCTATCTCCTATGATGGAGCAATATGTTGCAACTAAAGAAAAATATAAAGACTGTATTTTATTTTACCGTCTCGGTGATTTCTATGAGATGTTCTTTGATGATGCAATCTTAGCATCCAAGGAACTTGAAATTACACTAACCGGAAAAGACTGCGGTATGGAAGAGCGGGCACCGATGTGTGGGATTCCATTTCATGCAGCAGATACTTATATCAATCAGCTTGTAAAAAAAGGCTACAAGGTAGCAATCGGCGAGCAGGTCGAAGATCCCAAGCTTGCCAAAGGACTTGTAAAGCGTGAGGTCATACGGATTGTAACACCGGGTACCAATTTGTCTTCCGAAAGTCTGGAAGAGTCCAAGAACAATTACCTGATGTGTATTTCCTATGTTGGGAAAAACTATGGTATCTCCGTTACGGATCTGTCAACTGGTGTATTTAAGACCTGCCAGATACAACAGGCAGAAAAGGTCGTTGATGAGATCAATAAATTCCAGCCATCCGAGGTATTATATCAGGCTGGCGTAGAACAGGTAGAAGAGATTCACGCCGTATGCGAGCGGTTGCAGGTATCTCATACCGAAGCACCGGACTATTATTTTAACTTAGAAACAGACGAAGAAACATTAAAGCGTCAGTTTCACATCAACAGTATCGAGGGACTCGGGTTAAAGGACAGCCCGGCTTGTGTTGCTTCCTGTGGTGCATTGATGCAGTATCTGCATGAAACACAGATGAGTTCCCTGTCACATATCAACCATATCGAGACGTATTCTGTGGATTCCTTTATGATTTTGGATTCCGCAACCAGACGGAATCTGGAACTTACTGAAACCTTGCGGGATAAGCAGAAGCGTGGTTCTCTGCTTTGGGTACTCGATAAGACAAAAACTGCAATGGGTGCCAGAAAACTGCGTGAATTTGTCGAACAGCCACTCTTATATAAGGATGCGATTGAAAAACGTCTGGATGCAATCGAAGCGATCAACAAAGAGCTGATCGTTCGGGAAGAACTGCGCGAATATTTGAATACGATTTACGATCTGGAGCGTCTACTGACACGAATCGCACTGAAGACTGCCAATCCAAGGGATTTACTCGCTTTCAAGACATCCATTCAATATCTGCCGGATATTTATAATCTGCTCCGTGAGCTTCCTTGTGAACGTATCAATGAAATTTACGAGGATTACGATAGTCTGGAAGATCTGTATGATCTGCTCGAACAGGCAATCGTGGAAGAACCTCCGGTTTCTATCAAGGAAGGTGGTATCTTCAAACAGGGATACCGCGACGAGATTGACGAGCTGCGTCTGGCAAAAACCGAATGTAAGACATGGCTGGCGGATCTGGAGTCAAAAGAACGGGAAAAAACAGGAATTAAAGGTCTGAAAATCAAATATAACAAGGTCTTTGACTATTATTTTGAGGTGACAAATTCATTCAAATCCTTAGTTCCAGATTATTTCATCCGCAAACAGACGCTGGTAAACGCCGAACGTTTTACGACAGATGAATTAAATACTCTTTCTGGCAAGATTCTTGGCGCAGAGGATAAGCTATATGCGCTCGAATACGACTGCTATGTGGAATTAAGAGAAAAACTTGCCGCAGCCCTTGTCCGTGTACAAAAGATGGCTGGATACATTGCAGAATTAGACGCCCTTTGTTCCCTTGCATATGTCGCTGACAAGAACAATTATGTCCGTCCATCCTTAAATACCGATGGCGTGATTGATATCAAAGGCGGCAGACATCCGGTTGTTGAGAAAATGCTTGCAAACGACAGCTTCGTGGAAAATGATACTTACCTGAATAATGCCGAAAGCCGTATCTCGATCATTACCGGACCTAATATGGCAGGTAAATCCACCTATATGCGTCAGACTGCATTGATCACGCTGATGGCCCAGATTGGTTCCTTTGTCCCTGCAGAGTCGGCAAATATTGGACTCTGTGACCGGATATTTACCCGTGTCGGTGCATCGGACGACCTCGCAAGCGGACAATCAACATTTATGATCGAAATGAATGAAGTTGCAAATATCCTACGCAACGCAACGAAAGACAGCCTTCTTATCTTAGATGAGATCGGGCGTGGTACATCCACTTTCGACGGTCTTTCGATTGCATGGGCAGTTGTTGAATACATTGCCGATCCAAACATATTAGGCGCAAAGACATTATTTGCAACGCATTATCATGAGCTGACAGAATTAGAAGGAAAGCTTTCCTCCGTCAATAATTTCTGTATTGCTGTACAGGAAGAGGGCGACGACATTGTGTTCCTCCGCAAGATTATCAAGGGTGGTGCAGACCGGAGTTATGGTATACAGGTAGCCAGACTTGCCGGTGTGCCAGAACCAGTTTTGAAACGGGCACGCGAAATCTGCAATGAGCTGATTGATTCCGATATCATAACGAAGGTAAAAGATATCGACATCAAGCCGGCACTTTCTGAGCATCCAAAGAAAAAAGAGGCAAGATCTTCGGATTATGAACAGCTTTCTCTGTTTTCTTCCCCTGTGGAGATGACGATTGCCAACGAGTTAAAAACGATGGATCTGAATAATATGACACCGATCAAGGCAATGTTATACTTGCAGGAATTACAGGAACGTCTGAAACAGCAGTAACCGATGCCATTGTTTATGAACAACTATGAGGGTACATAACATATGATTAGAGTATTAGATAAAGCGACCATTGATAAAATTGCAGCCGGCGAAGTTATTGAACGTCCATCCTCTGTCGTAAAGGAGCTTTTGGAAAATGCCATTGATGCTGGCTCCACCGCAGTGACCGTCGAGATTAAGGACGGCGGAACTTCCTTTATCCGCGTGACCGATAACGGTTGCGGCATTCCAAAGGAAGAAGTGCGCATGGCATATATGCGTCATGCAACAAGTAAGATTGAACATGTGGAAGACTTAAATTCCATCCTGTCGCTTGGTTTCCGTGGTGAGGCACTTTCTACGATTGCAGCCGTCTCACAGACGGAAATGATCACAAAAACCGCGACCGACCTGACTGGAATCAAATATGTCATCCACGGTGGAAAGGAAATCGAATACAAAGATGTCGGTGTGCCAAACGGCACCACGATTGTTGTTCGGAATTTGTTTTTCAATACACCGGCACGTAAGAAGTTTTTGAAGTCTGCCATGACAGAAGGTTCCTATATTTTTGACCTTTTGACGCGAATTGCACTGTCACATCCGGAAATATCCTTTAAACTGATTGCAAACGGACAGACGCGTATTGATACTTCCGGAAACGGAAAGTTAAAGGATACGATCTATCAGTTATATGGCAGAGACATCACTGCCAATCTGATTCCAATTGATTACACTGACGGTGATATGCATCTGTCTGGATTTATCGGCAAACCTTTTATCGCAAGAGGAAACCGTGGACTTGAAAATTATTTTATCAATCACCGGTACATTAAAAGCAACGTCGTAAACCGCGCGATTGAAGAAGGCTACCGTACCTTTGTGATGCAGCACAAATTCCCATTTACCGTACTGTATCTGGATCTGCCACAGGAAAAATGCGATGTCAATGTCCATCCGACCAAGATGGAATTCAAATATGATAACGAGAAGAAGCTGTTTGAGGTCTGTTGTACAGCCGTAAAGCTGGCTCTGACCCACAAGGAGATCATACCGAAAGAGGGAGAAAAACCAATTGCCTCCCCTGTGATTTCCCACCCGGAGCAAAAACCCGCAGAGCCTTTTGAGGTGAGACGGGCACAGTCACAGACGATTCCACAGAAAAACGTCCGTGCCGGAAGCTACAGTCCGACCTACAAGATTCTGGAATCTCTTCGGAAATCAGAAGAGCAGGAAGCTGCCAAGAATGGGACACCGCTCCCGAACATCGCTGATATGGTTGCCGACGATGGCGTTGTATATGCACCATCTGCACAAGCACCGCAGCCGAACAAATCAACCACTTCAGCTCAGCCAATACAGCAGCAGAGCGGTTCAACAACTGCTCAGGCAGTACGGCAGGGCAATTACGCAGCAACCGCGTCTCAGACTGTGCAACAGAATAGTACAACGTCTCAGCCAGACAATTCTGAGCCAACACAGGTCCAGCCAGCGGAACCATCCAACAAGCCGGATCTGTCTAAAATGGACAAAAATTCAGCAGCCTACAAATACACGGTTGGCAAGCAGGAAACGCTCTTTGACGATGATTTTCTGACGGAAAAAGCGCGGCTTTCGCACCGTGTGATCGGTCAGGTATTTGAGACATACTGGCTGATTGAATACAATGACAATCTTTATATCATGGATCAGCATGCCGCACATGAGAAGGTAAAATACGAAGAACTGATGGAAAACCTCAAGAATAAACAGGTGTTTTCCCAGCAGCTCTTACCGCCTATGGTAATTACCGTTACCTATGCAGAGCGGCAGGCAATCTTAGATAACTTTGATTTGTTTATGAAAATTGGCTATGATATCGAGGAATTTGGCGGCAATGAATTCAAGATCAACGCAATTCCATCCAACCTTTTTGGTCTGCATGGACGGGATATGTTCTTAGAGTTTGTCGGCTCCCTGATTCAGAATTCCGGTTACATGTCGAATGATATTTTTGTCAAGAAATTATCTACTATGGCATGTAAAGCGGCAGTAAAGGGAAATATGAAGTTATCCTTTCAGGAAATTGATGCCTTGGTTGACAAGCTGCTCAGTCTGGAAAACCCATATACGTGTCCACACGGCAGACCAACCATCATCTCTATGAGTAAGACCGAACTGGAAAAGAAATTCCACCGTATCGTTTCATAATCCTTGCGGACGAACACACAAAATGAAACAATACCTACATCAATTATGACAAATACAGAAAAAAAGAACAATTTAATCATACTGACCGGCCCAACCGCAGTCGGAAAGACAGCGCTTTCCTTAAAGCTTGCAAACGATGTAGGCGGAGAGATCGTATCCGCCGATTCCATTCAGGTGTACAAACATTTTGATATCGGTTCAGCGAAGATCCTGCCAGAAGAAATGCAGGGCATCACGCATCATCTGATTGATATCTTAGAACCAAAGGACAGTTTTAATGTTATGGAATTCAAGAAAAATGCAGAAGAAGCGATGGCTGGTATCTATGAGCGCGGACATATCCCGATCATCACTGGAGGAACGGGATTTTATATTCAAGCTCTTTTATATGATATTTCTTTTGATGAAGAAACCGAGGATGGCTACCGAAAAGAATTAGAAACCCTTGGAGACGAAAAGGGAAACGATTGTCTGCACACGATGCTTGCTGAATGTGATCCGGAATCCGCCGCAGCAATCCATGCCAATAACCGGCAACGTGTGATCCGGGCATTGGAATATTTCCATCAGACTGGAAAGAAATTTTCGACACACAATGAGACCGAGCGTGAGAAGACGTCTCCATATAACTTTGCATATTTTGTGCTGACAAGAAACCGTGCAGCCTTGTATGAGACAATCGAGCAGCGCATTGACGAAATGCTTGCCTCCGGGCTTGTGGAAGAAGTTCGTTCTTTAGTCGACACCTACCATTTGACCACAGAGGATACAAGCATGCAGGGGATTGGATATAAAGAAATCCTTGGATACCTGAACGGCGAATACGATCTGCCAGAAGCCATCCGGATATTAAAACGCGACACTAGACACTTTGCAAAGCGTCAGCTTACCTGGTTTCGGCGGGAACGGGACGTAATCTGGCTCGACAAGGATATCTTAAACACAGACCAGAAGCTGGAAGATGCAATCATGACGCATCTTGCAGAGAAAAATATACGATAATTTTACAATGATCAATTACAGGAGAATATTATGAGTGCAACCGATGAAATTAAAAACTATTATTTAAGTCTTGGCATCAAAGAATCGGTCTACGATTTCTGCGAAGCAACCGAACAGGCATTGCTTCCAAGATTTCAGGAGATCGACCGCATTGCAGAACAAAACCAGATTAAGGTAATCTCTGCTATGCAGAAAGCTGGATTTTCAGAGTCCCATTTGAATGGTACGACCGGATACGGCTACAACGATCGCGGAAGAGAAGCAGTCGAAGAGATTTACGCCCATGTATTTCACACCGAGGACGCATTGGTACGTCAGCAGATTACCTGTGGTACCCATGCACTATCCATTGCCCTGTCCGCGAATTTGCGTCCGGGCGATGAAATCTTGTCCCCGGTCGGAAAAGTGTATGATACTTTAGAGGGAGTTATCGGCATCAGGGAGTCCAAGGGATCTCTTGCCGAATTCGGCATTACATTCCGCAAAGTTGATTTATTGCCAGATGGCAGTTTTGACTATGATAACATTAAGAAAAACATCAACGAGAATACAAAGCTGATCGAGATCCAGCGTTCCAAGGGATACGATGTACGTCCAACCCTTTCAGTCGAACAGATTGGTGAACTGATTGCATTTGTGAAATCCATCAAGCCAGACGTGATCTGTATGGTTGATAACTGCTACGGCGAATTCGTTGAGACAATTGAGCCATCCGATGTCGGTGCAGATATGGTTGTCGGTTCCCTGATTAAGAATCCGGGTGGCGGACTTGCTCCAATCGGCGGATATATCTGCGGTAAGAAAGAATATATTGAAAACTGCGCGTACCGTCTTACAACACCAGGACTTGGAAAGGAAGTCGGTGCATCTTTGAACGCAACCCGTCCAATCGCACAGGGACTGTTTTTAGCACCAACTGTAACTGCAGCTGCATTAAAAGGCGCCATCTTTGCCGCTAATGTCTATGAACGCCTGCATTTTAAATCTGTTCCGAATGCCACAGAACCTCGTTATGATATCATTCAGGCAGTAGAATTTGGAAAACCGGAATATATCCAGGCATTCTGTGAAGGAATTCAGGCGGCTGCACCGGTTGACAGCTTTGTAACTCCAATCCCATGGGATATGCCAGGTTACGACAGTCAGGTCATTATGGCTGCCGGTGCATTTGTATCCGGTGCATCCATTGAACTTTCTGCCGATGCTCCAATGAAAGAGCCATATGCCGTATATTTTCAGGGTGGACTGACCTATCCCCATGCAAAGTTTGGTATCATGATGTCCCTTGAAAAAATGGTAGAAAAAGGACTTGTAGTATGTTAGACTAGGCGATGATAAGCCTCGCACCCGGAGAGGTGGAAGGAGTGCTTATGCATATATTAGTCAAAGATTTAGCTGTCTGCGAACGCCCTTACGAAAAGGCAGAGCGGTATGGTGTTTCCGCACTTTCGGATGCGGAACTGTTATCCCTGATCATGCGAACCGGCACCAAAGAGGCCAGCGTGCTGGATCTGGCAAATCAGGTATTAAATGCACACGATACGCAAAAAGGATTACTTGGATTGCAGTTTTTGCTGCCACAGGAGCTGACGAAAATCCCTGGTATCGGGAAGGTCAAAGCCATCCAGCTACTTGCACTGGCAGAGATATCCAAACGGATGAATCTCGAACAATTGCAAAAAAAACTGGAATTTCATACTCCTGACACAATTGGAGCGTATTATAGGGAGAAGTGCAGATTTTTATCCGTTGAAAAAACTTTTTTATTGTTACTTACAAATGCGCATACTTTAATCAAGGAAGTGGAGTTATCCTCTGGCACGGTCAATCAGACTTACCTGTCACCACGCGAGATATTTATTCACGCGCTGCGCTATGAGGCAGTGCATATCGTGCTGGTACATAACCACCCATCCGGTCGCGTTACACCAAGTGAGGCAGACATCCAATCGACGCTTCGCATCCGCGATGCAGGGCAGCTGCTTGGGATTCAGGTATCTGACCATATCATCGTCGCTGGAGATCATTATTTAAGTATGCTGGAAAGAGGCATTTTATGAGATTTGATCGAAGAAAAGATATCCATCCAAAATATCTGTTACTTACATTTACGATTATCGGCATCGTGCTGATCGTATTGTCATATGCAGCTGCACCAAAGGTCGCAGGCATCAGGCGCTTTACAAGCAAGCTGATCACGCCAATTCAGAAAGGAATCAACGAGATCGGTCTGTGGACGGATTCAAAAATGAAGAATCTGAACGAAATCAAAACACTGACCGACGAAAACGAAGCTCTGCAGGCAGAGCTTGCATCCTGTAAGCAGGAGATCACAAACTATCAGAATAAAATGCTGGAACTGCAGGAATTGCGGGATCTGTATGCTCTGGATGAATCCTATCCGGATTATGAGATGACGGCTGCCCATGTATTTGCAAAAGATTCCACTTCGTGGTTTTCTACATTCTATATTGACAAGGGAACCAAACAGGGACTTTTTAAGGGTGCTAATGTCTTGTGTGGCGATGGCGTCGCAGGCATCATCACGGAATGCTTTGATGATTACGCCAAAGTGCGTGCAGTCATCGATGACAATTCCAATATCAGTGCGAAGGTCATGCCTGCAAATGCACTCTGTACTGTCGAGGGAGATCTGAACCTCTATGATAGCGGTTATTTGCTTGTTGAAAATATTGATAAGGACGCCAATGTATCAATCGGAGATAAGGTTGTAACCTCGCCGATTTCAGACCTGTATCATTCCGGTCTGATCATCGGCTATGTGGCAAAGACCTCTTATGACACAAACAACCTGACAATGACTGCCTATATTACACCCGCAGTTGATTTTTCAAACATCACAGATGTGCTTGTCATTACGGCAGAAAAAAAGACCGTCTCCCACGAGTAAGCAAATGTAAGGGAAGCAGCAAATTATGAAACATAAACTGAAACGAATCATAACTTTGGCAATTCTGATTGTCATAAATTTTGTATTACAGTCGACGGTGTTTGGATTTCACAGTTTAAGTGTGATCACACCGAATCTTCTTCTGATCCTCACAATGTCCTTTGGACTGATGCGTGGCAGAAAAGAAGGTCTGCTGGTCGGTGCATGCAGCGGTCTGCTGGTGGATATATTTTTCTCCAGCATCCTTGGACCCTATATGCTTTTGTACATGTTTATTGGTTATATTAACGGATTCTTCCACAAAAACTACATGATTGAAGATGTATTACTGCCTTTGATCGTAATTATTGTGGATGATTTCCTGTTTAACACGATTATCTACATTGTCAGTTTCTTATTAAAGAATAAAACGAATTACGGTATATACCTTCTGCATGTGATTCTGCCGGAGATTTTATGTACCGCTTTGTTAACGGTGATCATTTACAAGCTCTATGTAAAGATCAACAAACGTTTAAAGGAAGATGAGTAATCTATGTTACGTGAGATATTACAATCAATTAAAGAGATTATTGTCGACTATGTAAAAAGCCGTCTGTTTCCGGTTACAGTTGTCGTCCTTGTACTTTTCTCGATTCTGGTACATCAGCTTTTTGTGTTGCAGATCAAAGAGGGAGAAGAGCATATGGAGAATTTCGTCTACAAGTCAAAGAAGACTTTGACGATCGATTCCGTGCGTGGAAATATTCACGACTGCAATGGATACCTGCTCGCCTACAATGAGCTTTCTTACTCGGTTGTTTTCAGTAATGACAACGCACAGACAACGATGGCAAAGAACCTGAAAATCAGCGAGAATGAATTGAAAAACCAGATTGTCGACGAGACGATCTCCATATTAGAGAAAAACGGTGACTCGCTGACATTGGATTTCCCGATCAAGCTTGATGCGAATGGGAACTTCCAGTTTACAGTCAAAGACCAGCAGTTGAAAAATTTCCTGAAGGATGTCTATGCAAAAACCGATTATGATTCCATGCCTGACGAACAGAAAAATGCAACTGCGGACGATATCATGGAATATCTGAATACCAAAGTATTTGATGTTTCAGATTCTTATAGCAAAGAAGCAGATTTAAAGATTGTCGGCGTACGTTACAAGTTGTGGATGAACCGTTACCAGCAGTATGTTCCGGTTACCATCGCTTATGACATCAGTGAGACAAGCAATGCAGCGATTACAGAGCATGCAGATGAGCTTCCGGGCATGTCTGTCTCCGTCAAATCCCTGCGCCGCTACAACGACGCCAAATATTTCGCCCATGTCATCGGCTATATCGGTGCCATTTCCGATGAGGAAATG
>ENA-UERG01002880-UERG01002880.1-human-gut-metagenome-genome-assembly--contig:-NODE-2880-length-11687-cov-23.706804_pt1 | contig 11687 bp, 6 predicted proteins | sample MGYA00242954_ERZ507954 | MGnify/ENA primary metagenome ERZ507954 (study PRJEB26167, sample SAMN06115478) | human gut metagenome | host: Homo sapiens | place: China:Sichuan | collected 2015-01-21... | reverse complement strand
ATAAAATGAAAGCATTTGTTTTCCCTGGACAGGGTTCTCAGTTCGTAGGTATGGGTAAGGACCTCTACGATAACAACGCATTGGCAAAAGAACTTTTTGATAAGGCCGACGAGATTCTCGGCTTTAAGATTACTGATATCATGTTCGCTGGTACCGACGATCAGTTGAAGGAAACCAAGGTTACCCAGCCTGCTGTATTCCTCCATTCTGTTATCTCTGCTCTTTGCCTGGGTGAGGAATTCAAGCCAGCTATGGTTGCTGGTCATTCTCTCGGTGAGTTCTCTGCATTGGTTGCTGCCGGTGCTATGGCTTTCGAGGATGGTTTGAAACTCGTTGCTGCCCGTGCCAATGCTATGCAGAAGGCTTGCGAGGCTAACCCTGGTACCATGGCTGCCATCATCGGTTTGCCAGATGAGAAGGTTGAGGAAATCTGCGCTGAGGTAAGCACAGAAGGCAACGTGGTAGTTGCTGCTAACTACAACTGCCCTGGTCAGCTCGTTATCTCTGGTAACGTAGATGCTATCAATGCAGCTTGCGAGAAACTGAAGGCTGCTGGTGCTAAGCGTGCATTGCCTTTGAAGGTTGGTGGTGCTTTCCACTCTCCATTGATGCAGCCAGCTAAGGATGAACTTCAGGCTGCTATCGAGAAGACTACATTCTCAGCTCCTAAGTGCCCGGTTTACCAGAATGTAGACGGTAAGCCTCATACTGATCCAGCTGAGATTCAGCAGAACCTCATCGCACAGCTTACAAGCTCTGTACGTTGGACTTCATCTGTACAGGCTATGATTGCTGATGGTGCTGATGACTTCACAGAGTGTGGTCCTGGCAAGGCATTGCAGGGCATGATTGGCCGCATCGACAAGAATGTTGCCGCTCATGGTATTGCTTAATCAACAATGACACTATTCAACGTTTTATCTTTTCAGCAAAGGCGTTGTTGGAAAGGTAAAACGTTTCATTTTTTTTCGTAAAGCCGCTAAATGAAGGAAAAAGTTATTATATACCAGGTTCTCCCACGACTCTTCGGAAACCAGAATACAACCTGTAAGGAAAATGGTACCATCGAAGAGAATGGTTGCGGAAAGCTGAATAATTTCTCAGATGAAGTTTTGGCTCGCATCCACGATATGGGATTTACACATATTTGGTATACGGGTGTGATTCGTCATGCCACTCAGACAAACTACTCTTCTTATGGAATTCCTACTCAGCATGCAGAGGTAGTGAAGGGAAAAGCAGGTTCGCCATATGCTATTACCGACTACTATGATATCGATCCAGACTTGGCTGTGAATGTCAGTATGAGAATGAAAGAGTGGGAGCAGCTGATAGAGCGTACTCACAAGGCTGGTATGAAAGTAATCATGGATTTCGTTCCGAACCATGTAGCCCGAGAGTATCATTCCATTTGCAAACCAACAGGTGTACGGGATTTGGGAGAAGATGATGATCCGAACATGCACTTCTCTACTAGGAATAATTTCTATTATGCATGGGGCGATTTGGATTTGAATGAAATCCGTCGTTCCAAACCAGAGTTCAAGGCTTTTTCTGCGAAAGATGCCAAGATTTATGAACCCTATACCGAGAGTCCAGCCAAAGCTACAGGAAACGATCGGTTTGATAACCATCCTGGCTGTAACGACTGGTATGAGACCGTGAAACTCAATTACGGTGTAGATTACTGTGATGCAGGAGGCAGAAGCTATCATTATGAACCAGTGCCAAACACATGGGGTAAGATGACAGGTATCCTCCTCTTCTGGGCAAGCAAGGGTGTAGATGGCTTCCGCTGTGATATGGCAGAAATGGTGCCAACGGCCTTCTGGGCATACGCTACAGGAATATTGAAGGCGAAGTATCCTCATATCGTCGTTATCGGTGAGGTTTACGATCCTAACCAGTACCGCAACTTTGTAAAGGCTGGTTTCGATTATCTTTATGACAAAGTAGGAATGTATGATTGCCTGCGTGGCGTGGTTCGTGGTGAGCGTCCGGCAGCCAGTATCACTCACGAGTGGCAGGTAGTGGATGATATCCGCGATCACATGCTCTATTTCCTTGAGAATCATGATGAGCAGCGCATCGCCAGCGATTTCTTCTGTGGCTCAGCCATGAAGGCGATTCCTGCTGCAGCCATGAGTCTCTTCTTCCAGAAGAATCCTTTCATGCTTTACAGCGGTCAGGAATTCGGCGAGAAGGGAATGGATAAGGAAGGATTCAGCGGCACGGATGGCCGTACCACGATATTCGACTATTGGAGTCCGGAAACTCTGGCGCATGCCTATCAGGATTCATCTGACTCGGCATTGAGTCAGGAGCAGAAATATCTGGCAGCCACTTATCGCCAGCTTCTTCGCTTCGCCAATGAAGAGAAAGCCATCCGCGAGGGTGAGACCTTCGATTTGATGTATGTGAATCCGGGTTCTGAGAATTTCGATCCCCGTACCAATTTCGCCTTCCTTCGCAAGAAGGATGATGAAGCCATGCTCATCGTACTTAACTTTGCTCAGGAGGCGCGCCAGTTGCAGGTTTGCATCCCTGGTCATGCTTTCGATTTCTTCCATATTGCTGAAGAGGAGGTGCTGGTAACAGAACTGTTCTCGGGTGGTAAGAAGAAGGTTGAATTGAAGAAGGATGGCGTGTTCCCGATATCAATGGATGCTAACGGAGTAAGAATCTATAAATTCAATGTCAAGATGGAGGAAAGTGATATCATATTGAATGAGCATCATAAGGAGGAGTTCCCTCCTGCTCATACGGCTGAGCATCTGCTCAATCAGTTGATGGTTCGCATGTTTGGCTGCGATCGCAGCAAGAATGCTCATATTGAGCGAAAGAAGAGTAAGATGACCTTCGTAGTCGATCACAAGCCTACCCGTCAGGAGGAAAAGGCGATTGAGACGGAGATGAATCGCCTGATAGAGCTTGATATGCCTGTTACTTACGAGTTTGTGGATCGTGACCACATTCCGGCTAACGTCAAGTTAGACCGTCTGCCGGATGATGCGAGCGAGACCTTGCGTCTGGTTCGTATCGGTGATTATGATGTTTGTCCATGTATCGGCAAGCATGTCCGTTCTACAGCCCAGATTGGCAAGTTCGTATTGCTTGGTACCAATTGGGATGAGCATGCGCATTCTTTGCGTATCCGCTTCAAGATTGTTCAGTAAATAAAATAAGCAGCAATGGAGTAGTAGCCATTGCTGCTTTTTTCTTTTATAATTACTGCTTTCTTCTTTCCTTTTCTTTCGTGCACATAAAAGTTTTTTCTCGAAAAAAGTATCAAAGTCTCATTATTTGTGGCTAAAACCGATGTATATGATTGATATGTAATGGTTTATAAAAATGAGACTTTTCTGTTTATTTTACAAAGAAGTATCATAGAAGTATCATAAATTCAATAGAAGTATCATAAAATTCAGGTAAGTTGCTTGCAAAAAAGCCTTTTTTGAGGATTTATGTCTAGAAATACAGGCACAAAAACTAAGAAATGTCTAGTATTTCAGTTTTATAGAATTGATAATGTCTACTATTTCCGTTTTATAAAATTGATAGTGTCTACCTTTCTAGTTTATAAAGTATGCCAATATTAACTAGGAATAAGATGGAAAACACGGACAACTGTAGTTAGGAATAAGCACATAGGTTGGTCTCTTAGTGCCCGTCACACGGGCACTAAGGGATCAAGTGACGGGTATCGATAGACCAAGTGTTGGGTACTCATTGCCCGTACTGCGGGCATTGAATGCCCATTTCATGGGGTAATTTTGGGGCACTATTTTGAGCAAGCAAATTGTAGTTTTTCTATATTTAGTTGACTATAATTTCGTGTTTTTTATGATGCATCATGGTGATTTAATGATACTTCTACAAAAATAATGATACTTCGATGATACTTCTTTGTAAAATAAACAGAAAAGTATCATTCTTGTAATGTGTTGTATATCAGTAATATAAGTGGCAAATTAGCTGAAAAATGAGACTTTGAGACTTTTTTCGCGAAAAAACTTTTATGTGTGAGAATAAACAAAAGGGAAAAACATGTCATTTTCCTAAAAATAAGTTAGAAAATAATCTCTTGAAAGCCTGTCTGTCTCATTTCTTTTTGTTATATTTGCATCCGTAAATATCAGTATGTTGAAGATAAAGGCTGATATATGGGATAAATATCATTATAATGATAGATAAATTAATAGAAGATTATGGCAGATTTATATGAATATTCTACTCCTGAGTTGGTACGTTTACTGGGAGTAAGATTCAAGGAATATAGAATGCGATGCAATCTCACCCAGAAAGAGGTAGCCGAGCTTACTGGGCTTGGCTTGACCACCATCCATAAGTTTGAGAATGGCACTGCGGGCAATCTTTCGCTAGCCACTTTTCTCCTCTTACTGAAGGTGGTGGGGCAGATTGATGCTATAAATGATGTGCTTCCAGAACTACCCCCTTCACCTTATTTGATGAGAAAGGATGAGAAGAAAGCGCAGAGAATACGTCATACAAAACGATGCTAGATAGATCAGTTCCATAGAGTCGGCTATCAACGCTCAGTATCCAATCTTCCGGAGTCGATGCTTAGAGATTTGGTCGCGAAATATCTGGTGAGATAGAAGAAAAGTGATTAAAAATAGAAAAAAGGAAAGAAAAGTGAGGCTTATATGCAAATTTTCCCCCAAAACTTGTGGCTATGTCGGGAAAGTTTTGTAATTTTGAAGCGGATTTGGTGTATGCCATCTCCAAGACATATTAGAATATAAAGAGGCGTTATGCTTATCTTGTAACTTTGGAAACCTGAGAAATTTTCAAAAAGAGATACAATGGTAGCATAGTGGTTCTCACGCATAGCGTGGGCTACTATTACTATATCTGTATCTCAGGGGTTTCTCAGGACCTCCAAAGTTAGGTGTGGTATATGTAGACCACGCTTCTTGTATATGAAAGTTTAACTAATAAATAATGAGATTATGAAAGTAATTTTAAAGAAAGCCGTTGTGGTTGTTACCATAGGAATGATGGCAATGCTACAGTCTTGTTCTAGTAATGACGACCTGGATGGTTACACTCCTACTAATTTTAATGTAGGTGGTAAAGTAGAAAAAGGTCCTTTTGTTAGAGGTACAGCCATTCAAATGCAGCCTTTAGATGCTGACCTAGATGAAACAGGTGAATCTTTTACTTCTACGATTACAGATAATGAGGGTACTTTTACTTTTGGATCTAAATTGTTAAAGTCTCCCTATGTAAAACTGTCTGCTTCTGGATATTATTTTAATGAAGTAACTGGCGAACTTTCTAAAGGAACCTTGGCTTTAAATGCTGTTGCTAATCTTCAAAATGCAGCTGATGTGAATTTGAATATTCTTTCACATCTTAAGTATCAGAGAGTTATGGATTTGGTAGCTAAGGATGGTAAGTCATTTAAGGAAGCAAACAATCAGGCACAAGAAGAAGTTCTCAAGACTTTTGGTCTCGAAAAGTATGCCAAGACTGATGTTAATCATTTCTCGATTACTTCTGGTACTGATGAAGCAGCAGCTCTTATTGCCGTGTCATCTTTAATTCTGTACAATCGTTCTGAAGCACAAATTACTGAATATTTATCTCAACTTTCAGAAGAGTTTGCTGAGGATGGTAATTTCTCAGAAACTACCAAACTACAAATTCGTAAAGATATGTTCTCTTTGGAAAGCAAATTGCCTCAAATAGCAGAGAATATCAAGAAACGCTATCAAGAGATGGGTAAAGAGGTTGCCGTTAAGAATCTTATCTATTATTTCGATTGGGATGGAGATGGAACCGCAGGAAATGAAATTGCGCCTGAAAATCATCCTGTCAGTTTGGAAACAAATAATATCAATGTACCTATGGAAGGTGGAAGCTATGAGGTAAAGGTAAATACAACTGTACCTGTTTACTTAGAGCGACCAAGTATTCCTGGTGATGATATATACGATAATTCGACTTCTGTTTGGGGAATGAAAATTTATGAGACCGGAAGTGGAAGTGTACCTAGTATCAACTATACTAAAGAATTGAAAAATAATATCTTAAAGGTGGTTGTAAAGGCTGCCTCTTTTAGAAAGGAACAAGCAGTTTCAATTCCTTTATATGATGGTATGGGTAATGTAGTGGCTCGCTTGAACTTAACTCAGCAAGCTAATCCTAATGCAGAAATCATAGTACCTCGACTCGGAAGTGATGGCATCAGTTGTGTTTCTGAGTTTATGAAGAGTTTGTCAGATGCTGTAACTGTTGAGGCTCAGATGAATTATCGTTATACAAAGATAATAAATGATTCTCGTTTTGTTGCTCCTATTCGTAGCAGTGAACCGAATATCCATAATTGTTGGATAAACTCATACCAAGCGCTGAATATGATTGCAAGGTTGTATAGAGCAGATGCCATGTATAGGGCAGTATATTCTCCTTATCTGAATGTTTATCGAGATATGTGCTACTATCAAATGTTGATTTGGTGGGGTGGTGTAGTTGTGGTGCCTAATGCAGGTTTTGAAAGTTATGCAGATCCTTCAAGAACATCCGAATCTAGTATTCTACAAATGCTGGAAGAAGAACTGGTAGAAGCAATAAGAAATTTGGATGAAAAGAAATGTGTAGCTTTTGCAACCAACGCCAATGATGCTCTGTTCGTATCGAAGGATGTAGCTCGTATTCTTTTGGCGAAAGTATATATGTACCAGCAAAAATGGGCTGCAGCTAGTAATTTACTCCAAAAAGTTGTTGATAAAAGCATATATCCTATAGAAAAAGTTCCAACAAAATATACATCTGAAAACAAAGATTTGATATTGGCTTTGATGGTTGGCAATGAGTCAAGAGCCTCTAGAGTATATGTAGATGGAAGTCCTGAAGATGTAGTGCCTATTATGACTACTACGGACGTCAAGCTTTTATATGCTGAATGCGAAATTCACTTGGGTAATAATGCAAAGGCTTCAAAATATATTTCAGAAGTAGATAATGTGAATGGTATTTCCGGAACAAGTGTTTCTGTTGAAGGAATTAAACAACTGAGGAAGTCTCTTAAATTGCAAGACTATTTTGCTTTCTTGAAAAGGAATGGTTTGGCGATAAAAGAACTCGGATTAGAAAAATATCAGTTGCTTTTACCTATTCCTGAAAATGCAATAGATATGAATCCAAATTTGACTCAAAACCCAGGGTATTGATATACAAAAATAGGGAGCGTTGATATTTCATAACGTTCCCTATTTTCTTGAAATAGACTCTGGTAGTTTAGTCTGTAAAGTCTTATTTTATGATAACAATTAGCCCTAAGGCTCTGATAATTGGCTACAAAGATATTGAATACCGCAAAGGATTTTAGATAAAAATATGCTTGAACAGGGGCGGTAACTCGATTTTTAAGGCCGTTACCGCCCCGTTTCAAGCATGTTTTGTTGAATTGCGGTTCTATTTTTGCAGTGATATATTGTTAATAATCAGAAAAATGCTTGTTTTCTGAAATATTATCTGTATCTTTGTACATTAATTATTAAGAGTAAGATTATGGCTTCAAAGAGATATCCTTTGGGAATACAAACGTTCTCCGAAATCGTGAAGGGGAATTACTTCTATGCTGACAAGACGGCTATCGTCTATCAGTTGGCTCATTATGCCAAGTTTCATTTTCTGAGTCGCCCACGTCGATTCGGAAAATCCTTGTTTGTATCTACCCTCCAGGCTTATTTCGAGGGTAAGAAAGAACTGTTTAAGGGCCTTGCCATCGAACAGATGGAGAAGGAGTGGACGGCATATCCTGTCATCCACCTGGATCTGAGCTGTGGTAAGTATTATAGTTTGGAGAATACATATTCAATTCTAAACGGAATACTAGAAATAGAAGAGAAAAAATATGGTTTAAAGGTTAAGCCGATAGATGAGAAGTCTTTTGGAGGCCGTCTCAAGAACATCTTGCTGGCAGCAGCTGCTCAAACAGGTAAACAAGCAGTCGTTCTCATCGATGAATATGATGCTCCAATGCATGATTCTGTCAGTGACGAAGACTTACAGAAGACCATCCGCAACATCATGAGAGATTTCTTCAGCCCCTTGAAGCAGCAAGAGGGAAACATCCGCTTTGTATTCATCACAGGTATCTCCAAGTTTAGTCAGCTCAGCATCTTTAGCGAGTTGAACAATCTTAAGATTCTCACGTTGAAGGATGAATACAGTAGCTGTTGTGGTATTACCAAGAGTGAATTGACTCAGTATTTCCGTGAGGGAATCGAGGAGATGGCTGAGCATAATGGACTCACTTATGAGGAGACCTTGCAGCAACTCAAGCAGCATTATGATGGCTACCACTTCAGTATCAATAGCGAGGATATCTTCAATCCTTACAGCATTATCAATGCTTTGGACGATAAGGAGTTTAATAGCTATTGGTTTACATCCGGTACGCCTACGTTCCTGATAGAACTGATGCAGCAGAAAAATTTGGATATGATGGACTTAAATGATATCTGGGCTAGAGCTAAACGCTTCGATGTTCCTACTGAGACGATTACTGACCCTGTGCCAGTCCTTTTCCAAAGTGGGTATCTTACGATTAAGGGATATGACAAGCAGTTAGGTATGTATTACCTTAGTTTTCCTAATCAAGAAGTTAGACAAGGTTTTTCGGAAAGCCTTTGCCAATATTATACCCCTTCAGAGGTAGGCGAACTTGATGCTATCGTATATGCTTATAAAAAGAATGTGCTCATCAATGACGACATGGGAGCCTTTATGCCTCATTTGAAGGCATTCTATGATAAGTTCCCATATACGATTATCAACAATAATGAGCGTCACTATCAAGCCGTGATATTCACCATCTTCACCATGCTTGGCGAAGATGTGAAGGTGGAGCATACCACTTCGGATGGAAGAATAGACCTTGTGCTCAAGACGGATAAGAGTATCTTTATCTTTGAGTTGAAATATAAGAAGTCTGCCGACATCGCCATGGCGCAAATCAGCGATAAGAACTATGCCAAGGCTTTTGCCGATGATGGGCGAAAGGTTGTGAAAGTGGGTATTAACTTCTCGGAAAACCAGCGAAGTATAGAGGATTGGGTGATAGAATAAATGAAATAGAAGAAAGTTGGTGACCTTAAATCAGGTGTATGTCACCACACTATATAGATAAAAATATATCTGAACAGGGGCGGTAACTCGTTTTTAAAGGCAGTTACCGCCCCATTTCAAGCATGTTTTGTTCTTTTGTACAGTCGCAGAACTTAGATAATCACTGCCGTTCCGCTGCATGTTACCATCAGCATGGAGCCGCTTTTTCCTACGGTTTCGTAATCCAGGTCGATGCCCACGATGGCGTTGCAGCCCAGGGATGCGGCACGGTCGGCCATCTCTCTGAGGGCTGTATCCTTAGCCTCGCGGAGGGTGCTTTCGTAAGAACCGCTTCTGCCGCCGATTACATCACGGACACTGGCAAAGAAATCCTTTACAAAGTTGGTACCGATGATGGTTTCGCCGGTCACTACGCCACGGTATTCACGGATAGGGTGGCCTTCTATGGTTGGAGTGGTACTTAAAATCATAATCTTTTCCTTTCTTTTTTATGTTATTATCAATGTTATTTATAGCTTAGACGATAAAAGTAGTGAAAAGGTTGCAGAAAATCCAAAAATAATTGTTACTTTTGCATCTGAAATATAAATATTTATAGGTTATATGAACAAGAGATTGATGTTTTCGGCAGCACTCGTGATGGCGCTGCTTTCGGCAAACGCTCAGAAAAGGGCGTTTACCATCGAGGATTTGTACAGGGTGAAGGGCGTTTCTTCGGTGAGCCTTTCGCCTGATGGTAAGACGGTTTGCTATACCGCCAGTTCTTCTGACCTGAAGAACCAGAAGTCTGGCTCCGACATCTACATCATGAATGCGGATGGCTCTCACACCAAGGCTCTTACCGAGGATGGAAAGAGCAGTTCTGCCGTGTGGAGCAAGGATGGAAAGAGTATCTTCTTTACTAATTATGAGAAAGGGACGGCTCAAATCTTTCGCATGGATCTGACTACCTGTGAGGCGGAACAGGTAACTGATTATGAGTTGGGTATCGGTAGCCCTGTCATCTCTCCGGATGAGCGATACATTGCCTTTACCGCAGAAGTATATCCCGACCTGGGAGCTGATGCCAAGGCTAACAAGGCCCGGATGGAGAAAAAGGAGCAGGGACCTGTACAGGCGCATATCGCTGACAAGTTGCTTTACCGTCATTGGACGAGCTATAATGATGGCAGATGCAATCACCTTATCCTTTTCGACACACAGACGAAGACTTACAAGGATCTGACTCCGGGCAATTATTCGCTGATATTCGTGGTTGGGGGTGGAATCACCTATCAATTCTCTCCTGACAGCAAGGAAATCTGTTTCGTATCCAATCATGATGAGCATCAGGAGGCTAGCACCAATGCCGACCTGTGGACGGTATCTGTGAATGGGGGAGAACCGGTCTGCATCACGAAGGAGAACAAGGCTTGGGATGGTACTCCAGCCTATTCGCCTGACGGCAAGTATATCGCTTACCGCTTGCAGCAAGTGCCTGGTTATGAGTCTGATCGCTTCCGTCTTGCTATCTACGACCGGGCTGCAAAGAAGTCTACCGTCCTGACAGAGAAGTTTGACAACTGGGTAGATGATTACAAATGGGCTCCCGACAGCAAGAGTATCTTCTTCCTCGGTCAGGTACAGGGCGCTGAGCCGCTTTACAAGCTCGATATAGCCAGAAAAACCATCTCGCCGGTATTGACGGGCAAGGCCATCTCGGAGTTTGATTTCGACAATAAAGGTATGGTATATTATACCTATAGCACGACAGGCAAGCCATCGGCTCTCTATCGCCAGCAGATGAAAAAGTGGAATGGAACTCCTGTAGCCAGCGGCAAGGAACAGCAGATTACCTTCCTCAACCAGAAGTTGGAGGATGAAGTGGATATCCGTCCATCTGAGAGTATCTGGGTAGAGGGTGCTGGTGGCGACAAGGTACAGGTATTCATCGTGAAGCCACACAACTTTGATGCCAGCAAGAAATATCCGCTTATCATCAATGTGCATGGCGGACCACAGATGCAATGGATGAATTCCTTCCGTGGCGACTGGCAGGTTTATCCTGCTGCCGGTTATGTGGTGGCTTATCCTAATCCTCACGGTTCTACGGGATATGGTCAGGCCTTTACCCGTGCCATCTCTGGCGACTGGGGCGGAAAGGTATTCGAGGATGTAATGAAGGTTACCGATAAATTGGCAACCCTGGAATATGTTGACTCCACCAGGATGGGAGCGATGGGATGGTCGTATGGCGGTTACATGATGAACTGGCTGCAGGGGCATACCAAGCGATTCAAGTGTCTGGCTTCCATGATGGGCGTATATGACTTGCGCTCTATGTGGGGCAGTACAGAGGAAGTATGGTTTCCTAACTTTGAGTTAGAGGGACAGCCTTACAATTCCGATCTCTACGAGAAGTGGTCGCCATCCTCATACATCAAGAACTTTTCAACACCAACCCTCGTGATGACGGGCGAACTGGACTATCGTGTACCGTATACCCAGAGTTTGCAGTATTTCACAGCTTTGCAGACCCTGAACATTCCTTCTCGACTGATAGTCTTGAAGTATGATGGTCACTGGCCAAGCAACCTGAAGTCGAT
>ENA-UERG01002879-UERG01002879.1-human-gut-metagenome-genome-assembly--contig:-NODE-2879-length-11695-cov-6.635996_pt1 | contig 11695 bp, 11 predicted proteins | sample MGYA00242954_ERZ507954 | MGnify/ENA primary metagenome ERZ507954 (study PRJEB26167, sample SAMN06115478) | human gut metagenome | host: Homo sapiens | place: China:Sichuan | collected 2015-01-21... | reverse complement strand
AGGTCTTGAAGGTTCTTAGGGGACTTCTCCTTAAGAAGTCCCCTAAGCAGGGTTTGGGACAGAGTCCCAAGGTCTTATTTCTCCTTCACCAACAAACAGGTGTGAACGGGCAGCGTGAATACCGGGTCGCCCGTCTCGCAAAGGAGAACGCCGTCGTGCGCGTTGTCGAGAAGGTAAACCTCGTAAACCGACTGCTTCCCGAAATCGAGTGCGACCGACCGCTCCGCCGCAGAATCATCCTCATTGTAGTGCGTCAGAAGCGTCAGCGTCTTGCCGTTTTCATCCATGCCGCAAAGCGAGTGGATGTGCTCCGCTGTATTTGTGGTGCGAATCTCGCGCCTGCCGTAAAGCATCCCGTACCAAAGGAACGGATAGTAGCCCTTCAGCGGCTCTAACGTGTAGGGCGCAAAAAGACCGTTGAACGCACACGGGCGCGCGTCGTAGTACATCAGCATATCAATCGACGATTTCTGCGCCTCGCACATACAGGCGAGCGTGAAGGAAGCGCCCTTCAAACGCTGAATCTGGTGAATGGAGTAACCATATTCCGTGTCCCAGTTGCGCACATAGTTCCACTCGTTCAGAATGCTCTGCGTTGACGTGAACCCGTGACGGTCGAGCATCTCGCGGAAGCACGCGGCGCGCCCCATGACCTTCTCGGGCGTCGTGCCGTAAACGTGCCATGAGAAAAAGTCAAGCGGCAGACGCTTTTCCTCGGCAAGAGCCAGAAAATCTTCCGCCCATTCCTGACTGTGTGCCAAAGCAGGGCCGCCGATCATCAGGTTCGGAAAACAGGACTTCAGATGCTTCGCAGTGATTTCGTAAAGCTCGAAGAACTGCGCTTTCGTCCCGCCCCATGTCCGCTTGTTGGGGGAGTCGTCCGCGTCAAGATCCGGCTCGTTCCAGATTTCCCAGTAGCGGATGTTGTGACGGTAGCCGTCCGCCCAGCCCTCGTTGTAGTGGCGGATGATGTGCTCGCAAATCCGCGCCCACTTGTGAAAATCCTTGGGCGGCAGGGTGTTGTGCTTGCGGATCTCGTGCTCGATCCGCTGACCGAGACGGTAGAAGGTCTCTGTTCCCGCCTCCAGTGTGACCGCAATGTATTCGTCGGTGCAGGCAAAATCGTAGGACGCGGGATCGTTGACATCCGCGTCAAAGTCCGGGAAAATCGCGGTGATATCAACCGTGAACGAACCGCCGTAGCTGTTGCAGAACGACGCGTCATGGTTGCGCGCAAACGGAATCTTCGCGGCGCGGTAGGTTTCCAGATTGTCGATGTATTGGTCGCCTGCGTGGCGCTTGTGAACAGGACCGTTGTTGACCGCATTCAGCGGCTTGAAGTCTCCGAGCGGATGGGAGAGGTCAAAATGCAGGGTATCCATGGTATCCTCCGTTTTCCTTTTTTGTTTTCGATAGGCATATTATATCATATCGGAGGGAGAAAAACAATCCTTTTTTCGGAAAAAAGACCGGACGGTTCAAAAAAAACCACTCCTGTGGAAAAAGGGGAAGACAGGCAAAAGGCAAACCGCCGGGCGGGGTTCGCCTTTTGCTGATTCCGTTGTGTTATTCCACCGTCACAGACCCCGCCGCGCAGAGTGTGGGCAGGGACTGCCCGTGGTAAACGCCGCCGAAATCCCAAGAGGCGGAAATCGGGAGCGGCGCGCCCGAGAGCGATTCCGTCGGCAGGGAAAATTTGCAGACCGCAAGCTGTGTGACTGCCTGTTCCGAACCGCCCGAGGAAAGCGGGGGAGTCGAGAAAGTCCGCCGCTCGCCCCCGAGCGACACATAGCCGCCGTTCCGCGCGCCGACCTGCAGGCTGTAGTGCGAGAGCGAGACGGTGACTGTGACCGTCACCGTCGGTTGCGCGGTTTTGCTGTCGGTTGAGGTCTGTTTCAGCTCCCAGTCGAGCAGAAGCACCAGATAGCGGCTTTCCGCAGAGCGCGCCGAACCGCTCGAGCGGCGGAGAACCGGCGCGCCGCCCGAATCGGTTTCAGTCCCGAGCCCGCTTCCGGCGGAAAAGGCGGGGCGGCCGGGTAAGCGGTCGCGCCGCACACAGGAGACGAGAGAAAGAAGCAACAAGCAGGCGGAAAGCAGAGCGAACAAACGGAATTTCATGCGAACCTCCGGAAGATTTTTACAGAACAGGGATATTATACACCGCCGCGCCGCAAATGTCAAGCGGTATCGCGATATTTAGCTTTTTACCTTTCAAAATATTGTACGATTTTTGAGAAACCGCTTGACAGCGCTCTGCCGGTATGATACAATGAAAGCGGACAAAAAATGAAACGGAGGGCAGAAAGATGAGAAAACGGGTTGCATGGTTCGCGGCGGGCGCGCTGTTGCTTGCGGTTACGCTGTGCGGTTGCCGAGCCGTTCCACAAGACCGCGCGGGGAAGATCACGACCGATGCGGAAGCCGATCGGGACTTGCCCTCTGCCGAGCCTGTGACCGAAGCGGTCGGGGCGTTGGTCAGCCGGATTCTGCGGGACGCGTTACCCGCCGCCGGGACGGCAACGGAAGCGCTTTCCCCGGGCGAACGGACTCCCGTGACGCAGCTGAAGCAAGCGCCGCAGGATCTGGTTGGGGTGCAGTTGGAGTTGGAAGTTTCCGACCCCGCGGGCGGCACGGTGGTTTATCGCTTTTCGGCGGAAAGCCGCCGACTTGTGGCACTGTGCCAAGCGGGAGACGGAGACGCACGCGGGTATGTGATGATGGTTCTGCAAACCGGGGACAGCATGGAAACGTTTCTCTCACGCGACCGTGTGTGGACGGGTAAGGTGGTGGCGGTGAAGATCATTGACGGAAACGATCTGACGCTGTCGGGGAATGCGGTTGCGGCGCTCGGGCAGGACGGAGCGGCACGCGCGGGGAAAACCTCGGCGGTCTGCTACGGTATCCTCGGAAATACGCGTTTTGCAGGACCGTGGAACGCGGGCGCGGACGACGTGGCGGCGTTCCTGTATACGTTGGAACGGTTCGGAATCAACCCGTAACAGACGGGTGATCCACTAAGCGATTTTCGTGGGATAAAAGTTTTCGCCCGCCTTTTCTAAAAGGCGGCGCGGTCAAGGACGCGGAGTCCTTGTCGCGCTCCGCAGAGCGCGAAATCCCCTTCTTTCGGCGCTTTCTTTTTGCAAAGCTTTTTCTTTGCGCCTACATGGTCAAAGAAAAAGTGTGAAAGGCGTTTTTGCATGAAGAGGAAATGTCCTGTCAGCCGATCGTTATATACAACGCCCGCCTTCCCACCAAGGCTGGCGAAAACTTTGTAGCCTTGGCGGGCGTTTTTGCGCATTCCCCGCCGTTTTTTCGTTTCGTGCGATATTTTTTTCACAAAAGCCCTTGATTAAATCGGAAAAGTATGGTATATTATTAGTCGGTAAACTAATTTTTCTGAAAGGAAGAAAATTATGACTTACAACAAGAAATCAATTGAGGATGTGGAGATCAAGGCAGGGCAGAAGGTTTTCGTCCGCTGTGACTTCAACGTCCCGATGAAAGACGGTGTGATCACCTCCGACAAGCGCATTGTGGGCGCGCTCCCCACCATCAAATACCTGATGGGCAAGGGCGCAAAGGTGATCCTTGCTTCCCATATGGGCAAGCCGCACAGCATCTTCACCCCGAACTTCAAGCTTGACAAGAAGGAGCAGGCAAAGGTTGCGGCGCTCCCCGAAAACGAGCGCGCGGCGGCGGAAGCCGAGCTGAAGGAAAAGGCGCTGAAGAACGACCCCAAGAAGTTCTCTCTGAAGCCTGTTGCCGACCGCCTGAATCAGGATCTCGGCGGCAAGGTCGTCTTTGCAACCGATATCATCGGCGACGACGCGAAGGCGAAGATCGCGGCGATGGAGAACGGCACCTGCGTTCTGCTTGAGAACGTCCGTTTTGACGCGCGCGAGACCAAGAACGATCCCACCTTTGCAAAGGCGCTTGCCGACCTTGCGGGCGAGGGCGGTCTGTTCGTCAACGACGCGTTCGGAACGGCGCACCGCGCGCACGCATCCACTGCGGGGATTGCAGCTTATCTGCCGGCTGTCTGCGGCTATCTGATTCAGAAGGAAATCAGCGTGATGGGCAAGGCGCTTGCTGATCCCGCACGTCCGTTTGTCGCCATCCTCGGCGGCGCGAAGGTTTCGGACAAGATCGGCGTCATCAACAACCTGATCGAGAAGTGCGACACGCTGATTATCGGCGGCGGTATGGCGTACACCTTCTTTGCGGCGATGGGCAACCGCGTCGGAACGTCGCTCTGCGAGACCGACAAGATCGAGCTTGCAAAGGATATGATGGCAAAGGCAAGAGCCAAGGGCGTGAACTTCCTGCTCCCCGTTGACAACGTCATCGGCAGAGCGTACGACGAGAATACGACCTATATGACGATTTACTCCGACGCGATCCCGGACGGCTGGATGGGTCTGGATATCGGCGAAAAGACCCGCGAGCTGTTCGCCAAGTCGATTATCGGCGCCGGCACGGTGGTCTGGAACGGACCGATGGGCGTTTCCGAGTGGAAGAACTTTGCGGCGGGCACGGAGGCGATTGCCGAGGCGGTTGCAAATTCGGGTGCGGTTTCGATCATCGGCGGCGGCGACTCTGCGGAAGCGGTTGAGCGTCTCGGCTTTGCGGACAAGATGACCCACATTTCCACGGGCGGCGGCGCTTCGCTGGAATTTCTCGAGGGTCTGGAACTGCCCGGCATTGCCTGCCTGATGGACAAGGACTGAGCGGTCGGAGAAAAGAGGGAACAACATGAATCCTACCAAGAGAAGAACGGTAATTGCCGGAAACTGGAAGATGAATTTCACTCCGGCGGAAGCGAAGGCTTTCATTGAAGCGGTCAAACCGATGGTTGCGGGCAAGGACAACTGCGACATCATCTTCTGCGCGCCCTATGTGACCATTGCGGCGGCGCAGGAGGCGGCGAAGGGCTCGAACATTCACATCGGCGCGGAGAACGTGCACTTTGCGGAAAAAGGCGCGTACACGGGCGAGGTCAGCGCGAAGATGCTGACGGCTTGCGGCGTGGAGTATGTCATCATCGGTCACTCGGAGCGCCGTCAGTATTTCGGCGAGACCGACGAGACGGTGAATCTGCGGACAAAAGCGGCGCTTGCGGCGGGAATGAAGGTCATTCTCTGCCTTGGCGAAGTGAAGGATCAGCGCCTGAACGGGGTCACCGATGAGGTGGTTGCGATGCAGACGAAGCTGGATCTGAAGGATGTAACGGCAGAGGAACTGAAGCGGGTGATCATTGCTTACGAGCCTGTCTGGGCAATCGGCACGGGCTTGACGGCAACGCCCGAGCAGGCTGACGAGACCTGCGGCGTGATCCGCGCGACGCTGGCAAAGCTGTACGGCGCTGAGGTCGCGGAAACCGTGACGATTCAGTACGGCGGCTCGATGAACGAGAAGAACGCGGCGGAGCTGCTCTCCAAAACGAACGTTGACGGTGGCTTAATCGGAGGCGCGTCTCTCGTCCCCGAAAAATTCACGGCGATTGTAGAAGCGGCGCAGTGAGGTAGGGAGCAAAGACCTTGGAGGGAGAAGGAACCCCCTTTCGGAGGGGGGCTCTCTCCCTCCAAACCTCCCTCAACCTCCCCGAACTTCCCCCAAGACCCCGCCATTTACAGAGCGAAGATTTGATTCGCTTTTGTTGAATGGCGGGGTCTTGGGGGAAGTTTTTGTTGTTTTTGGGGGGGGCGAAGGTGTGGAAGGGTGCGGCTTCGCGCACGTTTGGTGGGGGGAGGAGTGGCGGAACGTGCGTAAAAAAAGCCGCAGCAATTCCTGCGGGCTTGTGGGGGCACATGGGTTTATTTGTGGTATTTGCTTCCTGCGGAGATGCCGAGGGAGCGGTAGAGGGTTTCGAGGAGAAGCACGCGCATCAGTTGGTGGGGGAAGGTCAGTTTGGAGAAGGAGAGCCGCCCGTCGCAAGCCGCCTTGACCTCGGGTGCTAACCCGTAGGAAGAGCCGATGACAAAGCAGGCAGAACCGTGCGTTTGTCCGATTTGCTCCAGTCTTTCGGCAAGTTCTTCGGAAGAGAGCTGTTTCCCCTCCACGCAGAGTGCCACGCGATAGGCGCGGGGCGGCATAGCGGCAAGAATCTGCTTTCCTTCGGCGGAAAGCGCGGCGGCAATCTCACCCGGGGAGGGAGAATCGGAAAGCCGCGATTCGCGCAGGTTGACGGTTTGCAGGCGGCAGTACGCCTGCAGGCGCTTTTCATATTCCGCCACCGCCTCGCGCAGATAGTTCTCTTTCAATGTTCCGACCGTAATCAACGTCAGATTCAGCATGAAATGCAACCTCCCAGATCCATTTCCACCACGGCGCAGGGATCTGCAACCGTGACGCGCACCGCATCGCTGCCGAGCGTCATTGCCACCTCGTCGTAGGCGCAGGCGGGCGTGTTGTTCGTCTCGCTCAGGTGTGCGAGCATCAGCGCACGTGTGCCGCTTTCTGCAAGATGTGCGGCGAAAACCGCGCAGTCGGGATTGGAAAGATGCCCCCAACGGGAGGCGATCCGCTCCTTCAGCGACTCGGGGTAAGGACCGCAAGCCAGCATTTCGGGGTCGTGGTTGGCTTCGAGAATTACCGCCTGACAGCCTGTCAGCCCGGTTTCCACGGCGGGGGAGACGAACCCGATGTCGGTGGCGTAGCCGATGCGGAAGAAGCCGGACGGCTCGGGAATCTCGATATGGTAGCCCACTGAGGCGCGGCTGTCGTGCGGTGTGGGAAAGGAAGTTACGGTAATGCCGCCGGGCAGGACTTCGGTGTGAATCGGCGGGTGGAGGCGGAGCAGGGGCGCAACCGTCACTTCGCGCTCGAGCGGCGCGGCGCAAGCCTGTGCCAGATGCACCGGCAGGGGATGCTTTTTGAGAAAGACCGGGAGCGCGCGGACGTGGTCGCCGTGTTCGTGCGTCAGAAAGATCGCCGAAAGGCTGTCCGGGTCGACTCCGCAGGCGGCGAGCGCCGTGCAGAGCGCTTTGGCGTTTCTGCCCGCGTCAATGAGAAATTTTGTCTCTCCCGCAACGATCAGGAACGCATTCCCGGTCGAGCCGGAATAGAGGGAATAGATATGGATATCGTTCATGAAAAGAGACTCCGGTCGGGTAAAAGGAATAGAATCACAGTGTCGATCAGGAGGGTAAAGAGAATCGGCAGGAGGATGTAGAGCGCCCACGCGGAGCGTGCCTGTCGCCGTTTCCCCTCGGCAATCATGGCTTCCCGTTCGGCAAGCGGGATGTCCGGGGAAAGATCCGCCGCCGTTTTTCCACGCGTGGCAAAGCCGCGGTTGTAGATGACGTACCACAGGGCAAGCGCACAGCCTGCCGCCGTGTAGAGAATGTGCGGATAGAGGAATCCGAGCAGCGGCAATCCGTAATAGATTGCCACTGCCGGGATCATGCAGAGCAGGACGGCAAGCAACCGCCTGCCGTTACCTGAAATGGGCGCGGGACGGCGCATATCAAACGCGCAGAGCGCCCTCGGGACGGACGCGCAGAACCATGCAGCGCCCTTCGCCGAACGCCGCGTCCATCACTGCGCGGAATTCCGCAACATCTTCGGTGGGAACGAACGCCTGAATCGTTCCCGCAAAGCCGCCGCCGTGCACGCGCCAAGCCGCCCGCTTGCCGGAGAGCACCCGCTCGGCAAGGCAGAGCGCCAGAGACAGCCCCTGCTCGGAGACGTTTTTGGTGGTGTAAACGTTCTGGAGATAGCAGAAAGAGGAACGACCCGAGGCGATGACGTTTGCAAGGAAGGTGTCGAGGTCGCCTGCCTTCAGCGCCGCTTTCTGCGCGGCAACGCGGCGGTTCTCGGCAAAGAAGTGGAGCGCACGCAGAATGGCGCGGTCACCCACCTTTTCGCGCAGGGCGGGGATGGCGGCAAGAACCGCGTTCTCGTCGGTATCGCGCAGGACTTCCTTGCCGAAGTAAGCCGCAACCGACTTCATTTCGGCGGGAACGGACGCATAGTCGCCCGTCAGGTCGGCATGGTTTCCGCCCGTGTTGACGATGCAGAGGTTGTAGCCCGCCGCCGAGAGGTCGAAATCGGTCTGTTCGATCACGGGAGCGGAAGGGTCGCGGAAGTCGATGGCGATGATGCCGCCGACCGCGCAAGCCATCTGATCCATCAGACCGCAGGGCTTGCCGAAGAAGCGGTTCTCGGCGTACTGCGCCAGTTTCGCGATTTCCACGTTGCTGACTTTGCCGTCGTTGTAAACATAGTTGAGAATGTTTCCGATCATGTCCTCGAACGCGGCGGACGAGGAGATGCCCGAGCCTTTGAGCACGTTGGAGGTGGTGTAAGCGTCAAAGCCGCCAACCGCCAGTCCCTCCTTGCGGAAGCCCGCGACCATGCCGGCAATCAGCGAATCGGATTTTTCGTACCGCGCGGGGTTGGGCGCGTTGTAAACGCCGAAGTCCACAACGTCCTCGGGGAAGCCCTCGCTCTTGACCCGGATGACCGAGCCTGCAGAGGGGGAGGCGACCGCAATGATGTCGAGGTCGATGGAGGCGGCGATCACGCAACCGTGGTTATGGTCGGTGTGGTTGCCGGAAAGCTCGCTTCTGCCCGCAACCGAGTAGAGCGCCGCTTCGCGACCCGCGCCGTAGAGCTTTTCGAATTCTTCCACCGCGTGCAGGTAGCGCGCCTTCTGCGTCTCCAGCGCAGCTGAGCCGTAGATTTCGCAAAAGCGGCTGTCCAGCGTCGTTCCCGCAAGTGCCTGTTTCAGTTCTGCTGTTTTCATGTGTTTTGTCCTTTCGGATTTTTTGCATTGATTGTATGATTGTATTATAACATAATCGGGTGTCGGTTGCAAGGTCTTTGTGTGAAAAAGTGGTGCGCGAAGCGGCTTTTTTCCGTCCCCGGGCGGCAAAACCGTCGGAAAATGGGGCGCGGCGGAACAAAATCGGGAAAAAACTGAAAAAAATCCGATTTTTTTTGAGAAAAGCCCTTTTCAAAGTCGTTTTTTTATTGTATAATAGAAGCAGATTGATTGAACCGTTTTCGGAAAGGATCTGATTGAACATGAAACAGAAGTATACCGTTACAGTCGCGGACATGGAGCTGAACATCGTCAGCGACGCGTCACCCGATGAGGTGGAAAACATCGTCGGCATTCTCGACCGTCGGATGCGCGACATCAACCTGCACAGCCCGAGATGCACCAAGAACGAAGCGGCGATTCTTTGCGCGCTTTCCTATTGCTCGGAGCGGATCGCCATGCAGGAGGCGTTCAAGAAGGTGGAAAAGGACGCATTCCGCTTTGCCGGCGAAAACGAAAAGCTGAAGAAAACGGTGGAGTCCCTGCAGGAAGAGATCGACAGACTCCGCAAGGACGCGGCGGTCATGCAGTCGATTCTCGACCGCGCGGCGGCTGTCGGCATGAAGGAAGAAGCCAAGAACGAAGCGCCTGCACGGGTCAAATATGTCCCGAAGCAGTTCCCCGACAAGCAGACGGCGGAAGGCTCGGATGAGCCGGAGCGCGCAGGCGCGCCCGAAGCGCCCGTTGCTGCGGCGGAAGCGCCCGCTGTTCCCGCGCCCGCGGCGGCTGTTCCCGCCGTTGCGCAGGAGAAGGACGACAGCGTGTTCGTTCTGGACGCCTCGAGAAAAGACAAGCGGACGGGAAAGAAGTCCTCGGTCGGCGCAATGTTCGATATGCTGACCTATGAGGATGTCTGATTCCGCGCGGATGCCGTCGGAAACGAAACACCCCGAATTGCTATGCCCCGCAGGCTCCATGGCGTCGCTCGAAGCGGCGCTGGAGGGCGGGGCTGATGCTGTATATTTGGGCGGTACGCAGCTGAATGCCCGCGCGAATGCGAAGAATTTCAATGCGGAAGAGTTGCGCGCGGCAACCCGCCTGGCACACACGCACGGGGTGAAAGTTTACCTGACGTTGAACACGCTGGTCACCGACCGCGAACTGACCGCTTTTACGGACGCGGCAAAGGACGCGGCGCGGGCGGGCGTGGACGCGCTGATTGTTGCCGACGTCGGCGGGGCGGAGCGCCTGCGGCGGGAGATACCGTCGCTGGAGCTGCACGCCAGCACGCAGATGTCGGGGCACAACAGCGCCATGGCGCGCGATCTTGCCGAAAGAGGGTTTACCCGCATGGTGGCGGCGCGGGAGATTTCACGTGCGAATCTGGCGACGCTGTTGGAGCGGTCGCCGATTGAGACCGAGCTGTTCGTGCACGGCGCACTCTGCGTCTGCCATTCGGGGCAGTGCCTGTTCTCGTCGTTGGTCGGGGGCAGGAGCGGCAATCGCGGGGAGTGTGCGCAACCGTGCAGGTTGCCCTACCGCGCGAAAACGGGGGAGTACCCGCTCTCCCTGCGGGATCTTTCGCTTGCAAAGCAAGTCCCCGAACTGGCGGGGCTCGGCGTTGCCTCCTTCAAGATCGAGGGGCGGATGAAGTCGCCCGAGTACGTTTACGAGGTGGCGCGGACCTTCCGCCGCCTGATTGACGAAAATCGCGGTGCGACCGATGCGGAGATGCGCCGTCTTGCCGAGGCGTTCAGCCGCGGCGGTTTTACCGACGGCTACTACACCGGCAACATCGGGCGCGGGATGCTCGGGGTACGGAGCGACGCGGACAAGGAAAAGAGCCGCGCGGTCGCGCCGTTCGGGGGCTTGACCCGCAGGATTCCGCTTGCGGTCGGGGTACGGATGGTGGCGGGAGAACCCGTCACGCTGACGCTTTCGGACGGCACGCATTCGGTCACGGTTGCGGGGGACATCCCGCAGGCGGCGCGGACAGTGCCGATGACCGGAGAAGCGGTTCTGCGGTCGCTCTGCCGGTTCGGCGGAACGCCGTATGAAGCGGGGGAGACGGCAATCGAACTGGGCGCGGGGCTGATGTTGCCTGTCAGCAGGCTGAACGATCTGCGGCGGCGTGCGGTGGAAGCGTTGGAGGATGCCGGACAGCCGCAGGCGCGGGCAGAGTTTCCAGCCGCGCCGCAGAAGCCTCAGAAGAAACGGGTTTCGCTCCGCAGTGCGGTTTTTGCCCGTCCCGGGCAGATGACCGAGGCGGCGCGGGCGTATTTCGGGCGCATTTATCTGCCGCTGTTCGATTTTGCGGCGGGTGCGGACGGTGTGGTTCTGCCGCCCGTGATATTTGACCGTGACGAAGGTCGTGTGGCGGAGGCGCTCCGATCCGCGCGGGCGGCGGGGGCGGTTTACGCTCTGGTCGGCAATGCGGGGCATCTCGGGTTTGCGGTTGACGCGGGTTTGATTCCCGTTGGGGATTTCCGGCTGAACATCACGAATTCGGAGAGCGCGGCGTTCTGGGAGCGGCGGGGGATGGAGCAATGCGTTCTGTCGCCCGAGCTGACTCTGCCGCAGATGCGCGATCTCGGCGGGAACACGGCGGTGATTGTGTACGGCAGGATTCCCCTGATGCTGCTTGAAAAGTGTGTGACGAAAGAGGTTTCCGACTGCGCGGAATGCGCGCGGGGGCAGGCGGAGTTAGTGGATCGCCGCGGGGTACATTTCCCGCTTTTGCGCGAATGGGAGCACCGGAATCTGGTTCTGAACAGTCTGCCGACCTGTATGTCCGACCGCGAGGAGGCCCTTCTGCGTGCGGGCTTGACGGCGTGGCATTTTCTCTTCACAACCGAGTCCCCCCGCGAGGTGGACGGTGTGGTTGCCGCGTTCCGCGCCGGCGCGCCGCTTGCGGGGCAGGTACGCAGGGTG
>ENA-UERG01002878-UERG01002878.1-human-gut-metagenome-genome-assembly--contig:-NODE-2878-length-11703-cov-6.237313_pt1 | contig 11703 bp, 19 predicted proteins | sample MGYA00242954_ERZ507954 | MGnify/ENA primary metagenome ERZ507954 (study PRJEB26167, sample SAMN06115478) | human gut metagenome | host: Homo sapiens | place: China:Sichuan | collected 2015-01-21... | reverse complement strand
GGCATATAAACTACGTCCAAGACTGCTCATTTCTTTACTTTTAATTGGACGTTTCCCTGAAATGGCAATACCGATGTCGTTTAAGAAGCAAGTATACTTATGTCCCAGGCCACCTGTACTGCCGTAAAGAATCAACGGCTTCGCATTCGTCTGCCCCATATACTGCTTTGTCAGAGCACAGATCTTATCGTAGTCTACCCGTTAAAATGACAACACGAACACACCCCTTCCATCATTCCAAGGATAATACTGATCCGATTGGACTGGAGACGCCAACAATATGATGGGAAAATGAAAATGTCTTGTGCTGGAGTAGGATATGAATACGGGACTAAACACTCCCACTACATTATCATGTAAAGTAGCCAGTTACTCAGAAAGCAAGAGTACAGTATAGCGGTGGCTAACGGGGACCACGAATGGTGATTGCTTCCGTTACTACCTTCCCAATCCAATTCTTGATTAGAAATCATATGGCGCTTATTGTTCTGTGGGAGGATAGTTCGGAAGGGTTTTGCGTGTTTTCGAGCGTATCTGCAACAATTCTCATTCATCACATTTCTTTCAGATTCATCTCGTATCGATTTGAATCAGTGAGATACTTTCACAATGACGTTTATTTGCAGCACAGCGACCAATGAGATGGGATCCAATCGTTTCCTCAAATCTGTGATATTGAGCACACACACTCCACTCCGTTTGAATTCAAACTCGAATCGATCAAAACCGTCCTCCCTGTCCCCTACCCACCGATACGTGGTGAGTTCACTTTCACATACCATTTTCGTTCGATTGAAGATATCTCCTTTGTCCTGACTAGCGATCGCACTCTCTTTTGCTTCTCTGAGACTCCTCTCTTCTCCATCTTTCTGAAAATGTGCGGGGTATCCTTTTTGCAGCCTTCTTCCTCCTGGTGTGGTGCATCATCACATGGACTTCACTCCTTTATGCATCAAATTCTTATTATCTCCTTCTATTTGTATGTTTCCCATCAAATCCAGCAAAACACCTCGTTCTCCACCTCGACGAATCTCCTCACGCCTGCTGCACCCACTGCACTCACCCGACTCCAGGTGACCCATTGGTACAGTACGATCGCCCGCTCCTTTCTTGGAGTTCTTTCGGCAAAAAATCGCGGTTCGCTCAGACGCCAAAACCCCTGCGATACTCGACACCACGCTCCCCGCTTGTTCTTGTTGAGAGAGACCGGAAATTCGTGACATGGACGCCGATGAGACCCCGTAGGAGCGAAAGGGAAGGGTCCCGTCTTTGACAACAGTGGAGTTGCTTCAAACGTATGTGTGATGGCGGAATGGTTAGAAAGCGAGCGAGCATAAAATATCCGCTGGAATTGGTGAAAACAATGCAATTATTGGTAGCTGTCGATCGATGGCGCAAGTAATGACATCTGCGTATCAGAATGGTCAACATAAAGATTACGCACTACTGACATCATTGGTTCGCGATTCTTCGGGTTCTTCTTGACAAGGGGAGGCGAAGGATCCCTCCGAGCGAAGAATGGATGTGTTATTTTATGCGCAGTGATCATTTCCATCCCTTTTCTTCATTCAACGAGGAATCGATGGATGATGTTGCCATGGGAAGTCAAGTCCGTTTTGTCCTATATGTGAATACTATGCGTACTGATTACAGCCAGCATGGTAGATGTTGGATATGGAAGCTCTATATGGAAGTAGACTTGATATACGTTATTCCAATCAGTATCGTGTTTAGGAAGGAGAGTAGATTGTTTATCCCCAACGATAAGCGAAAACGATGCCAGCATGGAGCATGTGGAAGTAAAATGGATGTGGAGGGAAAAGTGATATTCTCATAATTCTCTTTCGTTTCGAGTGGACGGAGTTTGGATAGCCGTGCAATCCTGTCTTGTGACGGGAACGAGCTCCTCGAGGTGGGACCGAAGGAAGCAAGTGTCCTGCGTCTGAGAGAGGTTGTATCGGTTCGGATTGATGAAATCGAGTTCTAGAACCAGTGTTTTCCACGTCGAATCTGATTGGAGAACGATTGGTGTTTTGGTGGCGGCTATCCCGATTTCTCCACTTGCACTCGATGTTTTTCACTATTTTCTTCATTCGGAAACAGAGATACGAGAAGACTATGCTGTTTCTGAGTATTGATGGTGTTAAGGCTTCGGACCTTCTCGAAGCCTTTGTGAAGGTGGCCGCTACCACTGTTGGAGCAGTGGTAGCTTTTACTTGTTATATTTTGGTGTTGGTAGCACTTCATGCCACCAAGGTGGTCTCCCACCTGTTGCTTTTCGTGGGAGACATTATGGATTTGCTGGCAGACGAGCTCATCGTCTGCGTTTACAAGAAGGCGGATACTATCGCTGCGCCTTCTCACTCCGTACGGGTCTTCACACGTTCTCATCTTCAGAATATAACCGCCGAGGAAGAAGATGCTTCCATTGCTCCTCTTCCCGAGCATGTACTCCTCTTTCTTCCATCTCATCTCCAGAATACACACATTACGGAGCCGGTGGATGCCTCCGTTGCTCCCGAACCCGTACGACTACTGGCTGATACTCACGCTCAGGAAGTCGTCGCTGAAGAACCCGCTGCGACAGAGTCTTCGGAGAAAGTTCAGCCCGCCGCTGAAGCTGTATTCCTTGTGTCCGACCCTCACTTCAAGGAGAATCACATCGAGGAGTTTGCGACCGTGGACCCCGTCCCTGTCGCTGCTGCTCTCGCCCCTGAATCTGTATGGCTTTCCCTTCTGCTTTCACGTGCAGGAAGATATTGCCGAGGAGCTACCGACTGAAGCTCCCCATGCTCCCGAGCCTGTACAACTCTTCGCCGACACTCACGCTCAGGGAAATCACATGGAGGAACCTGCTGCGACGAGCCCCGTTCCTGTCGCCACAGTGGAACCTGTTTCCGTTTTCTACTCCTCTCATCTTCAGGAAGTCGGTGCCGAAGAGTCACAAGCGGCTGCTGCTGCGGCGCCTGAACTCGTACTATTCTTGCGATCCCTTCACACGCAGGCAATCGTCGAGGAGTTTGCCGTGGCCGAGGCAGCCATCGAGAAGGCTTCTGTGACCGTGATTGCGATCGAGGATCCTTTCATGGTCGAGCCGGCTGTCGAAGAACCTCTTGTGACAGAACCCGCTGTTGCTCTTCCCATTCTCGTTTCCGTTCTTCTTCCTCCTCACGATCAGGAGAATCACATCGAGGAACCTACAACTGTAGATTCGACAGCTACTGAGTCCGCTTCTCTGGTTTTTTCTGTGAGGTCTCAACTGTTTCCTCACACTCAGGATGCAAATTGCGAGAAGATAGAGAACGCTCCTCTTAATCATATTGTGCCACTCCTCCATCCGTTTCACTTTCAGCAAAACCACATCGACGAGATGGAAGCCACGACTCTTGCTTCCATCATCAGTCCCTCTCCTCTCTCCGTCGAGGAACTTGCAACTTCGGAGTTAGTATCCGCTGATGACACTGTTTCCGGACCCGTGCAACTCGCTCCTTCCATCTCACATGTAGGAGAGCTGTAACATGAAATCGGCAGTTAATTTCGCCACTGCCGTCGTTTTCGGACCCGCTCCGAAAATGTACCAAATGGCAAAGAACCCTCCAATTCGCGAGGATTCTATGAAGGAATCACAGGCGATGGTTCCTATTAATCTGATGTCCCAACGTATATGGGTTTTATTCCATCATCATTCTCAGATCGCCAACTAGCATTTGGTGATGAAGGTGGCTGAGGTGCTCAAGCTCCACCTCAACTCCATTCACACCGTCGAGGCGTCGAAGAGAGACCGACCCCGCTGCATGGTGATGGCTCCATGCAGACACTCCCTCTCAGAGACGAGGCGCCTCTCGGTTCCTCTTCTCAAGGAGGATATTGAGTCTGAGAAGAGCTCGATGGGACAACGCGTCGAGGAAGCGGTTCTCAATTCCTCGCAGCCACCGGCTGGAAAGGATGCTCCAGCCAGTGAGAAAACGGAAGCGGCAAGGACCTCTCGTCCTGCCGCAAAAGCCTATCAGAATAATGCGAATTGTAGTTGTTTGCATCCTGGCTGATGAGTAGATTGCAAGCAATTTCTCTTTTCATATTTGGAAAGAGCATCAACGGCCAGAGAGGCCAATACGAGGAAGGGGTGCAACGGCACACAGGCTCAGCCGTTAGCCCCTCTCCCTATGAGACTCTCCAAGAGAAGTGGAGAGACGATGGAAGATCGTAAGGGGGTGAATGGGGAGGATTCATCCTCCCCTCGATCTTCCGCCCCGTCGTCGGGTCGGATCACTCCTTCACCCACCAAGAAGGGAGTGAAGGGTATTCAGAAAAAACATAAACTTGCGATCATCCAGTCATTTGTAGCTGCAACGAACGCTTCTTCCAAGAAGAAACAAGAGAAGAGAGTCCACACTCCTGTTGAGAAGAAGCAAAACGCGAAGAACTACTATCATCAGCTTCACAAAAGTGCTTTAGTAGTTCAGTATGCGTTCTTTTTAATTATCCATTCCGTCTCTCTCTCATTCAGAATACTCTCCCTGCAGATACCGCTCCTCTCGCCGTAACCACTATTCCTTCTATTCACACGCAGGAGACTATCACCGAGCGTTTGATGGTTGAGGAGCGATCATCCAACAACGCTCCTATTCTTCTCGTATTCTCTCTCCACTCTTCTCATTATCAGGGAAACAGTATCATCGAGGACCCTGTGGCATTCGATCAGGAGCGTCCTATCAACGCCACTGGTGAACTTGTATCGTTCATTTCCTCCTCTCACTCACAGCAAAATGTCAATATGATGGAACCGACTGAGAATACGGTTCCTTGTGGGCAGAACCTCCCCCAGGTTCGTTGCCCATCGATTCCTCTCCTCACCAACGAGGAGAGAGCCGAGTCAACCAGTGACTCGAAGGGGGACCGCGAGGAGGAAGCGGTCAACAATTCCTCCTCCTCACCGAAGAAACGATCTTCTCCGGTCGGTGAGGATCGCAAACGTGCTTCATCTTCTCACAACTGATTTGTAGGCGCCATAAGACTCTTCTCTTCATTCTTGAAGAGAAAAACAGCGGACGGGGAAACCGCTGTGTCCGGGGAGGGTGATCGCTTGTCACCGCAAGCGTCATCCTCTTCTTCAAAGAACCTCTCGGAGGAGACCATTACAAGTCGAGAGGTTCGCACCCGAAGTACATCGGGAGGAAGCTCCTCCTCCCAGATGGACTCGTTGTCGTCTCCGGACCCCAACACCCGTTCACCCTCGGGAGAGAGGGTGGACAATGAGAAGTGGTCCAGAGGCGAAGCTCTTCGTACATCCTCGATTGTTCCGTTATCTATAGCTGCAGCGAAAGCGTCTCCGTCCAGGAAGAATCAGCAGAGGAGGGTAGAATCCCCTGCTGAGAAGCAGAAAAGGACGGCTCGGTCCTTTTACGAAAAGCGTCATCGCAAGTAATGACGAGCATTCTCTCTGATTGCAATGACCTGTTTCACGTTTTCATTCCACCTCTTTGTTCTACACACTCGCTTCATCCAACAAACACATAACGCTAGCAATACAATTACTTCTTTCCCTGTTGAGCCATCATCTGCTGCTGGTACGCCATCTGGTAGTACGCCATCTGCTGGTAGTACGCCATCTGCTGCTGGTACATCATGTACTGCTGAGGCGTCATGTTCTGAGGCATCATGCCGGGCTGTCCCTGCGCGGGAGCCTGCATGGGAGCCTGCGCCGCCTGAGCGGGCGCCTGAGCAGGAGCGGCAACCTCCGCCTTCGCAGCCTTCGCCGCCTTGGTCTTCGCAGCCTTCGCGGGAGCAGGGGCGGGAGCAGGCTCCGCAGGAGCGAACATGCTGTTCAGATCGTCCAACGCAGACGTGCTCGTGGCGGTGGGAGCGGGCTCACTCATGCCGAGGAAATCGTCCTCCGCAGCGGGCGCAGGCGCAGCAGCCTTCTTCTTGGGCGCCGCCTTCTTCACCACCTTCTTGGGCTTCTCCTCCTCCACGTCAAAGTCCTCTTCCTCCTCCACAGCCTTCTTCACGGGCTTCTTGGCAACCTTCTTCTTGGGCTTCTCCTCCTCTTCCTCCTCGTCGAAGTCCTCCTCCTCCTCAACCACCTTCTTCTTGGGAGCAGCCTTCTTCGCCTTCTTAGGAATGTCGAAGAACTCCTCAGCCTCCTCAGCCTCCTCCGCTCTCTGCTCCTCCTCCGCCTTCTCGGCAATCTCTCCCTCCTCCTGAAGAGCGTCACTCTCCTTCTCGGGCTCCGCCATGAACTGCTTCTCCTCGTACGCCAGACGCACGAACGTCTTGTACTTGTCCAGCGAATCGCCAGGATGAGGACGGTACTTCTCCACGTCACCGTGCGACAGGTATTTGGCGGCGCAGCACTTGTTGCCACCTCCGTGCTTCTCGCTCAACGCGCGAACCTCCTTCAGCGTCCAAGTGGACATCGTGACGCTCTATTCGTTACGCCTCCCCAACACGCAATGCCTTCACACGATGCGAGAAGGATTGGTGAGCCGACTTGCAATTGTGACACACAAACGACGAGTAAGGAACTATTCCATGAATTGCATCCACACAACACCCCACCACAAACATTCGTGTGACCCAGCTTGGCGTACTCGCCGCAATTCACACAGTGCTTGTTCTCCTCCAGCTTGCGCAGTTTATTTAACAGATCTTCGGGCTTTTGCTTCTTTTCTCCAGACATGGCTCTTGTCAAAAACGAGTAGGAATGAGAATGCGAGTCAACATGACACTTCTCCCGCGGTTCCATGTCTATCAACAAACAAGTCAAACCCCTTTACTTCTTCTTTCCCTCCGTTCCCACGTTGAACTTGAAGAAGATCACGTCTCCATCCTCTACCTCGTAGTTGCGTCCCTGCTGCTTCAGCTTTCCAGCCGCCTTAATGGCCGCCTCATTGCCGAGTTCCTTGAAGTCCTCGAACTTGTACACTTCCGCGCAGATGAATCCCTTCTCGAAGTCGGTGTGGATCACGCCAGCGGCCTGGGGAGCCAGGGTTCCGCGACGGATGGTCCAGCATTTCACCTCGTCGGGTCCGGCGGTGAAGAAGTGGATGAGGTTCAGCACGTGGTATCCAGTGGTGATGATCTTGGGCATCTGGCTCTTGGTGTGGTACTTGGCGCAGTACTCGGCGGCCTCCTCGGGCGTCATGTTCATCAGCTTGCGCTCGAACTTGGCGCTGAAGGGAATCACCAGCTCCTCGAGACCCATCGCCGCCACCTTCTCGCGCACCTTGTCCATCCTACGCTGGAGAGAGACACGAGGAAGTACATGGGGTCCTTGCGCAGGATGTAGTTCTTCTCGGAGAGGTTGCACAGGTAGACGACTGGCTTCGCAGACAGCAGCTGGTACCGATTGATCACCTCGATCTCCGCAGCGCTCCAGTGGCCCGCACGCACATCCTTCCCCTCCTCCATCGTCTTCAGAATCTTCGACAGAATCTCGAACTCCTCCTTCGCCTCCTTCCCGCCCACGCCGCGAGACACGTTCTTCGCCATGCCGTCCACCTGCTTCGAAATCTAGCTGTAAGCAGGAAAGTCAGCGGGGACCGTCTCAATGTCCTTCTTCAGCAGCTCCTCGCGAATAATGTCCATGTCACGACAGGGATCCACGCTTCCCTCCACGTGGGTCACGTTCTTGCTGTCGAAGCAGCGCAACACGTGGAAAATGGCATCCACGGCGCGAATGTGCGACAGGAAGGCGTTGCCCAGACCGGCTCCTTCCGAAGCGCCCTTCACCAGTCCGGCGATATCGGTGATCTGCAGAACGGCAGCCACCTCGCTCTTGGGCTTGAAGGCTTGCACCATGAAATCAAAACGCTCGTCGGGAACGGGAACACGCGCCACATTCGGGTCGATTGTGCAGAAGGGATAGTTCTCCGCAGGCACCTGCACCTTCAGCGTCCACATGAGGGAATACGTTCAGTTTGGAGAGGTCGTTGAACAGCGACGACTTGCCGACGTTGGGGACACCCACAATTCCAATGCACACGTTATTGCCTGCATCTCACGCGCTCCGCCCTCGCCTACCAGGACGGCCCAGAACCACATGCTGGGGCTTCGCTTCCTCTTTCTTTCCCATTCTTTTGTCAAATACCGAAACGGTTGTGAAGAAATCGCAGATAGACGCAAACGCGAACAGTGGTCCTCGGTAGACAAGACGCGATCACTGTCTCCCATCTTCTCGAACGCCGTTCAAACCGATATTCACCATGGAGGGAGAAGAGAATCGTAACTCGAAATCGCGGTCGGGAAGCGCGAGCTGCTCCCGTTCGCCGTCGCATCGACGCCATCACTCGAGTCGCCGAAGCTACTCATCGCACCGCAGTCACCGACGTAGTCCCTCTCGTTCTTACAGTCGCAGTTCCTCTTACGAACGGAGGTGGGTGTTGGAGGAGCTGTTTACACTGCAGAGAATCGAGACGTCACCACCACCGCTCGGACCGTCGTTTGCGCTCGCGATCGTACAGCGGGTCGAGACATCGCTATCATTCTTCCCGTTCTCCTCGCCGCTCCTACGGAAGCAGTTACAAGCCAACGGGGTCTTCTGGTGGATATGGAGGCTCGAACTATGCGCCGTTTGTGTCGCGTGCTCGTTTGAGAGGTAGGGTGGATACGCGTCGCTACGAAAGCTCCTACTACGGTCATTCCGGAGGCGGTTCGTATCCCTCGGGTTCGTTTGCGGGCGAGCATCTGAAGGATATCCAGTGGGATCTGAACAGTCTTACCAAATTTGAGAAGAACTTCTACCACGTCATTTCATCTTCTTCGACTGATGGATAGGAACATCCCGCGGTGACGAAGATGCCGCAGGAGGAAGTAGATCGCTGGCGCAAGGAGAACGAGATCATCTGCCAGGGCGACAACATCCCCAAACCAGTGCTCTCCTTCGACGTATCCCCCTTCCCAGCGGACGTGTTGGACGTGATCCGCAAGGCAGGCTTCAAGGCCCCGACGGCCATCCAGTCGCAAGGCTGGCCGATGGCTCTTTCCGGCCGCGACCTGATCGGCATCGCCGCCACGGGTTCGGGCAAGACACTGGCGTTCATCCTGCCGGCACTGATCCACATCCGCGCGCAGCCGTATCTTCAGCGCGGCGACGGTCCGATTTGTCTGGTGCTCTCTCCCACGCGCGAGCTGGCGCTGCAGACGCAGGAGGAGTGTGCGCGCTTCGGACAGAGCAGCGGCATCCGCAACACGTGTCTTTACGGGGGCGTGCCGAAGCGATCGCAGATCAACGACCTGCGGAACGGCGCGGAGATCGTGATCGCGACGCCGGGGAGACTGCTGGACCTGCTGGAGGCGGGCGTGACGAACCTGCGGCGCGTGACCTACCTGGTGATGGACGAGGCGGACCGCATGCTGGACATGGGCTTCGAGCCGCAGATCCGCAAGATCGTCTCGCAGATCCGGCCCGACAGACAGACGCTCATGTGGTCGGCGACGTGGCCGAAGGAGGTGCAGGCGCTGGCGCGGGACTTTTTGCACGATCCGATCCAGGTGAACGTGGGGTCGATGGACCTGCACGTGACGGACCACGTGAAGCAGGTGATCAAGTGCGTGTCGGAGAGCCAGAAGCTGGAGGAGACGATGAACATCCTGCGCAACAAGGACCCCGCCTCCCGCGTGATCATCTTCACGCAGTCCAAGCGCGGCGCCGACGAGCTCACGCGCCGGCTGCGGCAGCGCGGCTTCAACGCACTGGCCATCCACGGCGACAAGCAGCAGGCGGAGCGCGACTTCGTGCTGAACGAGTTCAAAAGCGGTCGCGTGACCATCATGGTGGCTACCGACGTCGCCTCGCGCGGACTCGACGTGAAGGACATCCGCGTGGTGCTCAACTACGACTTCCCCTCCAGTGTGGAGGACTACATTCACCGCGTGGGACGAGCGGGTCGCAAGACCGCCGACGGATACGCGGAGGGCGTCGCGGTGTCCTTCTTCACCGACACGTCTGCCAAGGTGACGCGGGTGAGGGAGCGGCGGGAGAGTCACGTGTAGGAGCTGATCAAGGTGCTCAAGGACTCGCACCAGGAGGTGCCGCCCGAGCTGGAGCGATACGCCTACAGCGGCGGCTATGGAGGTGGCTATGGAGGTGGCTACGGTGGACGTCGCGGTGGCTATGGCGGCGGGTACGGAGGGCGCGGGAGATACGGCGGCGGGATGACGGGAACGAACAACATCCCGCTGGGACGTGGTTAGTCGTTTAGCGTGTGTTTGATTGACGTGTTTGTTAGCAAACAGAAGAAGCGTGTCCGTATCGGACTTGGATAAAAGGGTCGCTGACGATGAGCTCCAGCTCGCGCTGGCTCTGCTTCAGGATGTGGACGGTCTTCTCCAGCGCCATCTCCTGGTTCTCCAGGAACTACGTCGCAACAGAATCACGCAAATACCTTCAGGAGACTGTCCACGTTTTCCAGCTGCAGACAGTGCTCGGGGACGTGGATGCCGAAGGTGTTGAGCGTGCTGTAGATGGCGGAGAGGCGGCTTCGCAGTCCCGTCGTGAAGTCAAGCGCGCCAGACATCAACGGTTAGGATATGTTGGAAGCGTGATCTCGCGCTGCAGACGAACCACGGTTCCGATGAACGCCTCGTCCGACACGCCCGGACGCGAGGAGCTCGCCTCCATCTTCCCCAGAACGCGAATCATCTTCTCCTCCAGCTCGCGCTGCTTCGTCTCGCACTGGAGAGCCATCCGACCGCACTCCGCGACGGCGAGGTGGATGGCGTTCACTGCGTTCTGGAGCACCTCCAGGTCTTTATCCACGCTTTTGATCACCTCCTTCTGCGACTGTATTCGGGCATTCAGCCCATCAAACCCATACACGTAAACAGGAACCAAATTCTAGGAATGAATTCTGCCTCCCAATATTCACATCGGGGTCGGGGTTCTCCTTCAGATACTTGCCGTAGAGCGTACGATTCCGCTCGTCCCGGAGATAACTAAGGAATGAGCGAGCCATTCAAACGACTACTCGTCCCGGATGTCCTGGGGACAATAATTGAACATGACGCAGGAGAAAACGCTGTCGTCTTCCTGGTTTTTGCTTTCCAATCTATGCTTCACCGATAGCGGTTTCATCATTACATGTATTTATATGACTGAAGGAGCACAGAGACGGGATTGGGAGCGGCAGGCTGTGCATTCTGCTGCTGTCCGAACGCGGAAAAACCGGTCTGATTGCCTCCGCCCCAGGTGGACGTTCCAAAACCGGTCGTCGTCGTGGATTGTTGCTTTGCGCCACTTCCAAACGCCGAAAACGTGAAGCCTCCAGTGCTCATTGGGATGGGTATTCCAAAATGACTTGGTGCGGCGTATTTATGGTGAAAAATCGAAAAAACAAATTGCGGAAATTCCATCGATTTTACCAATTCATCAATTCGGGTGTATTTCGGTTCTCCTTGCCAAAGTCTCACAGAGAGGTTTAGTATTCACAATAACGATGCCGAAAGAAGGTAAGAGCCGTTTCCGTGCGAACGACACACTCATCGCGTGTAGAGACCTTTGAAGCGAAGAATCACCGTTACTATGAGGAGAAGTTCCCCAAGGTGGATGCAGTGGTGATGGTGAAGGTGATGAAGTGGGGTCGTCCGGAGGAGAGGTGATTTGTAGGATTACCGACATTGGCGTGTACGTGAGTCTTCTTGAGTACAACGGAATTCAGGGATTTATCCCTGCTTCCGAGTTGTCCCGCCGTCGTATTCGTTCAA
>ENA-UERG01002877-UERG01002877.1-human-gut-metagenome-genome-assembly--contig:-NODE-2877-length-11711-cov-4.527849_pt1 | contig 11711 bp, 12 predicted proteins | sample MGYA00242954_ERZ507954 | MGnify/ENA primary metagenome ERZ507954 (study PRJEB26167, sample SAMN06115478) | human gut metagenome | host: Homo sapiens | place: China:Sichuan | collected 2015-01-21... | reverse complement strand
GGTCGGAAGCAAGATCACCAGTGCTGCTGCACCTATCATTGTTGGTGCGGTTATTGCTTTTTTGATGAATCCTGTACTGGTGTTTTTTGACAGGTTGTTTCTTACTTTGTTTGAGGACAGACTCATAAAAACAAGAAAGAAAGCTAAGAAAGCTTCAAGGACATGTTCTGTAATAATTACTGTAATACTATTCCTGGGTATAATAGCTGGACTTCTGTGGATGGTTATCCCACAGTTATATGAGAGTATAAAATTACTTATCAGTAACATGGATACATACTATGACAACATAATGAAAAATATTGATATGTTGTACGCCAAGTTCAAAAAAACGAATATACCTGAGAGCGATCTTAAGAAGGTCGTAAATACCGTATATGAGAAGATGAATACCTGGATAAACAAAGATTTTCTTCCGAATCTTGATCAGATAGCACTTAAGCTTGGAACGGGACTTATGGGCGGTCTTAAGTTCGTGTACAACTTCTTCCTTGGAATAATTGCTTCTATATAGATTATGTTCAACAAAGAATATCTTTCCACAAGAATGAAGAAGATCATTTATGCAACCTTCAGTGTTAAGAAAGCAAATCTTGTTATGGACGGCGTTGAGTGTACAAGCAGGATATTCAGCCAGTTTATCGGCGGCAAGATTCTGGATTCCATAATAATAGGACTTATAACATTTATTGTCACTACTATCGTGAAGATACCTTATGCACTTCTGGTCAGTGCCATAGTCGGAGTTACAAATGTAATTCCGTTCTTCGGTCCGATCATAGGTGCGGTACCTTGTGTGATCATAGTGCTGATTGCGGATCCTATCATGAGTGTCATCCTTCTGCTCATCATTCTTATAATCCAGCAGTTTGACGGAAATGTACTGGGACCTAAGATCTTAGGCGATGTTACGGGGCTCTCAAGCTTCTGGGTACTCACATCGGTCGTTGTGGGTGGCGGATTATTTGGCTTTTATGGAATGCTGCTTGGTGTTCCTGTATTTGCCTGCTGTTACATGTACATAAACAGGGTGTGTACCGGTAAGCTTATGGAGAAGACAAATGTGTATAATACCGCAGACTTTGATAATCTTAAGAGGATCGATGAAGCTACCGGCAATGGAATATATATGACAGAGGATGAGCTTGATATAAGGTTTAAGAAGAAAACTCCTGAAGAAAAGGCAGCCATAAAGCTTGCTAAGGAAGAAAAGAAAAAGTCATCTGTGGCAGGTAAGATCAAGAATCAGATCCACAAGATGGAAGCGCATCATGAGGCTAAGAAAGCCGTAGAGCATAAAGAAAAAGAAAATTAATAGAAAAGGTGGGGCTGTTTTATCAGACCCACCTCTTTTTCTGTAAGGATGTCTTTAATATCGTTACATCGCAGCAAGCCTTGCCGTAGGAAGTACCAAGTGCCGAAGACACATTTAGAATAGTTGCTGTTCCATTTAATTGATCATGCCGAATGATTTACACAAATTTGTTAAGGCTGCTGTCGTATTCATAATCTATCTTGGACAGTGCGGATGAGATATCCTCGGGCTTAACATTAAAATTTTCACAGAAGGCTTCCAGTGAAGGGAAGTCGTCCCTCAGCTTGGTGTTTACAAAGCTTAGCAGTATCATAGGATCTTTGGGAAGGTCTTTATAGTTCATGTTTTTCTCCTTTATAACTTTATTTTATGGTATCATGCATAAATCAGATATGGCAGGAAATACATTAATAAAAATATACACTTGAAGTATTTTCATATATGTGTGATAATTCCAACTGCATGTGTTATGCTGATACATATATTATATTTTTCAATGTAGCATAATACATATATACCATTTAATTGGTCTGATGTTAAGGGGAAAGATATGCTTCGGGGATTATTTAAGAATTAATTGTTGGCAGGAGACATGTGTAATGAGCGATAATACATCAAAAAATAAAGAGAGGCGGGCGTCAGGCTTTGCAGCCCAGGCGGCAATCCTTGCGGGAGCAGGAATTGTATCAAGGATAATCGGAGTACTGTATCGTTCCCCATTGTTCCATATAATAGGAGATGAAGGAAATGGTTATTATGGATCCGCGTATGCAATATATGCCATGATCCTTATGATATCCACATATAGTATTCCTACGGCAGTTTCCAAGATAATATCCGGCAAGCTTGCCATGAAGGAATACAAGAGTGCAAGACAGGTATTTAAGTGCTCACTGATTTATGTGGCTGTAGTGGGAGCCGTTGCAGCGGGACTCACATATATATTTGCACCGGTGCTTGTTAAAGAACAGCCCAATGCACTGCCTTGTATGAAATTATTTGCACCGACCATATTCCTTGCGGGATTTCTCGGAGTATTCAGAGGATATCTTCAGGCGTACAACACCATGGTGCCCACCTCCATATCCCAGATTATAGAGCAGCTGGTAAATGCTGTTGTCAGCGTGGTAGCAGCGTATTTCTTTTCACTTCCATTCACAAAGGGAACCACAGAATACGCCATGCATGGCGCGCAGGGCTCAGCATTGGGAACCGGAATGGGAGTTGTGGCAGGTCTTATCTTTATTCTCATTGCTTATGGCAGCAGGAGAAAAGAGATAATGAAGACTGTGGAGATGGACACAAAGCATGAGGGTGAGCCGTATTCAATACTGCTTAAGCAGATATTCTTTATAGTTACACCTATAATCATAGCTTCATTTGTTTATAACATAACCACCACAGTTGACATGAAGATATTCTACGGAATATTAGGCACAAAGAACGTGGATACTGTTTACTCTGCAAATATGTACGGGATTTTCTCGGGACAGTATACAGTCCTGATAAATCTTCCTGTGTCTATTGCTTCAGCCGTTGGAACAGCGCTTATTCCAACTATTTCTGCGGAATATACAAAGGGAGATAAGCGCAGTGCTGAGAAGGTATTTAACCAGTCCCTAAGTATGACAATGCTTGTGACTATACCTTGCGCAGTCGGTATGGCAGTACTTTCAGAGCCGGTGGTACAGCTGTTGTTCCGTGGTGCAACAAAGACTGCGTCGAATGCCTTGGCAGTGGGAGCCATAGCAGTAGTATTCTATGCAATGTCAACAGTAACTAACAGCGTGCTTCAGGGAATAGGTAAGGTTATGGCACCGGTCATAAATTCAGCATTTGCACTGGTGATACACATAATAATCCTTGTGCCTATATTGTTTGCAACGGAGCTTAACATATATGCACTGGTCATCGGAACAGTGGTATATTCATTTATAATGTGTGTGTTAAACGGAATTTCGGTGAAGAAATCCATCGGAGCTACCATGGATGTGAAGAAGATATTCGTGGCACCTGCCATAGCTTCGCTGTTCATGGGAATTGCAGCCTGGGGCAGCTACCAGCTTATATACAGGATCGTACACATTAATTCGGTATCCCTGATCATTGCGGTGATCATTGCCATTGTATTCTACTTTATGTGCATACTTGGACTTGGAGTGTATAAGGAGGAAGACCTCTTAAGACTTCCAAAGGGAAATCTTGTGGTTAAGCTTGCGAAGAAGCTCCATATGTTAAGAGACTAAGAATAGCGGGGAATAAAAAGAAGGACGAAGGTCCTTCTTTTTATTTTGTTATGGTAACAAGAATGCTGCAGCATGGCTGCAAGTTTAAATTTGGCGACTGCTTATCAGCAGATAAAACTCACAAAGCGTGTTTTATTGCTACCAAAATGCAGAAAAGCATAGTAAAATGAATGTTTAGGAAGACTTGCAATATAAACGGCTGATGAACGTATAAAGATAAAAGGAAATTAAACCTATGGAAGAATATTGGCTGGCTCCGGGAATCTGTATTGATGGCGGCAAATACCGCATTGAAAGGGTTCTTGGAGATGGTGGATTTGGAATTACATACCTTGGGTACGACGAGAGGCTTGGAAGGAAGGTTGCTATCAAGGAATTTTACCTGAAGGGCTGCTGCTACAGGAGATTCGGAAGTCTTATGGTATACGCCTGTGATGAAAAGAAGGCTGTGTTTGAAAAAGCAAAGGCACAGTTCGTCAAGGAGGGCAGGGTATTAGCGCTTCTTGGAGAACAGGCAGGCGTGGTGAATGTATATACATTTGCAGAGGAGAATAACACAGCTTATCTGGTGATGGAATATGTGGAGGGGCAGTCTCTTGACGAATATGTGAAAGCCGGAGGGGGAAAGCTTTCTGTTTCCCGTACTCTCGCCATAATGAAGCCGGTGATACATGCCCTGGCAGGGATTCATAAAAGAGGTGTCATACATCGTGATATAAGTCCGGATAACATTATGATAACTGCTGACAGGAAGGTTAAGCTAATTGATTTCGGAGCGGCAAGGCAGTATGGGGATTATAACGAGGACAAGGTTTTTAAGGGGGGTTACACGCCCCTTGAACAGGTATCTGAAAATGGCCAGGTGGGACCGTATTCAGACATATACTCCGTCTGTGCAACCATGTACACCTGTATATCAGGCAGGATGGTTACGCCTGCCAGGGAAAGACTTAGGCATGACAATCTGCAGACTTTTTCCAAGCTGGGGATTGATGTAAAACCATCTGTGGAGGCTGCCATAATGAAGGGGCTGGCATTGTATCCGGAGAACAGAGGGATACAGAATGGAGAAGACCTGTATAAGCTGTTGTATGAAGAAGCTCCGTCAAAGACACAGAAAGATACCGGGGTAGTAAATGCGGTAAATAAGATAATATCTGATGTGAAGCAGGATCAGAAAAATGACCGGAAGAAAAAGAGAGTTGCCGGAATTGTAATTGCAGTTGGCTTGGTGGCACTGGTGGTTCTGTTTCTGGTAACCGGCGGATGGCATTTTCTGCATAGAATCCCCAATGATATTGAACATGAAAAGGATGGCAGTATTGAACAAATAAAAGACAGCGGCAGTGAGAATACAGATGACGGTGAGGATGCAGATAATGATGAAACTGCATATGACAGTGAAATTGATGATAACGATGAAGGTATAGATGATGGTGAAGAAATAGGTGGTTATGAAAAAACTGAAGCCGGCGATGAGAAAGTGACTTCCGAAGCCATGGAACAATATGGTGAAGAAGTATATGCCCTCTATCAGGATGTTCATAATGCCAATGACATAGAATTTGTCAGGGACGAAAATCTTAAAGCAGCTGCAAAATGGGCAGCGGAAGCTGCTGTCAGTGAAGCGGAGACTTACGGGTACAGCAATGAAGCTGAACTAAATGAGATATTAAGAAAGGCAGGAAATGAAGCACTGCTGGAGTTTAAAGAATACAGTGCAGGCTGGCTGATATATACATTTGCAGAGAAAACTGATGTGCAGGTAGTAAAGGCGGCTCTTGACGGATATGTAGATAATATGAATGAGGAAAATGACGGAGCAATGACCCTTGATAACTGTGAAAGTCTGGGGATCGGCGTTGCCCGGGCAGATGACGGAACATATTTTTTCGCGGTGTTCTACAGATAAAGGACTATTCTTTGACAAAATGACAGGAAGGAAACAGGCAGATGGATTTAACTATTAGCAGACAGATAGAAAAATTCAAGATGGGAGATTTCAGCGGCTATCAGGAGTTCTATGATGAGACGGTGAGGACGGCCTATACAATGCTCCGCACCATCATCCCGGATGAGCAGATGGCACTGGCACAGATACCGGCTGTTTATGACAGTATGTATAAAAATGTAAATGAACTTGAACGTACGGAGCTTTTCTATGAGTGGATGGGAAAGCAGGTAAATGATGTGTCATTGCAGTGTGTTGATACAGATATTTCTGGTGATGGTAATGTAGATGATGGCAGTACAAATGATAAAAATACATGTGATGAAAGTGCATATGATGAAAGTTCAGGAGAGGAAGCTTTCTTCGATTATGCGGCAGAGGATGAGGCTCTTACCATAACAGAAGAACAGGCAGGAGATGGAACATTTGCAGGGAGATTACAGCAGATAGTTGATGGACTTACACCTATGGAGAAAGTAGTGTTCCAGAAATACTATTACTTTGGTGAGAGGACAGGGGACATTGCCGCGAAAACAGGATTGACGAATGCAGTCGTAAAAAATATCCTGAAGAACACAAGGACTGCAATAGTTTCAGCTATTGAAGATACAGCTACTGAGGAGACAGGTGAACAAAAAAAATACAGCTTGAAAAATGTTCCGTGGCTGTGGATCATGTTCCGGAATAACGTGGCAGGAACAGTGGGGCTTCCTTATGTGGGACTGTCAGAGTTTATGATGGGGATAGATGGCAGCTCAGGCGCTGCAGGACAGACACCGGGTAGTGCTCCGGGAGGCGCTGCAGGACAGACACTGGGTAGTGCTCCAGGAGGCGCTGCAGGACAGACACCGGGTAGTGCCCCGGGAGGCGCTGCAGGACAGACACCGGGTAGTGCTCCGGGAGGTGCTGCAGGACAGGTGTCTTCCGGCATGGCAAAAAGTGCTCATGGGCTTGGCAGGATGATGGGAACCCTCGGAGGAAAGATCACGGTGGGAGTAATATCTGCTGCGATGTTGGTGGCTATCGGCGTGGGTGTTCATCATGTCCTGATGGACAAAAATGACTCAGATAAAAACAGTGCAGGTAAAAATGGGGAAGACTATGTTGGCACGGTACTTCCGGAGGGTGATACCGGTGACACATCTGACCAGTGGGCTCAGGAGCAGCCGGAAGATATAGAAGAGGATGGTGCAAAGACCAGATTTGAGGATATGCTTGATCAGGCCAGAGACACAGTGGAGAGATATCAGCAGACCGGTGAAACAGATGACTATTATATGGTATATAAGGATCCAAAGAAGGACTGCCTCTATGCAGTTTGTGATGTGGACGGAGACGGCGAGGATGAGCTGCTGCTTGGCTGTTGGGATGAAGAGACCCGCCAGGTGGAGCTTCGCAATATAATATATGAGGATACTACTACAGTCCATGAGGACATGACCTACTACTGCGGAGATACAAAGCTGGCAGTTTTCGTGAGATGGGAGGATGATTATGAGCTTGTTACATACAAGCATGATAAAGAGTATGACGATGACTCATATCTTAAGATATTACAGGATGGGTCATGGAGATATTATAATGTAGGCTACGTGGAAGCCGCAGACATCACTACAGGAAATGAAACCGGAGGAAGCTTCGGAGAGGTGAATTATAAAAACTGCGATCATGATTTTCTTATAGATCATATTAACGATGACTATTTCAGCGGTTATTATACTGAGATCTCCGAGGCACAGTGGAATGAAAAGCAGCAGGAATATTCCTATACCGGGTTAGAGTGGAAGCCTTTATTTTCCGATGAAACAATATTGACGGATGATCCGTCCATACCTGACAGTGACGGGAGATTTTAAAGCACACACCTGCGTAAACTTCGCATGGAAGAAAATTTTATACAGGTGTAAATTTCACACGGAAGCAAAATTCATACAGTTGTAAACTTCTCACAGAAGCAAATTTCATACAGGTGTAAACTTTGCATGGAAGCGAATTCCATGCAAGTGTAAACTTCACCTGAAAACACTTCTCTTTGGTTCTTGTATTATAAGTACATCAGCAGGAGCTGAAAATACTTTATATATGATCAGGAGGAGAAGAGAAGATGAAGAGAATTGAAATCGCACAGTACATAGCAGTAGGAGCAACATGTTTGGTGGTGATATCATTTATACTGGCGAAGATCACAGGAGCAAACTTTTTTGTGTCGCTGATGGGACTTGGCGTTATGGGAGGAATGGTTTCCTATTTCTTCGGAGGCTTTGGAACAGCGGTGAGGATGTCAGGAAAGATAGCAAAATGGGGCTGGCTGATACTGCCATTTCCATATGATATCATGACAGGAATCGTAGCATTTATATTTTCTATCATGATATTTATATTTGTGCCGATCATACCTGTAAGAAAGGCATACAAAGAACAGATGATGGAGTAAATAACCCAAGAGGTCCGGTATGGATAAAAGTACAGAAACGAAATACATAAAAGAAGAAATTGAAAAATGTGAGGAGCTTTCTGACCTTAAAGAAAGGATACTTCCAATGCTTAAGTCCCAGCAGGAGCTGTGGGCAGAGAAGATAAGGGAGGTCATAGAAGAGAGCGGCTGCAGCAAAACAGCATTTGCAAAGAAATGCAATGTGAGCCGGGTGGCAGTGGATAAATGGTGTAAAGGCGCGGTTCCGAGAAACCGAGAGACATTTTTAAGGATAGGCCTTGCAGCAGGCTATGACCTGGCAAGAATGAATCAGCTTCTTGCCAGATACGGCAGATATCCGGAGCTTTATTCCAAGAGCCTTGAGGACTGCGTGTGCATATATGTTATAAGCAGCCCCGGAGATGTTGATATGGTGGAGAGCTATGATTACATATTGGAGCGGATCAGGACCAACATGGTGGAGGACGAGATTATGCCTGTTCCCGATATATGCACGGCACAATTCGCAGAGAGACTGGCGCAGGTTCATGGTGAGGACGCATTGGCACAGTTTATCTATGATAACATTGCAGCTTTTTCCACAGCGTACCAGAAGTTCTATGCATATGTGAAGATGTATGTAACTATAAATTATCAGAGATACTCATCAAGCATTGCCAATCTGGCGGACGGACAGGGGTGGTCCTCATCCCTTAAGCAGTGCGTGTCTGCCATAAGACAGAACAAATGGTATCCCACCAGAAATAAGATACTGTCCCTGGGGCTGCACCTGAGTATGGATCGGGAGCAGATTGATGAAATGCTGACGCTGGCACACATGGAACCGCTGTGCGCCAAGAACCCCTTTGAGAGCGTGATCATCTTTATACTGGAGGATGCCAGTCTTAACAACATACTTGATACGGACTCGGAGGAATTTGACCCGGACGAACTGTGCAGGTATGCGAAGGAGGTCCTGAGCGGACTTGATCTTCCGGAGGTTGACACATTCATATCGGAGCTTAATATTGATATGTAAGGATATATTGGAATGAAAAATAATCTGATTGTAATTGAAAATGGTCAATTAAATACTTATTTGCTTGATACCAGAGTGAGTTGGGAGGTGGGCAGGCTGTCAAAGGATAATACACCTGACATTGCCATGCATGCCACAACTGTCAGCCGCAGGCAGGGCAAATTTCAGAATATGGATGGGATATGGTTCTACATGGATTACAATCCAACAAACAGAACCTTTAGGAATGGCAGGAAGCTTACGGGGGGGCTTAACGGAAGAGTGAGACCTGTGATGGTGTCTGACGGAGACTCATTTATGTTTGGTGGCGGTGATGAGCCGATGGTGTGTCCCGGAACCGTGTGGGCTTTTTTCTCTGAAAATTCCTACGATACTCCATGGCGTGCTGTGGCAACGGCGGGTTTTGATAAGCTGGTAGTCATGGATGATGAAGCTGGTGGCAGAAAGTATCAGTATGAGGATCTCCATCCGGGCAAGGTGCTTGCGTGTCAAAAGGGTATGGCGATCTATATGGGAGATATAACATATGTTACGGGAAAGATTAAGCTTATGGGAGCAAAACGGAGAGGGCAGAAGCTGAGCGAGTGAAAGCAGAGGTTGTATACTCTCCAATTGCTGCTGGACCACAGGAGTATCAGTATAATGCAGATGCATTTGAGGCTGGAGCTGTGGATGAGGTGAAGCAGAAAGCGATACATAAGGAAGTATCGAAGGTAAGGGAAGATAAAGCCAGATAGTTTTGAGGACGTGGGAGAAATCCTGCGTCCTTTTCTTGTCGCCTGAAATGCGACACATAAGAAATTGTTCTTGTTATAATTATGGTAGCACATGAAATAAGAGGCGTTTGAATCTTTAAAAATACAATTAAAGGAATCGTTTGAATTCATAGCTGTCCTTTTTATTGGACACATGGTGTGCGTATAATGTAAGTACAAAGAACTTTAAAACATGTAAAAATTATTTGGAAGGAGCTGATTGATATGAAAAAAGAAGGATATAGCCGCCAAGGATTATTTGGCACAATGAATCATTATGATGCAAATGGCAATAAAATTGGAGAGAGCACACCGGGATTCTTTGGTGGTATGAATAACTATGATGCTAATGGACATAAAGTAGGACATAGCAGTCCCGGATTGTTCGGTACAATGAATCATTATGATAATAGTGGTCAAAAAGTAGGATACAGCAACCCTGGATTGTTTGGAAGTGTCAACACATATGATAATAATGGACATAAGACAAGCCATAGTGACAGAGGTTTGTTTGGTGGATTCAATCATTACGATAATTAGGAGGACAGGGATATGTTAGGAAAAGATGGAAGATTATATGATTCGGATTTTGATTTTGATGGAGATGGAAAACTTAATGCTTATGAGTATTCTGTAATGGATGATGTAGTTTTCGGTCATGAGGATACGCATACAAGTGAGGAGGATGAACTGGAAGATGATTTATCCTTGGCAGGACTAGATGCAACAGAGCTTGAATATATGGATGCAGATGAGAGAAGAGAGGCATTGGAGGATGCCGGCTTAGATCCGGATGACTATGATTTTGACTGAGATTTTTTCAAAGGAGGCTGATTTGTATGAGAAAGAATTCATTTGGACAGGGACTGGCAGTATTTTTTGTGATAATAGTTATTCTGTTTGCGATAGGCTCAATAGGTGAAGCAAGGGAGCCTAAGTGCATTATGGCAGGCTGTAATAATAAGCAGGCAAGTGGAAGCAGTTTTTGTTATCTGCATAAATCATATAAGAGAAGCAGTACATACCATAGCAGTTCATCATATAGCAATAAATCGTCCGGCGGTACTTCCAAGAGTAGTACAAGTAACTCTGGTTCTAGCGGTAGTTACAGTAATAAATCAAATTCAACGAACAAGTCATCATATCGCGGTGGCACCAAGAAAAGTACAACGACAAAGAAGAGTACATATGATTCTTATGATGACGGCTATGACGATATATATATGGATGGAGATTATGACTATGACAGATATGACAGGGATAGCGATTATGCTGATGGTGTAGATGATGCGATCGGTGGCGCCGTCATACGCCTTGGTCAGACTGCCGGAGACAATTTTGAACATGCCTTTGTCCCCGATAAAGGGAATGGAGGTGGGGTTGATCTTCCTCATGGCGTATACCGCAGTATACACCGTCTCGCTGGCGCCGGCGTGCAGGGTCAGGGGTACCTCCACATTCTGCACGGCGTACTGGCTAAAGGGGAACACCTTGTTGCCCATTTCAGAAGATGCCGAGCCGCCGCGGAAGTCCAGAATCTGGTACCATTCGTAGACAGAGCCGCGGGACTCCACGGTGACGGCGCCGCTGCCGGAGATGAAGCCCCATGCGTACAGGCTTGCGCCGGACTGCACGGTGATGGCGCTGCCGGACTCCATTTTGATGTAGCCGTAAGGCCCGACGATGCGACCCTGCTGACCGCCGGAGGCGGCATAATACTGGCCACCGATGCTGATGGCCGCCCCGTTTGCAAGGGTGAGGGAGCTGCCCGCCGCCATGGTCAGCGTCCGGAAGGGCTTAGCGGCCGGGGTAGAGGTGATGGCTGACGGGGTACTGGTATAGCAGGTCTTGGCCTCGTCGAAGGGGATCAACAGGGTGACCGTGCTGGGGATGGTATAGTTCCCCGTGATCTTACCGCTCTCGGCGAGCGTGATGGTCGCGGGCAGCTTCTTCTGCGCCTCCGGATTGCGCAATTTCTATCCACGCCCTCCG
>ENA-UERG01002874-UERG01002874.1-human-gut-metagenome-genome-assembly--contig:-NODE-2874-length-11720-cov-5.299407_pt1 | contig 11720 bp, 16 predicted proteins | sample MGYA00242954_ERZ507954 | MGnify/ENA primary metagenome ERZ507954 (study PRJEB26167, sample SAMN06115478) | human gut metagenome | host: Homo sapiens | place: China:Sichuan | collected 2015-01-21... | reverse complement strand
CGTGTTATTTGACTAGTTATGATGTAAGTTTCCACTGTTTATTTGCATGTGGTGAAGAGCCCAAGGAGTCGATTTCGTGCGTCGTTCCTGCGTCGTTTCTGTTTGAATACATGTTTTACCTCTCCGTGAAACAGAACAATGACCTCTACTACGCTCGTAGGGAGCGCAGCTTGGATGCTATGAATTCGGATGCCCTTTTCACGGTTGCTGTAGGTGTGTGGGGTGATTGACATGGTAGATTCCTGATTCCTTTTCTCCTCGTGAAATTTCTATTCTTTCATCCGTTCTGGATGGAATTCACTGCCGCAACTACGCTTTTGTGTGGACATGGATCGCGATCGCCCTAGAATATGGTTATTACAACGGCAAAGCAGGTCGCTACGACACAACTCCCCGTCGTATTCTTTTCTTCGACTCGGGAGCCAGCCACACGACTCTCTTCGTAGTCCTCTTCAGCAAGGTTAGAATTACCCTATCGTTTCACCAAAGAACTCCATTCACCTCGAAAGCCTCAAGTGCATCGAGGGCGTTTCAGGCCGCCAAATCGACGCCGATTTGTTGCAGTTCCTCTCGCAGGACCATCCCGCGTCCTTCAAGGAACATTCGAAGAAGCACATTCGGTTCATGGAGGCGATCGAGAAGACGAAGCGCGAGCTGTGTTTGGAAGGCGTTACGGAGGTGATGATGGACGTTTCGGACTTCTTCGACGACGAGGATGACATCGAGATTTCATTTGACCAGTTTGAAGAAGCTTGTCGTCCGACGACGACTCTTTTCACTCAGCAAGTGGATGCGTTCCTTACTGTTTGTTCTCTCGCACGGTTTCATATAGGAGTTGCGTTCTCGCTCGTTGGCAATCGACGCCATTCTTCCCGTCGGCGGCAACACGCGCGTTCCCTTCTTGATGCAGGCGTTGATGGACCATGTTGCTCTGTTCATGAAACAAACCATTAAAGTCGAACACACGGTGAACGTAGACGATTGCGTGACGCTCGGAACCATTCTCGCTTCCCATCTCCTTGAGAAGAAGGGAATTGTGGCGGAAGAGGGGAAGGAAAACACGCTGTTTCCTCATTGGTCGAAGTTCGATTCCGATGACACGCAATCGAAACTTCGTGTTTCTTCGGAAGTGTCGTACGATCATTCCTCGAATTCAATCACGCTTTCGAAGCAAGGTGAAGGTTTCGATGGAGGATGAGAAGTAGAGAAATCGAGAATTCAAACGACCATCAATCGAGTTCTTCGTGCCGAAAAGGCCATGCACGAAGTCCACGCGCTCTGCACGGCGAGTGAACGCATGCTGCAGACGCTGAAGAATACGGAGATCGATTTATCCTTCTTCGATCCGAAGTCGACGGAAATCGCATCGGCTTGCGGAAAACGATGGAAGTGTGTCCCTCGTTGGGCGTTTCCTTCGGAAGAGTTTGAGGTGTTGTGTTGGCTTCAGCAGCACGGGAAGAACTTTGCGATGCCTGTTTGGAAGGATAGCGATGAATGGATCGTGAAAAGCATGACCGCGGGACTGGAGGGAGAAGAGAACCAAATGGCGCTCGATTTAATCAAGACGAACCAGTTGGCGAAACGAATGGTTCTGACGTTGCGATTGAGAAGAGTGTATCCGAAGATCCAGAAGGTGGCGAGAATGATCGCGCAGCTGAAGAGATGGAGCGAGAAGCAGAGCACCATCGTTGCGGACATGGAGAAGCTGATTTACAATACGCCTCGTGCGAAGCTGAATCCTAAGAAACTGGCTGAGAAAAGTGCGCTCATGAAGGGGTGTTTGCAGGCTGCCGAATCGTGTGCGACGACCAGAGATGAATTGAATGGATTAACTCAGTGTTTCTAAGAGAATTGTTTCTTGCATTCCTGAATGACTCTAAAACCCATTTCTATTCCTTCACTGAATAGCCGTTGACTCCACAAAACGATACTCTCCAAACAAACACCACTACAGAGTCTTAATCTTCATCGTCTCGGTATCGAATCCAGGCATCGGGAACGAAGTAGCGAACACAGCGACATCGTGAGCCAGCACAGGGATGTCCTTGTTCGCAGGCAGCGCAGCCACGAAGTCCTTCAGCATCTTACCAGAAACCTTCTGCACATCCAGAGCAATCTTCACAGCTCTATCCAGGAAATCGGCAACCTTCACGAAATCAGCCTCCTTCAGACCACGGGTCGTCAGAGCAGGAGTTCCAATACGCACACCACCAGGAGACTGAGCAGACTTATCTCCATGGACAGTGTTCTTGTTTAGAGAAATGTTGATGCGATCACACAGCTTCTCAATCTTCGAGCCAGTCAGACCCAGAGGACGCACATCCCACAGAATCAGATGGTTATCGGTTCCGTTCGTGCACACAGTATATCCCTTGTCCATCAGAGCCTGCGCCAGAGCCTTCGCGTTCGCCTTGATCTGCTTGCAGTACTGCTTGAACTCGGGAGTGGCGACCTCACGCAGCTGCGTGGCGATGGCAGCCACCTGATGGTCGTGAGGACCTCCCTGAAGACCAGGGAACACGGCGTCGTTGATCTTCTTCTCGAAGTCACGCTCGTCCTTGCGGAAGAAGATCATTCCAGCACGAGGTCCACGGAGCGACTTGTGCGTCGTCGTCGTCACGATATCGCAGTACTCAAAAGGATTCGCAGCCTCTCCAGTAGCAACCAGACCACTGATGTGAGCCATATCCATCATCATCATAGCTCCATTCTGGTCAGCAACCTTGCGGATACGAGCATAATCCCACTCACGAGGATAAGCAGAAGCTCCGCAAATGATCAGCTCAGGCTTGTATACATTAGCAACCTCCTCCATGAAATCGTAGTCAACGAGACCCGTCTTCGCATCAACATGATAAGGAAGAGTCTCGAAGAAGATCGAAGATCCAGACAGCTTCTTTCTCAGACCCGTCTTCGCGTTGAAGGTGTAGTATCCGTGAGTCAGATGACCACCCGAAGGAAGATCCAGACCCATCATACGGGAACCAGGACGAAGAAGACCTGTGTATACAGCGAGGTTAGCAGGAGATCCCGAGTAAGGCTGAACGTTCACACCCCACTTCTTAGGGTCCAGATGATACGCCTCCAGAGCACGCTTCTGGCACAGAAGCTCAATCTGGTCAATGAACTCGTTACCACCATAGTAACGATGACCAGGATATCCCTCAGAATACTTGTTGGTGAGGCAAGATCCAAGGCACTCCATAACAGCGCGCGAGGTGAAGTTCTAAATGAGACGAAATGAGAGAATGAATACCTCAGAGGCGATCATCTCAAGAGACTTCCACTGACGATTCTTCTCCTCCTCAATCAGATTGGCAAGCTCGGGATCCACGACTTCCAATGGTTCTCTTCCAGGCTATGGATTACACGCTCCTCCACCCTTCCATACCTGCATAGTTCACAAAATCCGTATGTACAAAAAGAAATATGCTCTTCTTTCAATACAGGGAGATGAAACAGAGTTTACGCCATTACCGCCACTTCCCCACGATTCTCAATTCCACTGTTTCCACCTTTCTCGGAGAAGTGTATCGAACAAACAACACAGCGATTACTGCCTTGAATACCAGCACGAAGATTACATCTCCTTAGCCTCAGTCGTCTTCTCCACAGGCTGGTTGGGCTTCCAAGCAGGAGTGGGGTACTCCTTAGGCTCGTGGACGGTGATGATATCAGGAAGAGTCTTCTTGGGTCCCAGTCTGCCCTCAGGATCGGTAGGCTTCATGATCTTCACCTTCACTCCCAGCATACCCTGCTTGACGAGGACGTGACGCACAGCCACATCGACGAACTCCTCGCAGGCGTAACCGGTCTTGATCATGTATCCCTCCTTGAACTTCATGGCGTTGGCACGCTGCTGACGCAGCTTTCCAGACACAATGACCTCGCAGCCCTTGGCTCCAGCCTCCAGAGCGCTGCGGATCACAGCGTACGCGGCACGACGCACGGGCAGACCAGCCAGAAGCTTGTACTTGAGAGCCTCGGCCTGAACCTCCGAGCACAGGCTGCGCTCCATCACGCGCTCAGCGTACAGAACGACGTTGTTCTCGTTGAAGCCGAATCTACCTCTTACACCTCCACACCACCTCTACCTCTTCTGGACCAGGGCCGTCAGCTCGTTGATGCGACGGGAGTTCTCACCAATGACCTCCTGGGGTCTGGGGGCACGGATGATGATCTCCGTCTTCATGGTGGACTTGCGCACGCTGACTCCGGCGTAGCCGACCTCAGCCAACTGGCGGTGGAGGAGCTAGAAGGCTCAAACCCCGATTGGGACATCTACCTCGTCGAGCTCGGCATAGAACACTCCATCGGCCACACACTGGTGCTTCTTGCTCATTCTCTCAGCAGGCATTCTTCAAGGGCAAATAATCCAAGTTTTCTGAGTTTGGTGTGGAGTGGTTTCTCGGCACGTTCAGTGTGGGAAGGGTTCGGTAGTCATGGTAACCACTTTCCGCGTGTCTCTCATCACATTGAGTGGATGAATGATTGGTAACGAGAGGAATGAAAGAATGGAGGAATTGGAATATGCATGTGTGTGTAAGAAAGAAGGGGAGAACATGATGGACTACGAGGGAAGCGATACTCTGAGTTCTTTGGGGGATTCGGTGGGATTGATTGCATTTTTGAGCAGTCGCTCCGGAATGTCTCTCTTTTCTATGGAAGAGTAAACGCACTATGAAAACTCTTCTCGAGAATGACGTATTTCAGTGCGGGTTCTCTGACGGGATTGGAGGCGTAGAGGAGAGAAACGAGTGTTTGGACGGCGGTTGGAGAGAGTTTGTTGCCTGAATTTGAATGTGTGGATCAGGACTACAGCCGATGTACAACTCCGCCGATTGTGCGATGTGTTTTTCGGCGATCATGGTTGCGAGTTGGACGACACTCACGTCATGGAGTCCGTTGTCAGAGAGATAAAGCGTTTTCAAATGTGGGAGGAAACCGAACTTGATTTCGTAAACGAGCTTGAGCAGTCCTTCGTCCTGAATGCGATTGCCTCGTTATGACACCCCATCACAGTTACTGATCAGAGAGAGTTCCTCCAGGTGGGGACAGTTGTTGTTGTGGATCATGGCGGTGAAGTAGAGCATTCCCTCGGCGCCGATTCGGTTGTTGGTGAGATCGAGCACACGAAGGTTGGGGAAGAAGAAGCTCTCGTAGCGGAATCCGGCGAACAGATTGAGAATGCCTTTTGCTCGAATTCCATTGTCTAGTTGTTGCATCTCTACATATCCTACTTCCCACCGATAGAACTCGCAGCTCCTTCCACTTCCGTATCATCATTCCCAGCGACCGCATTCCCTGTGTCTTCAGTCGACAGGCTACGTGACAGAGTACCAAGTGTCCACACAATGAACAATCAGCACACGCAGGTGCGGCAGATGATGTCCTCGGAGAACGCTCTCCGCCAGTCGATTCATCCCTTTCGCGCCGATGTTGTTTTCTGCCTCGTGATTCCTCCTCACTCCCACTTGACAGATCCAGCAGCTCCAGCGAGTCCAGAATGCCCAGCGAAATCGTAAGCGCAAGCGATTTCATCCCTCCGGCGGTGATGCTGTTCCAGTAGATGCGCAGAGAGCGCAGATCGACCAGCGGAGAACTGTTCAGCGCCTCGCAGAGGAAGCGGAGTCCGGGATTCGCCATGTGGCAGCGGGAGAAGTCGATGCGCTGGAGGTTGCGACAGTGGAACTCGAGGAAGGATCGACCGAGCTTGTTGATGCCGCCTGCGAAGAGCAGGTTGTCTGTGGGAGAGAGAAGGGGATTCGGTACGCTGCAGGTCGAGGGAGCGGAGTTCCTGCAGACAGCCGAGAGAGAGGCAGGTTGCGAGGGATCCGCAGCCAGCAACGCTCATGGCGTTGTTGCTAAGTCGAAGAGTGCGGAGTTTGGAACAGTTGCCAGACTGGAGCGCTTCACAGAGGAAACGCACGTTACGGTCGGTGATGCGACTGTCTGGGAGTGATGAGAATGAACAGTGGATACACTGTAGATCAAGCGTGATGAGTTCGCTTAGGTAGCCGGCTTCGATCACCACACACAGATCGTGAACGGACTTGGTCTTTGTGATGGTGGCCACTAGAATGCATCGCAATAAACATAGTAACATTCCAGGTGGTGGAGAGAGGAACAGAGTCGGAAGAGATGGGAGAGATTGTCCACTGTTTGGTAGAGTGTCATGCGTTCAACATTCTATTGGTGAGAAAAGCGATCCTACGCACTTCCAGAACAACCTGGTTGATCATCGAGTTAGCTGACCGCATGAACTGTCGCGTGCGTGGATTCACATACGGGATAACGAGTCGAATGATCTGAATTCTATCTGAGTTCATTTGAGGGGATGGGGAGAAACACGAACTAATTTCGGCGTGTTGAATGCGCTTTGCAGTGTATCATGTTTTTGAATGTCACAGCGTTTGGTCATTCATTCCAACAAACACACAATAGCAACAATTATGGATTCGCAACCGAATAATCCTCCGCCAACTGTTCCACTAACTCCGTGTTGGAATCCATCAAGATCCCAATCACGTGAATCGCCATCTGTCGCAACGACGCATTGGAAACGTCCTCACTACAGCGCCGTAGAGCGTTGTATACGAGCGGCGCCAAAACCGTCACGTTCTGCTTGTCCCGCACGAACAGCAGATTGAACGCGGAACTGTTCCACAAGTACATCACTCGCTCCACGATCTGGGAACACGAGGAAGCGATACAACGAGCCAGACGACGACCCAGCGGCTTCACGTAGCCACGCACGTGGATCGGCTCGAGAGGTTCAAACAGGTCCTCCAGCTCGTTGAGGAAGAGAATCTCCTTCCCCGTGTTGCCGGTGGGCCAGTAGCGCAGCAACGCCAACACGATCTACGAGTCGAACGATGTTTCTTCTCCCACCGGCTGACTCAGCGTCGGGTCCTTGGTCACATAGAGCGTCATGCAGTAGGAGAGATGCACGTTGTAGTCCTCGTACTGACACATCTTGTGGAGAGGGATAAGCGACCGCTCCAGTGTCACCTTGTGCTCCGGTCGAATCGGCACCGTGAACCCGTTGATGATCGACGCGAGAATCTCCAGCAACTCGGACACGCCGCGATGGCTGTGCGTCTCATAGAGGAACTGGTAGAAGGAGTAGTTGATGGCGCGACGGATGGCGGCACGACGGTTGGTCAGCTTGCCGTAGATGCGATGCGTCACCGTCTTCAAACACTCGCGCTCGCGCGGATCGATCGAGTCGAAGAGTGCCACCAGATGCGTCACGAAGGTCGTTGTGATGTAGTGTTTCCGCACATTCGCATCAACCTGCTGCGATAACACCTGCGTTTCACTCCCCATCCAGTTCTACGATGTGCAACAGCAGCTCGTAGACCAGTGAGAGATGACTCCACTCGGGATCCATGTACTGCATCACGTCATCTTCCGACCCGCCCACCAGTACCGCCTCGCTCTCCGTGGGCAGCGGACGGAATAGCATCAAATCGATGCACTGCATGATCTCCTGGAAGATGAACACGTCGCTCACCAGCGATCTGATCGTCACTCTCTCGTCTCATTCGCACGGCATCGTCTTCACCACGTCCTCCAACTCCAGCAGCGCCGTCTGCTTCATCTCGCGCTGCGCTTTCTGATCTTCCTTCCTGAAGTCGAAGTGCAGCGCGCAGAGACGCAGTTTCTGCCAAAGGAGCGAACGTCGATAAGGAAGCGCCATGTCTGAAGATGAAGCGGCAGAGGAAGGGAAACCTCGAATCTTGGGAAAAGGAGACACCGCGCTCATCTGTTCGTCGCTTCCGTTGTACTCGGAGGATTCTGGGATCAGAGAGGAAAAAAGAATGAACTGAGAAAGGAGAAGGGAAGCATGCAGCGCATCAGAACGCTGAGCCACGTGTTTGCATCATCAATCGAGTCCACGTAGAAGCAGCAATGGACACAGTTGCTGTTTTCCCGAATTTCTGATTGGGATAGAGTGGTTGTGTTGGTGACGCCAGGCTAGGAATCACAGATGCTCTCATCCCCAACAATGATACAAATCTCCAAACCCGTTTTCTCAAGCAGTTTGGTATCTAGTAGACGGACCGATCCGCCCTATCGTTCATACAACAATTCTTATCCTACGAGGATATCCAAAACAGTTTCATTGCTTCCATCTTTCTGCGGACTTCCGTACGAAAACCGGTTTCCCTTCACATTCTACAGGTAACGCACGAGTCCATCCATACACAATAGAATTTCTTCAAACTCTTCTTCTCCTCTTGATGGAGATACATCATGCCGCTCTTTTCGCATATCGCCGTTGACGGCAGGTCATAGGGATGCGACATTCTCTCGATTGAACTCCCTTCCTCTAGATGGATGAGTCCTCCACATGGATTCCAATACGAAGGTGATATCTGTGTGTTGAAATGTGCGTACTCTTTGAGATACAGATCTTTGCGAAGATTGGGAATCGGACAAATCTCTCCCTTTTCAGTCACGCGAAGGCAACCCAAATTCCGGCTACGCGTCCCTGTTCCAATTCAACGAACACAATTCACAATCGCAACAGCATGAATAGAAAACCATCAAACGATCCGTGTAGGTGCGTTCGTGAGAATTCAACGAATAGTGGTGGTGCTTCATGAATTGGGTGTTTGTTTCGACGAAGAGGGAAGACCGCATTCGTCGAAGACGAACGAGCTCATTACGATGGAGAATCTGGAGCTGGATCCCGTTGTGCTTGTGACTGCCATCACGCGATATGTCGGTTTTGAATGTCTGTATCAACAACAGGTTCAAATGAAAATGAAAACGGACTATAGTTTCGAGGAAATCAAGATTCCCTTGCGAGCCGATTGCAAGGATTGTGTACAAAGCAGCATTTTCGCAACGAAGGGAAGGCGATGCGTTCATTCTGTGACGTATAGGCTGTTTGGTTTCGGAGACGTTGGTGTTGGTGATTCCCTCTGGTGGGACGTATCCTGGAATCTGGAGTCGTAGCGTGTGTGTAGACGAGGGACTGTTGAAGGGATCAATGCTTCCGTTCTTCCACCGAGCGATGGAGACGAATATGGGGATCATTGTGCTGAACCCGAACGTGAACAGCTACAGTTCCGTCGACTCCAGCGGTCAGTCGACGTTGGTTCCGCTCCCCTTCAACGAGACTCCGGAGAACCATCTTCTGTACGTGTGGGACCACATCATATCGCGGACATCTGCACGCAACCTCGTGGTTTTGGCGTACGGTCAAGGCGGTTCGCATGCAAAGTCGTTTTTACAGCTGCGAGAACAGGCGTTACTTCCGAAGCTGCGTGCGATGGCTCTCGTGGCGTCAACGCACCGACTGAACAGCGAACTGAGTTTCGGACTGAGCGAAACCGAGAGCAAGACAACGCGTGCGTTTCTGGAGAAGCACACGATCAACTGGATGTCGTCGACAGTGGAGGTTGGTCAGCGTGTGTTTGTTCGTGTTATGTGGAAAGATGATGCATAGGACGCGGAAGAACGACTGGGTTGCATCTGCGTGAGTGCGGTTGCCGCGACAGCGAATCCGGCACTGGCATTGACCCAAGCGATGGAGTCCATCATGTCCTTCTTCCACCAGAGTTGTGTGGATTCGGCGTTCACGGCAAATCAGTTCGTTGAAGCCCACTTGCAACAGAACGGCGACACGTCGCATGTGCACTCGAACTCGGACGAGGAGTCATCGGCACACGATGTTCTCGTGACAACGCTTCCCGTGTGTTCCAACTGGGTTCCCGACGCCATGGTAGATGAGAGATTGGTTTCTGAGGTAGATCGACGAGTGTCAGATCTGTCTGATTCCCTTCTCCTTCCTCGTCCGCAAGCATCACTGTCGGTCATGCGGTCGCGTCGTTTGCTCCATGTGCTCCAAGTACAAGATGGTGTTCAAGGGGAACGAGACGCCGTATCGCGTGTGCTGCTCCTGCTACTTCGAGAACAAGAAGGATCGTATGTGTCGTTGCGGTATCTGAAGCAAAGCCACGTCGCCGATGAAGCCATCCACCGTTCCAACCAAAGAGGATTTCCAGCTGCTGCGTGTGATTGGACGCGGATCGTTCGGAAAGGTGCTTCTCGTGCGGAACAAGCACGACAGACGCGTCTACGCGTTGAAGATCCTGAAGAAGGCGACGGTGGTGGCACGGAATCAGGTCGAACATACCATCAACGAGCGGAAGATTCTCGAGGAAATCGATTTTCCCTTCCTGTGTCGTCTGGAGTTTGCCTTCCAAACCGACGACAAGCTGTATCTTGGAATGCAGTTCATCGCCGGTGGTCCGCTGTTCTTCCATCTCCAGCAGGTAGAAGTCTTTTCCTTCTATTATCCAGTGTCATCACTTCTCGGAGGAGCGAGCGCGTTTCTACGCGGCGGAGGTGATTCTGGGCATCGCATATCTCCACAGTCACCATATCATCTATCGGTAGCCATTGAGTGCATTTGTCATGTAGCGATATGAAGCCGGAGAACATTCTGCTGGACAAGGACGGACACGTGGTCATCACTGATTTCGGATTGTCGAAACACAGTGATTCGGCGGCGCAGACGATTTGTGGTGGGCGAGGAGGAGAGTTGGGACGTAGGCACGCCGGAGTACGTGGCACCAGAGGTGCTTCTGGGACATCCGTACGACAAGGCGATTGATTGGTGGAGCGTGGGGACTCTTTTATACGAGATGATTAGCGGTTTGGTAGAGGTGTTGGTGAGAGGTGAGAGGTAGCCTCCCTTCTACGACAAGAATAGGAAGGTGATGTTTTCCAAGATCATGACCTCCAAACTACGATTTGGGGTGGGTGAAGAGAGATGTGTTTATTGTAGTCCGCCTTCAGTCTTCAGGCGTGCAACCTCATTTCCCGTCTCCTCGATCGCAACCCAGCCACACGACTGGGAAGTGGTCCCACGGACGCCGAGGAGGTGGAAACGGTGAGGAAGGGTGAGTGGTAGATCAAGAAGCACCCATTCTTCGACGGAGTGGACTGGACGGCAGTGCTGGAGAAGCGCGTGCCTGTTCCATGGAAGCCGACGTTGATCAACGACACGGACACGAGCTACTTCAGTCGCAAGTATACGGTTGCGGAAGTCGACGATCCTTCAACACTCGTATGAGAGCGCTTGTTGTGTGAGATGTAGGATGTAGCATATCGATCGTTACCCACTTTTCCCAATTTCAATTACCTCAAATCGGATTGTTGTGTTTGTTGCAATTCATGTTACCTTTTATAATGGAGTATGTGATAGTGTTGCAATGGATGGATGAATACAATCCACTTGGTGAGTGATGAATATGGCAATGTCATTGCATTCATTGTGTAATTGGGAAAAAGGTCAAATTATCTGCTTTCAAGTTTAGAATCAGGAGAACTCAGAATTGTATGGGGTAAAATTAGTATAAGCAAATGATTATTACCGCAGAGAATAAAATCCCTTGGAGTATTGTTGAAAGAAGCAACGCAAACACAATTACGTGAAGATGTTGCGATTGTTCTTACTGATTCTATCGCTGTCTCTGAGTATACAGACTGATAATGTTTGCAGTCAATACAGGTCATCTTCCGAACACTAGTTTACAATTCGTAGTATGCATAATATGTAGTAGGAATTGCATTGACAATATGAAGTGGGTGAACAAGAGAAGAGCAGCTGGTGATCAGTCCGTTCAGTACAGTTCTTATATTGGATGGAATTGGGAAACGTTTGAAGAGGGTTGCACGCTAAAACTAGAGTACGGAGGTGG